>ERZ795044.3306-NODE-3306-length-13572-cov-5.208922_pt1 | contig 13572 bp, 13 predicted proteins | sample MGYA00375128_ERZ795044 | MGnify/ENA primary metagenome ERZ795044 (study PRJEB30173, sample SAMN05720213) | anaerobic digester metagenome | isolation source: active sludge of municipal wastewater-treating anaerobic digesters | place: USA | collected 2014-12-22 ... | reverse complement strand
CTCGAATGTTCTGACCATCGACCGCGGTGACGTATCGAACGCCGAAGTTGATGCTGCCGCTGGTGGCGGCCATGCCGCGATCTCCGATCGCCTGCATGCGACCCTCGACGAGCGTGCCCTGGCGGATCAGCGTGTGACCGCCCGCGGTGACGTCTTCGGAAACCCGGAAGAACACGGGACTGCCGGCGGGCGTACGGCCGGAGGTGATGTGCTGGGCAAGCTCGAGTGCGAAGCGCGTGCCGCCGGGCAGGCGCACGGATTCCTCTGCCGCTGCGCAGGGCGCAGCAACACAGAAACCCACGATCGACGCAAGCAGGTGCCCCCACACCGGACGCATCAAAAGCCCCATCTTGTTCTTGTCGGCCTGAGCACCAGTGTAGCCGATTCAAAGCCCAGTTCGTGGGGTAGAGGGCGACGCATTGGAGCATGACCGGCCACCGGCGTTCAGGCCTCGCTGCGCTCGACTTGCATCAGCATGCCGCTTCTCTATCGCGGCGCGAGGCCGTAGCATTCCTCGAATATGGCCGCGTCGCGGCGAGGATGGCCCGCAACATGACATTCCATCGTGCCGCACTGATCGCGCTGGCCACCCTTTCCACGTTCGTCCCGATCTATGCATCCGCCGAAGAGGTGCTGGCGACCGCGGGTACGATCACCTACGAAGAGATCCTCGCGCAGTACGCGGACGCCGATTCGAAGTTCGTCGTGCTCGAAGGTGCTGACGGCATCCGTCTGCATTACAAAGATCAAGGTTCCGGTCCGGCAATCCTCCTGATCCATTCGTCTTTCGGTGATCTGAAGGACTGGGATCCGTGGGTCGCCGTGCTGTCGCGCAATTATCGGGTCGTTCGGCTCGATCTGCCGGCCTTCGGTCTCACCGGTCCGGTGCCGAGCGGCAATTATTCGATCGACCGCTATCTGACGCTGGTCGATGCACTGATGGATCATCTCGGCATCGAGCGCTTCGCAATCGTCGGGACATCGTACGGCGGACTCGTCGCGTTCCGCTATGCCGCGACGCGCCTCGAGCGCGTGCAGGCGCTGGTGCTCGCGAATTCCGCCGGGGTCGAGTACGGCGGTCGGGGCGGTACGAAAGAGCGGGTTCGCCCGTCATCGCTCGTGTTCAAGCCCGAGGTGCGAACTGCAACGCTGACCGAAGCGGCGTTGAAGAGGTTGATCAATGATCCTGCACGCGTCACGACGGAGATCGTCAAGCGCAAGACCGACTACGCCAACGTCATCGGTCGGGATCGTGAAGCCTTCGTCGCGACGCAGATGTACGAGCGCGGCAATCCCGAGCGCGTGCTCGCGCACGTGCGGGCGCCGGCGCTCGTGCTGTGGGGCGGCAACAGCCAGGGATTGTCGGCCGAGACGGCACAGATGTTCCTCGACTTCATGAAGAACGCCAAGCGCAAGCAGAAGATCATCTACGACGGCGGCGGACACCTGCTGCACATCGAACGCCCGGACGAGACCGTCGTCGACGTGCAGCGCTTTCTGGATCGCGAACTTCGCAGATCGGGCCGTTAGCCCGTCGTACTCGTGGAGTTGCGCCAGCTCCAGCATTTCCTCGCACCTGCCGATTCCTCACTACGGACTCACCGCATGTCAGCGTCCACTGATCGATCCACTTCGGCGTCCGGGGTCCCGACGCCCACTGAACTGGCCGGTGCCGTGGAGCGTCTCGCGCCACTGGTGCGCGAGAACGCGCTCGAAACCGAACGCCGGCGCGACCCCGTGCCGGAAGTCGTTGCGGCGTTGCTGGCTGCGGGCCTGCACAGGCTGTACATGCCGCGCCGATTCGGTGGCTACGGCCTGGACTGGGGCGCGCATTACATGGCCGGCGAACGGCTGTCGCGGGAGTGCGGATCGACAGGCTGGCTCGTGTCGCTGGTGTTCTCCCACATCATGTACGTCGGCCGGTTCGAGCCCGAGGCACAGGAGGAGTTCTTCGCCGCGAGCACGGAGCCGGTGCTGGCCACGGCATCGGCGGGCGGCGGTGCGTTGTTTCGTCAAGGCCATGCCTGGCGCCTCAAGGGTCGCTGGAGCTTTGCGAGCGGCGTCAATGTGGCAAGCGGCCTGATGGTCGTGGCCCGCGAGCGCGGCGAAGGGCCGATCTCGCATTTCATCCTGCTGCTGCCCGGTGAGTACGCGATCCATGATACCTGGCACAGCGAGGGGCTGCGCGGCACGGGCAGCCATGACGTGACCGTCAACGATGTCATCGTGCCGGCGCGTCGGGTGGTCTCGATGGCGGACTTCACCAGCTACTCGCCGCCGGGCGCCTCCATCGCGGAAAGCTACGTGCATATCGTGCGTACGCCGCCGTATCAGAAGAGCTGGTTCTGCGGACCGTTGCTCGGCACGGCACGTGGCGCACTCGAGAGCTATCTCCAGCAGACCAAAGCGCGGACCGGCCGCATCCTCGGAGAATCCATCGTGTCACAGGTCCCGGTTCAGGTGCGCGTCGGGGCAGCGGTGGCCAATCTCGATACCGTCGACATGATCTTCACGGACCTGATGCGGCGCCTGCATGTCCTGGGCGCCGCGCGTGAGGAGATCCGTGGCGAGGAACTGCTGCGCATGCGACGACTGATGACGTTGGCGTCGAAGCTCTGTGTCGAGACCGCCGACTCGCTCTCCGGGATGATGGGGATCACGGGCTTCGCAACGGTCAATCCGGTGCAGCGCTTCTATCGGGACTGCCGGACCGTCTCCATGCACGTCGAGCTGAACTGGGATCACACGATGTCGGCCACGGGCAAGGCGAGGCTCGGCGTCCCGACCGGCGACCCGTTGATCGACACGACGGCCGCCAGCACTGATAGCGCGGCGGTACTCGGCACGCAGCTGTGACGTCTAGCGCGCGCTGAGCACGGTCTGGTTGCGAGCGTTCATCGGCAAGTCTGCGAGCGCGCGAACGCGATAGGCTTCCTCGAGCGCCTTGAACGTGTGCGCGGGCAACTGCAGCGCGGCGGCCGCCATGGCGTCCTCGACGTGTTTGACCGAGGTGGCGCCCACGACCGGTGCGACCACGCCGGGGCGCGTCCACAGCCAGGCGAGTGCGAGTTGTGCCGCTGGAATGCCGGTTTCGCTGCTGAGGTCTGCGAGTGCATGGAGCACTGGATCATCGATGTTGCCATAGAGCGTTTCGGCGACGTCATCGACGCGACCGCGTGCCGACGACAGGGGCGCTGACGGACGCGCCAGGCGCCCGCGTGCGAGCGGACTCCATGGCAAAGCTGCGATTCCCTGATCCACACAGAACGGCAGCAGTTCGCGCTCTTCCTCGCGATACAGCAGGTTGTAGTGAACCTGCACCGTTTCGAACTCCGCTCCACCGGCCGCGCGTGCGGTGAAGTTCATCTTCGCGAGCTGCCAGGCGCGCAGGTTCGACGCTCCCAGATGCGCGACCTTGCCGGCGCGCACCAGTTCATCGAGTGCCGCCATGGTTTCTTCCACCGGTGTGTCCGGATCGAAACGGTGGATCTGCAGCAGGTCGATGTGCTCGATGCCGAGGCGCTGCAGCGACGCATCGCAGGAGGCGAGGACGTTCCGACGCGACAGGCCCGTCTCACCTTCGCCGACGGGATAGAACAGTTTCGTTGCCAGGATCACGCGGTCGCGCGCCTGCGCCTGCCGCAGGAATCGGCCGAGCACCATCTCGCTGCGGCCGGTCGAGTAGACGTTGGCGGTGTCGAAGAACGTGATGCCGAGTTCGAGGGCGCGGGCCAGGGCGTCGATCGATTCGGCTTCGTCGAGCACCCAGGAGCGCCAGGCGCTGGAGCCGAAGCCCATGCAACCGAGGGCGAGTCTCGGCAGCATGAGCCTGACGGTCAGGGCTTCTTGGCCGGCTGCGGCTTGCGACCCCGCGCATAGACCTCGAGGCTCGAAAGATTGGGCTTGTCCCAGTACTCTTTCGGCGGTGCTTCGAGCATGTGTGGGTGGTACTTCTCCGTGTGCGCGAGCACCTTCGGCTTGAAGCCGCCGAGCGAGTCGAAGGACTGCACGGTCGAGTGGTACACGATGTGGCCCGCAGCCTGGCCCATCAGCATCCAGGGAAGCCAGGGTGTTACGCGCATCCACGATCCGGTATGCAGGACCGAGGTCTTGTCCGGGTTCTGCAGGTCGTCCAGTTTCACGGCCGTCGTGAAAAACTCGCTGACGCGGTTCATCGCGCCAGCACTCTCGCGCGGCCATGTGTCGGGCTGCATCGCGGCACGGTAGTACAGATTGATGTGCGTCTTGTTCTGGACGATGCCGTTGCCGGCATCGAAGAATCCCATGCTGTACGGCACCGGCGGCGGGTCGGGCTGCTTGTTCAGGCCGCCGTAGTCGGGGCCCTTGCGACGGACCTCTTCCGCGAAATAGTGGTTCCAGGGATCGTTGATCACGTCGACCACTTCGACGGTCTCATCGATGTACGGGTTGTACCAGTTCCGGAGGATGTCGCCGGTGGCGAGATCGGAATACAGAATCGCCTCGCGGTGCAGCACGCGGTAGCTGTTGTCCGGCTGTCTCCAGGCGCGCGCCACGGAGACCACCTCGAAGCCGAACAGGTCCTTCAAGGCTTCGCCATCACGCACGCCGACGACGGTCCCGCTGACGCTGGCCCACTTCTGCTTGCTCTCGTCGAGGTTCGCATCGAGACGCACGGCCGCGTTCACGTTGCCTTTGGGCGTGGTGAGGTCGATGTACGGTCCGGTGAAGCCAGCGGGCGGCTTTTTGCCAGCGGCGAACGCGCTCGGTGCCGCGCTCGCGCTGAGCCCAGCAGCCAGACTGCCGGTCAGCATCAGCAATTCTCTTCGGTCCATGATTTCCTCGATTTGAGCCCATCGCAGGATGCGATTCATTCAGGGTGCGCGCGGCTGGAAACCAGGTCAATCGAGAATTGTCCATTGCCGAAAGTCGTTTGCCCTGCTGACCGGAATGCGGCCAGCGATTCGATGACTTCCGCCGATGGTCAGTCCCGCGCAATCCGCATTCCAAAGATCTGACTGGTCAGTGCTTCGGGATCGCGGCCGCGAAAGGCAGGGCGCTCGCGGTCGTAGGCGGTGCGCCACGAACCGCCGCGGGTGCCGCGACGATCGCAACCAATCGCAAGCTGGGCTGAGCCGTCCACGGGCGTTGCGCCATAGGGCATCTGGTAGCAGTCCTCCACCCATTCCCAGACGTTGCCGATCATGTCGTGCAGTCCGAACGCATTCGGCGCAAATTTCCCGACGGGCGCAACGCCAGCGTAGCCGTCATCGCAAGGTGCCGGCGTGGAAGGAAGAGTCGGTGCGGCTTTCTGGCCCGCGGCATCATGCATGTTGCCGACCCTGCAGGACTCCGCCGGGCGGTTCTCGGCCCAGGTGTGCAAGCCCTGCGTGCTGGCGCGCGCGGCATATTCCCACTCGGCTTCCGTCAGCAACCGGTAACGCTGACCGGTACGACCGGCCAGCCAGCTCACGTACGATTTCGCATCGCTCCAGCGAATGCAGGCGACGGGTTCGTCGTCGCGCACGGGCCGGCCGTAGCCAGGATCGGCCCAGTTCGTCCCCGGCAGCGCGTTGACCGCATTGCCGAGGAACACATTGCAGCCCGTGCCAGCGGTCTTGTGTCCGGTGGCTTGAACGAAGGCGCGATACTGCGCCTGCGTGAGCTCGAACTTGCCGACGGCGAACGCATATCCGATGCGCACTCGACGCTCGGGTCCTTCGAAGCGGTCTTTCTCGCCTCCTTCGCGCCCCATCGTGAACTCGCCGGGTGGCACCACGACCATTTCCGGACAATCGCGACAGTCGCGGAAGGTCTTGCCGGGCGCGGGCAGCTTGCCCGCAATTGATTCGGTTGGTGCCATCGCGATCAGGCTGAAGGCTGCGAGGATCAGGGCGTTGGGCGCGAATTGCTTCATGTCGATTTCCGTATGACGAAAAGGCTGTTTCAGCGCGTACTCATGCAACCGGTGGCGGCTGGCGCGGATTGCTGGGCAGTGCCGTGTCGATGCAGGCCCAGGATGGCGCTGATTCCGTCCAGATCGTCATCGCAGGTTGGGCGATGCCTGGATCGTCGAGAGTGCCTGCGCGCAGGATCAGCAGATGCGGGCGGGCGTTCGAGGCGCTCGTCACGGGCGTTCCGCAGCGCTCGCAGAATGCGCGGCTCATTTCGTTGCCGCTGTCTGCCGTACTGGTATAGGTGCGTAGAGGCCCTGTGACCGTCACCGCGGGCGTGGGGAAAATCACGTTGACGGTCGCGCTGCCAGCCGCGAAGTACTGGCAATCCCTACACCAGCAAACGCGGGTTGCGATCGGCTCCGTCGCCACTGTGTACCGCACCGCCCCGCAGCGGCATCCACCCTGTATCGCCATGGCGTGACCCTCCCTTCGGCCATCATCGGGCAAAGTGACCGTGCGCGACAACTGCCTGTCGCAGAGGGGCTGCGGCGGCCCTTGCGGTATTGTCGCCACCACGTGATGCTCTCGCGTCGTTCTTCGATTCATCGTCACGCAGGAGCGCGCATGTCTGAACCCCGCAACGTTTCCGGCCGCCACATCAACCGTCGTGATCTGCTCGGGGCCGCAACACTCGGCGCTGCGGCCACCACACTCGGGCTGGCGTCGCCGGGCACCGCCGAGGCCGCGTCGAAACCCTCGGATCTCGTCGTGCCCACCGACGGCAAGTACACGATGGTTCCTCTGCGCAAGGACTCCCTGCGCGTCACGGCGATCCAGTCGATCATCCGCTCGCCGCGCGACATGAAGAATCCCGCGCGCGAGATGAAAGCGAATGTCGATCACATGATCGAAATGATCGACCAGGCGAATGGATTTCCAGGTCCGCAGGACCTGATCTGTTTCCATGAGCAGCCGATCCAGGGCTGGAATCCATGGACGCGAGAGGAGACGCTGCGTGTCTGCATCGATGTGCCGGGCCCGGAGACCGAGGCGATCGGCAGGAAGGCGAAGGAATACGGCTGCTACATCACTTTCGGTACCTATTCACGCGACAAGAACTGGCCCGGTCACGTGCTGCTGACCGGCGTGCTGATCGGTCCGGACGGCAACGTCGTCGCGAATCACTGGAAGATCAACAACAGCCGCGGCTTCAAGCCGGGCTGGGACATGTTCACGACGTCCATCCATGACGTGCTGGATCGTTATCGCGAGATGTACGGCGAGGATGCCGTGCTGCCGATCGCGCGCACGGACATCGGCAACATCTCGTGCTCGATCATTCCCGGCCAGCCCGACATCCTGCGCGCGCACACGATGAAGGGGCTCGAGATGTCGTTGCGCTCGTCGTCGGGTGGCTACTCGATCGAAGACGCTCAGGTGAACTCCGGGTACAACAGGATCTACACGATCGTCTGCAACAACTCCATTTCGCCTAATCATCCCGGCTTTCCGGAATTCTCCGGCTCTGGCGATACGGCGATCTTCGGCCCCAACGGCCGCATCGTCGCGCGGGCGCGCTCGTTCAACGAGGAGTTCATCACGACGACGATCCCGATCGCCGAATTCCGCCGCACGCGCACGCTGCCGGACGTGCCACTCGCGATGCTGCTGCCCGTGTTCAGCAAGTATGTGCCACGCAATCCGCCGAACCTGCAGGCGGACTACATCCCGAACACGTCCGAGGATTCCGCAAGGCACGTGGCGGCCAAGCGGAACTGGTGAGGCCGGCGCGCGAGCTACAGATAGCGTTCGATCTTGCGGAAAAGATCGATGCGGTCGACGAGATCGGTCATCCAGTCGAGCTTGTCCGTTTCGAGTACGACGACAGGGGAGTGGTCATAGCGCTCGAACCATTGCTCATAGAGGTGGTTCAGTCTGCGCAGGTAGGCCACCGGCATGTCCTGCTCCATCGCGCGTCCGCGGCGGGCAATGCGCTGGCGCAGCGTGCGCACCGGGCAGCGTAGCTGGATCATCAGGCGCGGCGGTGGCACGGTGCGAACCACGGTTTCGTACAGCGCCCAGTAGGTGTCGAAGTCACGCTTCGAGATGCATTTCTGGCGATGCAGGTTGCGTGCGAAGATCTCGGCATCCTCGAACAGCGTGCGGTCCTGCACGACGACGCGGTTCTCGCGCGCCATTTCGAGATGCAACCGGTACTTCTGCACGAGGAACCAGAGCTGAGACTGGAATCCCCAGGACTTCATGTCGGTGTAGAAGTCCGCGAGATAGGGATTGGTGTCGTTCGGTTCGACGAAAGGGCTGAGGTCGTACCGTTCGCAGAGGAAACTGGTGAGCTCGGTCTTGCCGGCACCGATGTTGCCGGCGATCGCGATGTAGCCCGGCTGCTTCAATCTTTGGGCGTTGAGACGCCCGCAGCTGCCGTGACGGCATCGGCCAGCAAGGGGCGGCACACTTTTTCGATCATCCGCTTGCGCTTGGCGGCACGAGCCTGCTCGGTGGCCGCATCGGCCACGAATGCATCGATGGCTTCCGGCGTCGCCACTTTTCCCTGCGCGGCGAGGCGTTCATGGGTATCGAGCCGTTCGCGCAGCACGGCGAGTTCCGAGGTGAGCGCCATCACCATGCCGAGCAGCGTATCGACGCGAGGGTCCTGACCCGGCACGACGCGCCGTCCTTTGTGAACACGGTGGCGCTGCATCGGCGGCGCTGCGTTAGGGCTGACGGTCGCGCCGCTCATGCCATGGCCTTTGACTGGGGCTTCCGTGCCGAGGCGATGTACCAGGACTTGTAGCCGCCCTTGTTCTCGTTGCCGAATTGGCCGCGGATGCCGCGCGCCGGCGGACCGAAAGCCGCGTCCTGAAATCCGGCGCCGATCTCGGCGAAACCGGCTTCGCGGGCCAGCGCTTCGTAATCCGCCGACACCGCACCCATCCAGAACGGTTCATTGTTGTAGCGGGTTTCAAAATCCGCGCGAATCAGCGAGTAGGCGTCGGCCTCTGCCGCGCGGAACGGCACTTCGAGATGCACCATCACGCCGCCGGGCCGCAGGACGCGGAAACACTCGGCCATGATGCGTGGCAGCGCCTTGGCAGAGGTCTCGTGCAGCACGGCACTCGAGAACACGAGATCGAAGTGATTGTCCGGATAGCCGCTGTCCTCGGCGCTCGCCTGCTTGAAATGCAGCGCGACGCCGAGTCGTGCCGCGCGGGCGTGCGCGTACTTCAGCAGGCCCGCACCGACGTCGAGTCCGTGCACTTCCGCCTGCGGGAACGCGCGGGCCACGGCACACAGGCTGTTGCCGACCGTACAGCCCATCTCGAGGACGCGTGCGGGTTCGAGATCGGGGAATCGCTCGTAGACATGCGCGATCACGGTCTGGCCGCGCATGTCGTTCATCTGCCCGCCCTGGCGACCGAGGCTGTACAGCGAGGCGGCTTTGTCGAACACTGCGCCCTGGCGCACGCCGCCATCCGGCGGATCGACGTGATAACTGCCCGGCATCATGTGTGTGTCGGTGGCGGCCAGATAGCGCGGCACGATGAAGTTCGGATCGACCGTCACCGTGCCGATGGCGGGCGCACTGCGTGCGAGTTCGTCGATGTCGCTGCGCTGACGGTCGACGCAGTCCCCCGCGGCCTGCCACATCAGTTCCTGCGCCGCGCGCATTGCCGACACCCAGTTCTGGTAGGGCTGCTGGGGTTCGAGACGGCGGCGGATATCGGGCAATGCGGACTGCAGGGAATCCTCGACACCGAGTTCAGCCACGGCAGCGTTGGTCAGATCGCGCACCACCGGGTCCATTTCCGACGCGATGAACGTCTTCAGCGCGATGACGAACTGCTGCTCCGCCAATTCATCGTGATCGCTGACAGGCATCATCGGATGGATGCGCTGTGGCTGGCTTTGTGAGGTGGACATCTCAGGACTCCTCGGGGCGCTCGGATTCGGCGATAAAGTTACCGCGCCGGGAGCGCGGAAGGTAGCGGTCTGTGGCGGTCGTCTGGCTTGTGGTCGGCCGGGTTCAAGGGGTGCCGAGGCCGGCGACCTGGGCAAGAATTGAATACGACTCATGCCGGGCTGCGGGCTCGAATATGTTCGAGACGACCATCAGCTCGTCCGCCTGGCTGACCTCGAGCAGGCGGTCGAGGCCGGCTGACACGGATGCGGGTGAGCCGACGATCGACACCTGCAGCATCTGCATTGCGAGGCGCTTTTCCGCGGGTGTCCAGAAGGTTTCGATGCCATCGATCGGCGGACGCTGCAGGCCACGCTGGCCGCGATGCAGCAGCGCGTACGATTGCTGAACCGTGCTGAAGAGTCGCCGGGCCTCGTCGTCCGATTCCGCGGCCACGACGTTGACGCCAACCATCGCGTGCGGAGCGGGGCATTGAGCAGACGGCCGGAAGGTGTCCCGGTAGACGCGCAGCGCGTCGAGCAGCGCATCCGGCGCGAAATGCGACGCAAAGGCATACGGCAGTCCGAGCATTGCCGCGAGCTGAGCGCCGAACAGGCTCGAGCCGAGAATCCACAATGGAACCTGCGTGCCGGTGCCGGGCACGGCCTGCACCGCCTGGCCTGGCTGCGCAGCGCCGAGCAGTGCCTGCAGTTCCTGCACATCCTGCGGAAAAAACTCGGCTGCGCGCGGATCCCGGCGCAACGCGCGTACCGTGGTCTGGTCTGTTCCCGGTGCGCGCCCGAGGCCGAGGTCGATGCGACCCGGATAGAGCGATTCCAGCGTGCCGAACTGCTCGGCGATGACCAGCGGCGAATGGTTGGGCAGCATGATGCCGCCGGAACCCACCCGGATCGTCCGCGTGCCACCGGCCAGGTGGCCGATGACGACGGCTGTGGCAGCGCTCGCGATACCCGGCATGTTGTGATGTTCCGCGACCCAGAAGCGTCGGTAGCCGAGGCGCTCGGCGTGCTGAGCGAGCGCGAGGCTGCGCTGCAGCGCGATTCGCGGGGTGGTGCCTTCGGTCACGGGGACCAGATCGAGAATCGACAACGGGACCATCATTCATCCTACGCCGAGCCTGGACCGCCGATCGTGGCAGCGTTGTCGGTAAATAGGTGAGAATGATGGCCATGCCGACCACCACCACGCTGATTTCCTACCCTTTCGACATGATCGTGTTCGGCGGTCGCGGCGATCTCGCCAAGCGCAAGCTGCTGCCGTCGCTCTATCACCTGGATCGGGAGGGGCGTTTGCCGGCGGATGGGCGGATCATCGCAGCCTCGCGCGGCAGCATGACCCAGTCCGCGTACCGAAGCCTGATGCGCGAGGCCTGCACCACCTATGTGCCCGATGGTCAGTTCGATGAATCCGCCTGGGAGCGGTTCGCCGCCCGGCTCGACTACATCGAAGTGGATGCGCTTGAATCGGCTGGCTACGAGCGTTTGTGCGCCGCACTGTCAGGTCGTGAGGCCGTGGTGCGTTGCTTCTACCTCGCCACCGCGCCGGAACTCTTCGGACCGATCGCGACGCATCTCGCCACGGCGGGCCTCATCTCGCCGGTGACGCGCGTCGTGCTCGAGAAGCCGCTCGGTAAGGATCTGGCTTCGGCGCATGCGATCAACGCGGCGATCGGCGAGAGCTTCGCCGAACACCAGATCTTTCGCATCGATCATTACCTCGGCAAGGAAACCGTCCAGAACCTGATGGTGCTGCGCTTCGCCAACGGCCTGTTCGAGCCGCTGTGGAATCGCACCTACGTGGATCACGTGCAGATCACGGTGGCGGAGTCGGTGGGGGTCGGTGGTCGCTGGAACTATTACGACAAGGCCGGCGCGCTGCGCGACATGGTGCAGAACCACATGCTGCAGCTGCTGTGCCTGACGGCGATGGAACCGCCCAGCAGTTTCGACAACGATGCGATTCGTGACGAGAAACTGAAGGTACTTCGATCACTGCCGCCGATCCCCGATGCCGATGCGTCGCAGATCGTCGTTCGCGGGCAGTATCGCGCGGGTGCCATCGACGGGCAGCCCGTCGCCGGGTATCTGGAGGAAGCGGATGCAGGTCCTGCCAGCGATACGGAGACGTTCGTCGCGATCAAGGCCACCGTCGAGAACTGGCGCTGGGCCGGTGTGCCGTTCTATCTGCGCACCGGCAAGCGCATGCCGTCGCGAGCGTCGGAAATCGTCGTGCAGTTCAAGACGCCGCCGCTCGCGCTGTATCCGCCCAGTGCCGGGATCATCCATCCGAACCGGCTCGTCATGCGCATCCAGCCGGATGAGGGCATCCGGCTGTTCATGCTCAGCAAGCAGCGAGGTCCCGGCGATCTCAAACTGCGGCAGACCGCGCTGGACTTGAGTTTCAACGACACGTTCGGGGGTCGCAGTCCGGACGCCTACGAGCGACTGCTGCTCGATGTCATCCGCGGTCGCGCAACGCTCTTCATGCGCGTCGACGAGCTCGAAGCGGCCTGGCACTGGACGGACCGTATCGTCGAAGTCACGAGCCAGCAGAACATGAAGGCCAAGCCCTACACCGCCGGGAGTTGGGGCCCCAGTGCCGCCGTTGCGCTGATCGAGCGCGACGGCCGCACCTGGCACGAAGACGAGACCTGAGGTGATCCGCGACGAAAGTTCGTTGCGCGAGTTTCATTACCCGGATGCGGCGGCATTCACGCTGGGCGTCGCCAACGTCATCAGGGATGCGCTTCGCGCGGCGCTGGCGGAGCGGGAACGAGCGTCGGTGGTCGTGCCCGGCGGTTCGACGCCGGGTCCGGTATTCGATCGGCTCGCCAGCGAAGAACTCGCCGGCGACGACGTCGATTGGTCCCGGGTCGACATCACGCTGTCCGACGAGCGCTGGGTGCCGCCGACGCATGCGGACAGCAATGAGGCGCTGGTGCGCTCGCGCTTGCTGCGCGGTCCGGCGACGGCCGCGCGGTTTCTCGGCCTCTACCGTGATCTTCCGCGGCCGTCGGATGCCATCGTCGCGGTGACCCATGCGCTGCAATCGCTTGCGCGGCCGTTCGACGTCGTGCTGCTGGGTGTGGGCGACGATGGGCATTTCGCTTCGCTGTTCCCATCCCGGCCGGAATTGGCGACGGCGCTCGCCATGAAATCGAAAGACGTCCTGGTCGCGCTCGATTCTCCGGCCCTCGGGCGGCCGCGCATCAGTCTGAACCTGGCCGCGCTGTGCGATGCGCGGCGGATCATGCTCGCGCTGCGCGGTGAGCGGAAGCGTGCGGTGCTGCGGCAAGCCTTCGAGCCGGGTTGCGCCGAATCACTGCCCCTGCGCGCGCTGTTGCGGCAAACCGCCGCACCCGTCGAGCTGCACTGGTCGCCGTGATCAATCAACTGAAGGCAGGCCGATCATGAACATGGGGTGTCCATGAATCCAACCGTTGTCGCCGTCACGGAGCGAATCCGCGAGCGCAGCCGCGAGACGCGCGCGGCGTATCTTGCCCGCACTCTCGGGCATGACTCCCGCGGTCCGCAACGCGCGCGGCTGTCCTGCGGCAATCTCGCGCACGGATTCGCAGCCGAAGGGGAGGAAGCCAAGGCCTGGCTCGCCGGGTCGGCTCGCCCGAATCTCGGCATCGTCACTGCCTACAACGACATGCTGTCCGCGCATCAGCCACTGCAGCATTACCCCGACATCATCAAGGCCGCCGCGGCTGCGGCAGGGGCGACCGCGCAGGTGGTGGGCGGTGTGCCAGCGATG
>ERZ795044.3294-NODE-3294-length-13587-cov-4.746822_pt1 | contig 13587 bp, 9 predicted proteins | sample MGYA00375128_ERZ795044 | MGnify/ENA primary metagenome ERZ795044 (study PRJEB30173, sample SAMN05720213) | anaerobic digester metagenome | isolation source: active sludge of municipal wastewater-treating anaerobic digesters | place: USA | collected 2014-12-22 ... | reverse complement strand
GCAACTCACCCCGCGAGATGAAACTCTGGGGTGGACGATAGACGGCCTGCTAAAGCTCCTTGGAAATGGCGTCGTCGACGAAGCGGAACTGTTGGCAGCGTTCCTTGCCCGCCTGCGCGATGACTATGAGCAAGTCTTTGGCGAGGATCTACCACTTGGGGGTGACATCGACGTCGATGCGAGCGATGAGACTTTGAGTCGACTTGCAGTAATCGAACAGAACGAATCCAAGAACCGGGAGGACGCGCTTCGCGACGACGAGGACGTGGCTGTCGGGCAAGCTTTTCGCGATCCGTGCGTGGCACGTCCCCGACGCCGCGGAGATCCGCAGGCGCGCGGCGGGGCTGCCGGAAGATGCGTTCCTACGGCTCGACGAGCCGATGCGCGTCGACGACGTGTTCCTGTCGCGCTGGGTCGTGGAGCGTGGTGGCCTCGCTGCGCTCGCTGCCGCGCGGGGTCGCATCACCTACCGTGCGCCGGAGACGCTCCTCGGCATGGTCCACGTCTACCGTCGCATGCGGCGCGAGCTCGAGCGAGTCGATCGGCTGTTCCCCGAGCTCGCTGCCGCGGGCGCGCGGTATGGCCACCGGCGCTACGACGCCCTGCCGACGCGGCTCGACCGGGAAGCGTTCGACCTCATGGTCTTCGGCGCGGCGCTCTCCTGCTGCAAGCTCGCCTACCGGATCGAGCGGCGGCTCACGCGCGCGGTGGGAGCCAGCCTCGATCCGTGGCCGCCCATCGCCGAGACGAAGCTCGGATGACGCACGCGCCTCCGACCGCGCGCCGGATCGAGGACACGCGCGTGACGCACCTCGAGATCTGGGACGCCGTCGTGAACGGTGCGTCGCTCTTCTCCCTCCGGTCACGAGACGCGTATCCGGCGCTCGTCGCCGAGGTGGCGGCGCGTGAGGCCGACGCCGGGGGCGTCGCGACGGTCTTCCTGGGCGGGGGGACGCCGTCTCTGCTGGCGCCCGGTCAGCTCGATCGGATCCTTGAGGCGGTGCGGAGACGCTTCGACCTGAAGGCCCCGGAAATTACGCTCGAAGCCAATCCCGACGACGTCACGGAGACGCTCGCGGATGCGTGGCGGGCAACGGGGGTCAACCGTGTAAGTCTGGGCGTGCAGAGCTTCGACGACGCCGCGCTGCGCTATCTCGGGCGGCGGCACGATGCCGAAACAGCGCGCCGGGCCTGTAGAACGGTGGCGGCGCGTTTCGCCAACTGGAGCATGGATCTCATCTACGGGGCGCATCCCCCGGCGTCGTGGCCGGCGACCCTGACGGAATGCGTCTCGTTCGCGGCGCCGCATGTGTCGTGCTATGGGTTGACCTACGAGCCGGACACGCCCTTCGGAGCGCGAGCCCGCGAAGCCATCGACGAAGACACCGCGCTGGCGTGTTACCGGCGGAGCCGCGAACTCCTGGCCGGATACGAACGCTATGAGGTTTCGAATTTCGCCCTGCCGGGCTTCCGGTGCCGCCACAATCTCTACTATTGGCGCAACCTCGAGTACGCGGGGTTCGGCCCGGGGGCCTTTTCTTTCATCGACGGCGGGCGTTCCATGAATGAGACGGCCCTCGAAGCGTACCTGGCGCGGCCCGGCCGCAAGGCGGAACGGTTGCGCTTGTCGGAACGCGAGATCCGCGTCGAAACGCTCATTCAGCATTTCCGCCTCAGCGAGGGGCTGGGCCGCGACACGTATGCGGACCGGTTCGGGCGGGAGCTGGGGGCGGATTTCGGCGCGGTGCTCCGGTCTTTGATGCAACGGGGCCTGCTCGAGGAGCGCGACGGCCGGTTTGTGCCTACGGAATCCGGCTTCGAGCTCAACAACGAAATCGGCCTGGCCCTGGTGGATTAACCGGGAGACCTTCCGGCCGCCGCGCCATGGGCGAATTGAACGCCGCGGGGCTTGTGCCTAGAATAAAACCCGCGGCCCGGTGTAGGTAGCTGGAAGAAACGGACGTATCGCCGGTCGCGAAACCCGCGCGGGGGGGAGCCGCGCTCGAGAGAGGTGGCGCGAGCATGTATAGACGGACTGCCATCCTGCTGGTGCTGGGAGCCCTGTATCCTCTTGCGCTTGCCCAGGAGGAGGCCCCGGCTCCCGCTCCGGGGGGCGACAACCGGTACATCGTCGTCTGCACGCTCGACGGTGAAGTTGATGAGGCGATGGCGGTGTTTGTCGAGCGCGTCGCCGATTACGCCGAAGGCGCCGAAGGCGCGGTGTTCATCATCGACACCCCGGGCGGGCGCGTCGATTCCGGTCTCGAGATCACCAAGTCGATCCAGCACGCCGGTAAGTTCTGCCCGACCATCGCGTACATTACGGACGGATTCAGCGCCTCGTCGGCCGGCGCCCTCGTCGCGTATGCGTGCAAGCACATCGTAATGACGCCCAGCGCGACCATCGGCGCCGCCAAGCCGGTCATGCTGACGCCGCAGGGCGCGCTGCCGGGCGACGAGAAGACGGTCTCGTTTCTCCGGGCAAAATTCGGCGCGCTCGCCGAGTCGAACGGGCACAATCCCGACATCGCCATGGCCATGGTCGACGAAGATATCGAGCTGCGCGCATTCAAGGTCGGAACCAAGGTCCTCGTCAAGGCCATGGATGAGGGCCCGCGTTCCTCGACCACCCGGAAAGAGGACGCCCTCGAGAAATTCATCGATACCCTGGACGGGGAGATCCCGCTGCCGGAGGAGGTAAAGGAAGCCGCCAAGGATCTGGTGCGCGAATCGGTCCGGGGCGAAGAAGAACCGGAGGACGAGGCCGGCGGGACGCCGCCTCCCGCGCTGCCTTCACTCACCGATGCGGAAAAATACGGGGGCCCGGGAGATGTCTTCGAGATGTATCCCCCCGAAGGAAAGGTCGTGAGCGCGCGCGGCAAATTGCTCGCGTTGACGGCTTCCGAAGCCCGGGAGTATGGCCTGATCCCCGAGATCTTCGACGACCTGGACCGCGTTCTGTCGTTTTTCAGCCTGAGCGGCTATGAACGGTTCGACTATGAGATGACCTGGTCGGAGATCATCTTCCGGTGGCTGACGAACCCTACGGTCAGCAGTCTCCTGCTGCTTTTTGGCGTGGGCGGCCTGTACATCGAAATCAAGACGCCGGGGTTTGGTGTTCCGGGCATCGTGGGCATCAGCTGCCTGGTGATTTTCTTTGGCGCGCGCGCCGTGCTGGGGCTGGCCGACTGGATCGACATCGCGCTGGTCATTGTCGGGCTGGGCCTGATCCTGCTGGAGATCTTCGTCCTACCCGGCTTCGGCGTGGCGGGCGTCGCGGGGATTGTCTGCGTCGTATCGGGCATAGTCCTCTCTTTTGTTCTGAACGATTGGCAGTTGCCCCAGTACCAGTGGGACTACGAGCGGCTCACGGATGCCGCGTATTCCCTCGGGTTGTCGATGGGCCTGTTCCTGGTCTTTGTCGCGGTGACGTGGAAAATTCTGCCGCACACGCCGCTGTACGGCCGGCTGGTGCTGGCCGATGAGCAGCGGGCCGAGGCCGGATTCGTTGCGCAGACCGACCAGGAGGAAGAGGCGGCGATCGGCCTGCAGGGCGTGGCGATCACGATGCTGCGTCCCGCCGGCCGGGGGCGTTTCGGCGCCACGACCCTGCACGTGGTCAGCCGGGGCGAGTTCCTTGCGCCCGGCACGCCCATTGTGATCACCCAGGCCGAAGGCAACCGGTACGTCGTTGCGCCGGTGTCGCGGGAAGCGGATAATGCCCCCCGGGAGAAGAGGAGTCCATGGATAAGCGGCAGTTGATCATTCACATGTTGCGGCAGTTGGACGAACAGAGCCTCAGCATTCAACAAGTGGGTGCGGGATACTACAGTTGCATCCCGTTTGCGCGGCGGTTCAACAAACTGCTGGCGGAAGCGCGCACGCTCTTCGGGGCTTCGGACGGGCTCATCGGCACGTTTGAGGAAATCGCGGAGTTTGACCCGAAGGACCCGGGCGATAAGATGAAGATCATTCAGGGGATTCGCGTGGAGATCAACCAGCTCATTGCGCTGCTCGAAGTCGTCGAAGAGGATGGCGGCCAATGATCTGGTGGGTGATCATCCTGTTCCTGGCGGGGGCGACGCTCATCACGGTGGAATTCGTGGTGCCGGGCGGCATCTGCGGTTCCGCTGGAGCGTTGCTGATCATCGTGAGCGCGGTGATGGGATGCTACCACTATCCCGAATACTGGCTGCCCATCCTGATGCTGGAGTTTCTGGGCACCATCTGCAGCGTGATCCTGGGGATGTACCTGTTGCCCCGGTCGCCGTTTGGCAAGCTCCTGATGCTCGGAAACACGCAGAACGCGGAAGAGGGCTGGGTCAACGAAACCGGCAACACCGATCTGGTCGGCAGGTTCGGCACGGTGGTCACGCCCCTCCGCCCGGCCGGTACGGTCGAGTTCGGCACGGAACGCCTGCAAGCCGTGTCGGAAGGCGCGTTTATCGAGGCCGGCGCCGTGGTGCGGGTCATCGAGGTGCACGGCAACCGGATTGTCGTCGAGCAGGCAGAGCAGACGCAAGCCAACGCGAACGCGTGACTTTTTATAGGGTACCATGCTAAAACAGGGTTCGGCCATTTCCGCAGACCGGGTGCCGGTCTGAGAAGAGGGGGGTTACTATGCCTATGCCGGTCATCTGGGGAGTCGCGCTGTTTCTGGGCGTGATCGCGCTGATCTTCTTCGCCATATTCATCAAGTTCATCGGGCTGTGGATACGGGCGTTCGCCTCGGGGGCGCATGTCAGTGTTCCGAGCCTCCTGGGCATGTGGCTGCGCAAGGTGAACGCGTCGGTCATCGTCGACAGCCGCATCATGGCCGTCAAGGCGGGACTGGGTATTTCGACCAACGACCTCGAAACCCACTACCTGGCGGGCGGCAATATTGTGCGGGTCGTTCAGGCGCTTATCGCGGCCAACAAGGCGAACATCGCGTTGAGTTTCCAGAAAGCCACGGCCATCGACCTCGCCGGGCGCGACGTACTGGACGCGGTCCAGACGTCCGTCAAGCCCAAAGTGATCGACTGCCCCGATCCCACGAAAGGCCCGCCGACGGTGGCCGCCGTTGCCATGGACGGCATCCAGCTCAAGGCCAAGGCGCGGGTGACCGTGCGCACGAACATCAACACCTTGATCGGCGGCGCCACCGAGGAAACCATTATCGCCCGTGTTGGTGAAGGCATCGTCACCACCATTGGTTCCGCGGAGTCGCACAAGAAAGTGCTCGAGAATCCCGACAGCATCTCGAAGGTGGTCCTGGCCCGCGGCCTGGATGCCGGCACGGCGTTCGAAATCCTGTCCATCGATATCGCCGACGTGGACGTTGGCGAGAACATTGGCGCCCAACTGCAGACCATGCAGGCCGAGGCCGACAAAAATATCGCTCAGGCGCGCGCGGAAGAGCGCCGCGCGATGGCGCAGGCCCGCGAACAGGAAATGCGCGCCCAGGTGGTCGAGATGCGGGCCCGCGTCGTGCAGGCCGAAGCGGAAGTGCCCAAGGCCATTGCTGAAGCGTTTCGTTCGGGCAACCTCGGCATCATGGATTACTACCGCATGAAAAACATCATGGCCGATACCGATATGCGCCAGTCGATCTCCGGTGTGGAAACCAAGAAAGAAGACAAGAATACCTAATTGAGACGCGCGCGCCGGGGCCGGGCGTTTCCGGCCCCGGCGCGGCGGATGAACCGGGTTGGCCGCCTCGGGGCGAAAGGGTTTCGGATGGACGAAATCGGCAGTCTCGTCGTCGTCATCATCATTGTCGTTGCCAGTCTGATTGGCAAGATCCAGGAGCAGCGCCGGGCCAAAGAGCGCAAGCTGAGCCGCAAGCCCGTCCGGCCCGAGGATCTGCCGGAGGCGACGCGGCGCATGCTGTATGGCGCCCCCGATAAGCCCGCCGCGGAAGCGCGGCGCGAAGCGGCGCCCGTGCGGACGGCGCAACCCCGTGTCGCGCCGCAGCTCGAGCGCCCGCGGCCGCAGCCCATGCGCCGCCCGCCCCAGCCGCAGGCGCCCCGCCAGGTTCTGGAGACCGCAACGCCTCCGCCGCCCCCGCCTCCGGTCCGGCGCCGCCCCGCGCCGCCGCCCGAGACACAGCCCGAGACGGTCTCGATGCAGGCGCGCCACGAGCAGATGATGGCGCAGCGCATGGGCCAGTTGCGGGATGCCCAGGCCCAACACGCCGCGATGCTCCAGCGGGCGCAGCAGATCCGCCAAGGGGGCGCGGCGGCCGCGGCGCAGCAACCCCGCGCCCGCAGGAAGGCGGCCCCGTCCGGCGCGGGCCTGTTTTCGAACCTTGACGAGGTGCGCCGCGGCATCGTCCTGATGGAGGTCCTCGGGCCGCCCAAAGCCTTCGAGTGATCGGCCGCGGCTCGTCCGTTTCGCGCGCCGTACGCGCCCCCTTCAACAGCGGCCCGGACTGAATCGCGCGTACCCGGCCCATTCACTCTGGTTTCGGGCGGTACACTCGGGTCTCCCCTTTTGGTACAATCGCTGGAATACGCGCGCGGCACGTAAGCCATGCGCGCGAGGTTCGCAGGCTCCCTTCACGGGGGAGAGCCCCGCGGCGCACGGTATCCGCGTGACCGCTACCGGAAAGGCATATGGACGTCCAACGCGCTAATCCACTTATCGTACAGTCCGACCGCTCTATTCTGCTCGAGACGGATGGGCCGCGTTTCGAAGATGCCCGCGACGCGATCGCGCCGTTCGCGGAATTGATCAAGTCGCCCGAGCACATTCACACGTACCGCGTCACGCCGCTGTCGCTGTGGAACGCCGCGGCGGCGGGCATGTCCGCTGAAGAGATGATCGTCCACCTCAAGGAATACAGCAAATACGAGGTGCCGGAGAATATCCTGTTTGAAATCCGGGACACGGTGGCGCGGTACGGCCGCCTGAAGCTGTACAGGCGCGAGGACGGCATGCTCGTGCTGGAGTCCGATGACGCGCTGCTGGTGACGCAGTTGACGCGGCAGAAGTCGCTGCAGCCGTTCATCGAGGGGGCCGAGGACGGCCGCCGGCTCATCGTCAGGCAGCTGGAGCGCGGCAACCTGAAGTGCGCGCTGATCAAGCTCGGGTTTCCTGTCGAAGACCTGGCGGGCTATGTCCAGGGCGCTCCGCTCCAGTTCGACCTGCGCGCAACCACGCTGAGCGGAAAAGAGTTCTCGCTGCGTAAGTACCAGATCGAGGCCGTCGACGCGTTTTACGCGGGCGGTTCGAACCGAGGGGGGAGCGGCGCGATTGTGCTGCCGTGCGGTGCGGGAAAAACGGTCGTGGGCATCGGCGCCATGCACCGTCTCCAGACCCAGACCCTCGTGTTGACCACCAACACCGTGGCCTTGCGCCAGTGGAAGAGCGAGTTGCTCGACAAAACGACGCTGCGGGATGACGATGTCGGCGAATACAGCGGCGAGGCCAAGCAAATCCGTCCCGTGACCATGGCCACGTACCAGGTGCTCACCTATCGCCGGTCCAAGGACAGCACGTTCGAACATTTCGGCCTGTTTGACCAGGGCAACTGGGGCCTCGTGATCTACGACGAGGTGCACCTGCTGCCGGCCCCCGTATTCCGGGCGACCGCCACGCTGCAGGCCCGGCGCCGCCTCGGCCTGACCGCTACGCTCGTGCGTGAAGACGCCCGCGAAGACGACGTGTTCAGCCTGATTGGCCCCAAGAAATACGACGTCCCCTGGAAGGTCCTGGAAAAACAGGGCTGGATTGCCACGGCGGCCTGCACCGAAGTGCGCATCCCGCTTCCCGAGGATGAGCGGTACCGGTATGCCATCGCCGACAAACGCGGCAAGTTCCGCATCGCGTCCACCAATCCGATCAAGGCCAGCATCTGCCGGACGCTTGTGGACCGTCACCGGGGCGATAACGTGCTGATCATCGGCCAGTACCTCGACCAGTTGCGCGCGCTCGCCAAAACGATGAAAGCGCCGCTCATCACGGGTCAAACCGCGAACAAAAAGCGCGAAGCATTGTATGACGCGTTCAGGAGGGGAGAACAGAAGCTGCTGGTCGTGTCGAAAGTGGCCAACTTCGCCATCGACCTGCCCGACGCCAATGTGGCGGTGCAGGTATCGGGGACATTCGGTTCGCGGCAGGAAGAGGCCCAGCGGCTCGGGCGGATTCTCAGGCCCAAGGAAGACGGCTCGATCGCCCATTTCTATTCGCTGGTCTCCCGCGACACCTGCGACCAGGATTTCAGCGTCAAACGGCAGCTGTTTCTTACGGAACAGGGCTACCATTACGAGATCAAGGATTACGAGGAGCTGTAGCCATGGCGGTCGTCGAAGTGCTCGCCGGACCGTCCGGGTCCGCGCGCACAGAGAAGCTGGATCGCATCCTCGCGGAGCAGTGGGGGCGTGCGCTGTTGCTGACCCCCACAACCCAGTTTGCCCGGAAACGGTTGGAAGAACTGCTCGTCAGGCCGGACATCGCGGGCGCCTGGGGCACACCGGTACGTACCCTGCAGGCCTTCGCGGAGCGGATCCTGCAGGATGCCGACCCCGGCGCGGCGCCCCTGAACGACCTGGAACGGCGGCTCGTGTTGCAGGAGGCGCTGCGCCGGCTCCGCGCCGCGGGGGAACTCGACGGCGCCGGGCCCGGCAGCCAGACCGACGGTTTCTTGCGGCATCTCCTGAGCGTTTTCGAGCGGCTCAAGCAGGCCGCGGTCGAGCCGGACGAGTTCACCGAGCGCGTGCGGCGGCGCAAGCACCCCGCCGCGCTGGACCTGGTGGTCGCGCGGGCGTATCAGGAATATCAGGCGGCGCTCATTGAACGGGGGGCGTACGACCGCATCGGCGTGTACTGGCAGGCCCGCCAGCTTCTCGAAGCCCCCCACGGCGTGCCGCTGCTTCAGGGCATTTCCCTGGTTGCCTTTGACGGGTTTGACGACTTCACGGAGTCCGAATTCCGGCTCATCGCGGCGCTGGGAAACCGGGTGAACCGCCTGGTATTCGCGGTACGCGCCGACAGGGCGGCCGGGGGCGCGGATCTTTACCGTCTGCAGCGGCAAACGCTGGCGCGGATTGAAACCGCATTCCAGCCGTCTATGGAGTGGCTGCCCGCCCGTCCGCCCGCCACGTACAGCGAGCATGCGTCCACCTGTCTCCTCTGGCGCGACGAGAAGCCGTCCGTGGACGGTCTGGTTCCGAATCTCGAGGTCGTGCCGTGTGCGGGCGTGACCGACGAAGTCGAGATGATTGGCCGGGCCGTCAAGACTCTGATCCTCGATGGGGTGCCCGCGGCCGAGATTGCAGTCGTCTACGCGGACCTGGGAGCGGTCCGGGAGGCGCTGCGTTCGATGGGACGCGAGTTTCAAATCCCGCTCCGTCTGTATGGCGGCGAACCACTCGCGGCGAGCTCGGTGTGCGCATTCGTGCTGGACGCTCTCGAGGCGTCGGGCGCGTGGCAGCACGGCGAGATCCTTGAACTGCTGACCGCCCCCTGGATGGACACCGACGGCGCGGGCGAGGCGCTTACGGGCGCGTTCCCCGTGATCTGCCGGCTGGCGGGCATCGTGGCCGGAAACGCGCAATGGACCCAGCGCCTGCAACGGCTGCGCAAGGAGCTTTCGGGGCCGGAGCGTGAACGCGGCCCTGAAACCGGCCTCTTTCTGCGCCGTCATCCCCGCGTTGAGGAAGCCGTGGACGCGCTCCTGGCGCGGGTCGAACGCCTCGCGCATGCCCTCGCGATGGTCCCGGCCACAGGGGACCTCCCCGGGTTCAGCCGCGCGACGGCCGAATTCATGGCAACGCTGGCGCTCGACGAGGCCGTGCGAACGCACGCGCCGGAGTCCATACGGGCGCGGGAAGCCGCGGCCCTTGAGGCGCTGCAGGACCTGCTCGGGCGCCTGGACGCGGGACATTTCGGCGCGGGCGGCTCGCTGACGCGCGCGGATTTTGCCCGCTTTCTCCGCCAGGCCTGCGGCGCGCAGGCATTTCGCGTCCCACAGACGCCGCGGGAACGTCAGGGCGTGCGATGTCTCGGCGTGAAAAACATTCGGGGCCTCCGTTTCCGCTATGTGTTCTTTGGCGGCCTGAATGAGGGCGTCATCCCGGGTTCGCCGGGCGTCAACGCCGTGTATTCGGAGGAGGACGTGCGCGAACTGCGCGAGGCAGGCATCCCCCTCGAACTCCGTGAACTGCGCGCTGAGCAGGAGTTTGCCGCGTTTCATCACGTGCTGGAAGCCGCGCAGGACCGGCTCTGGTTTCTCTGGCGAACGGCCACGCCCGACGGGAAACCGCTCCTGCGCAGCCCGTTCCTGAACGATCTCCTGCGCCTGTTTCCGGCGCGGCCTGTCGAACGGCCGCCCCTGCGCGCGAGCCAGTACTATCCGGCCCTTTCCGACGCCGCATCCACGCGCGATATGCTCAACAACGTCTTTGCCACACAGGGCGCCCTGCCGAACCCCCTTGCGGAGCGGTTCGCGCACGCCGTGCGCGGCGCGGACATCGAGAAACAGCGGTACAGTCCCGCGCCCTTCGATGCGTTTGACGGCATGCTCAGCAAGGCATCGAACAGGGAGACGGTGGCCGAACGCTTTGGCGAGCCCCACGTTTTCAGCGCCACCGAACTGGAAGATTACCGGCAGTGCCCGTTCCGGTTTTTTGCGTTGCGGCTGTTGCGCCTGATGCAGGTCGAGCGGCCCGTCGCGGCCTTCGATCGCGGCGTGCTGGGCATCGTGATCCACCGCATACTCGAAGAATTCCACCGGCGCTACGAAGGTGTGCCGGCGGCCGGGATCCCGGCGAACGAGGCGGAGGAGACCATGCGCGCGCTCGTCGACGCGGTCTTCGCCGAACACGAGGCCGCCATGCGCACCGTGCCCGACGGCATGCTTGCGGCGGAGCGCCTGTCGGTTCATGAGCGCCTCCAGCGCTACCTCGCCATCGAGTGCCAGGATGAAGCCACGTGGCGGCCCGCGCAGTTTGAGGCGGTCTTCGGGAACCAGGGGGCCCCGTATCCCCCCCTGGCCGTTCCGACCGACGCCGGCGCCATCCAGATGCGCGGCCGCATCGACCGCATCGATCAGGGCGAAGAAGGGTACCGCGTGCTCGACTACAAGACCGGTTCTCTCCCGACAGCGGGCCAGGTGAAAGAGGGCATTTCGCTGCAACTTGTCGCGTACGCGCTCGCCCTCGAACAGGTGATCGCTCCCGGCGCCGCATGCGTGGAAGGCGTTCTGCTCCAGGTGGGCACGTCCGCCCGGGTGGCGGTCCAGCAGTCCGGACGAAGTACAAGCTGGGAAGAGGCCCGGCGGGGCTTTTTCGAGGGCGTGGCCGCGGCCCTGCGAGGAATCCGCGAGGCGGCGTTTCCGCCAACGCCCCAGCCCGACGTATGCGCGCGTTGCGACGCGCGGCGCATGTGCCGCATCGATGCCTCCCGGATCCGGCGGAAACGGGAGAGTGCGTCATGAAATGGACGGACGCCCAGACGGACGCCATTCAGAGCACTGGCCAGGACCTGTGCGTCACGGCGTCGGCAGGCTCCGGCAAGACCGCCGTGCTGGTCGAGCGTGTCCTGCATCTCGTGCGCGAATGCCAGGTGTCCCTCGAACGCATTGTCGCCATTACCTTCACGGAGAAGGCGGCCGCGGAGATGAAAGACCGGCTCCGCAGCGAGTGCCGGGACCGTGAACACAGCGGTTCGCAGGAAGAGATGGAGCGCTGGCGCGGGCTGGCGCGCCAGATCGAATCGGCCCGCATGAGCACCATCCACGCGTTCTGCGCCAGGCTGCTCCGCCAGTACGCGCTGGACTACCGGATTACGCCGCCCCTCGACCCCGATTTTACCGTTGTGGACGACGCGGAAAGCTGTCTCCTGCGCGCGGAGGTCATCGACACGGCCATCGAGGCGCTTCTGGAACAGCCGCATGAGGAAACGCTGCGGCTGGCGGCCCACTACGGGCTGTACCGGCTCAAGGAGATGCTGGGGAGTTTTCTCCACAATCCCGTGACGGCCGGCCGGCTGCTGGCCAGCGACCGGTTCACCTCGCCCGACAGCATCCGGAAATTCTGGCGCGAGCGGGTGGATGAGGCCTGCCGCGCGCGCTTGCTGGGGCTGGGCGCTTCGCCCGCGTTGCGGAAGTTCCGGCGCGTCTTTGAGCGATTCGACGGGCTGTGCACCAACCCCGCCGATGGCCGGGAACAGTTCCGGCTGGCTTGTCTCCGGTTTATCGACGAAGCGAACAGGCTTCGTAACCCCCAAAAAATCGAGTGGCTGCTCCGGGGCTGTCTCGGAGGCCGGTTGCCCTCTACCGCCAAGGCCAACTGGGTTTCGGAACAGGCCTTTGAAGATATCAAAGAGGCGCAGGACGCTTTCAAGAAAGTACTGCAGGATTACGTCACCCCGACGGAGGACCCGGAGGTCGAGCAACAGAGCGCCGAGCTGACCCGCGACGCCGTGGCGTGTTTCCGGGCGGTCTTCGACTACTACCGGGCGGCCAAGGCCGCCAGAAACGCGCTGGATTTCACCGATCTCATTCTCCTCACGCTCGACATGCTGCAGCGCCAGCCGGAACTTCGCGAACGGATCGCGCGGGGCATCGATCATCTGCTCATCGACGAGTTTCAGGACACCGATTCCGAGCAGTACACCATCGCCCGCCTGCTCTGCGGCACGCCGGATCCTCCCGAACTGTTCATTGTGGGAGACGCGAAACAGTCCATCTACCGCTTCCGGGGGGCCGAGGTCGAGGTCTTCGAGACCGCAAAGACCCAAGGCCGGACCATCGGTCTGCACCGGAATTTCCGCACCGTGCCCGAAATCGTCGCGTTTGTGAATGAGATCTTCACGCGCACGGACCTCCTCGAGGCCGTGGAGTCGCCGTATGTGCCCGCCGAGGCGCACCGGGCGCCCACGGGCGAGTGCCGGGTCCATATCCTGCTTCCCGCATGCTCGGATATCAAAGAGTCGGTCGAAGAAACGCGCACGCGGGAAGCCGCCATGATCGGCGATTGGATCGCCGCCGCCTGCTCCGGCCAGCTCGACGTGCAACTTCAGCCCAAGGGCAGCGATGCGAAACGTCCGGCGGCGTTCGGCGATATCGCGCTGCTGCTGCGCGCCCTCAGCGACGTCCACATCTACGAGCGCGCGCTTGCCGAACGCCGCATCCCGTTTCACGTCATCGCCGGAAAAGGGTTTTACGAACGGCAGGAAGTCCTGGACGTGCGCAATCTGCTCGAGGCGGTCGTCGATCCCTGGCACGAACCCGCCGTGCTCGGGTTTTTGCGGAGTCCCATGGCCGGTCTGGACGACGACTCGCTTTTCGCGATCTGCGGCGGCCCCGGCCCGACGGCCGCGCTTCTCGACGGCGAAACGCCCCCCGGTTTCACACAGTGCGATGAACTCGATAATGCGCGCCGTGTCTTTCAGGCTCTCCGGGCCGAGCGCGAGCGGTCCCTGCCCGATTTTCTGCGGTATCTGCTGGAACTGACGGGATACGAAGCCATGGTGGGCGGGCTTTTTCTGGGCGACCAGCGGGCATGCAATGTGCGGAAAGTGATGCAGCTTGCGGAAGCGTTCGCGAAAACCCGCCGGCCCCGTCTGAGCGCGTTTGTGCGGTATCTTGACGACGTGGCGTCC
>ERZ795044.3293-NODE-3293-length-13588-cov-4.438114_pt1 | contig 13588 bp, 11 predicted proteins | sample MGYA00375128_ERZ795044 | MGnify/ENA primary metagenome ERZ795044 (study PRJEB30173, sample SAMN05720213) | anaerobic digester metagenome | isolation source: active sludge of municipal wastewater-treating anaerobic digesters | place: USA | collected 2014-12-22 ... | reverse complement strand
CGCACGACTCACCCAGCTGGCCGGGATCCTCGCCACCGGCGGCTCGACCGAAGACCTGCCCATCCGACGGGCCACGGCACTCGGGGTCCTCGCCTCACCGGCGCGAGCCCTACAGCTCCTGCAAGCCAGCCTGATCGATGAACTACCCGACGACCTCGACGTCGACTGCCCCGCCCGGGGACAGCGGGGCCACACCTGCGGCACCATCACGATTGACCCCGACCAACTGCTCCCGGTCGTCGACTTGGTCGTCCATGTCACCGATGACACCCTGCGCGACGGGCACGGCGTCGCCCGCAGCGACACCCTCGGCCCGCTGCTCCTCGACTGGCTGCGCCCCCTGCTGGGTCACACCCGGATCAACCTGCGACCCGTCCTCGACTGCAACAACCAGGTCCCCACCGACGCGTATGAATGCCCCGACCGCATGCGCGAAGCCGTCCAGTTGCGGAACCCGTACGAAGTGTTTCCCTGGTCCACCAGACGCTCCACCGGCCTCGACCTCGACCACACCACCGCCTACACCCAGGGCGACAGCCAACCACCGGGGCAGACGCGTCCAGACAACCTCGGACCCTTGACCCGCCGCGCCCACCGAGCGAAAACCCACGGCGGCTGGCAGGTCACCCAGCCCATGCCCGGCATCTACCTCTGGCGCTCACCCCTGGGCTACCGCTACCTCGTCACACCCTCCAAGACCTGGGCACTCGACGAGAAGGCTCGCTGAGAGGCCAACTGTCCCCGTTCCTAGCGACCGCCCCACACGGCCGTGGCGCCGGTGAGTGTCCAGCATGCGCTGGCCGCGACGCCGTCGGTCGCCCCGCCTCCCGGCTTCTCAGGTCGAGTTCTGGACGCGATAGGCATCCTGGGAGCGCCCATGACCCAGCTGCGTCAACCCCGACGGCGCACCGTATGCCTGGTCGCGGCAGCCCCGGTGCTTGGTCTGCTGGGCGGGATCGGCGGCACTCTCGCGGCAACGCGTCCGACCCCCGCGGCTCACACCACCACGGGTCTAGGCTTGATTCGTACGAGGGAGGCTGAGCGGTCTCCTCGGGACGCCGGTACCGCGTCCAACCCCCTTCGCTTGCCCCCGATGGCGTCCTTCGATGCCCGTGCCAGATGCACGGGCGCCGACGACCAGTTGGGAGGAAGCCATGAGAATCCCGAAGTTCATGATCGTGGCCGCGGCCGCCTGTCTCGGGCTCGGCATGATCACGGGAGCGGCCACCGCCGCCCCAGCACCCCGACCCGTCCCCGGGTCACCCATCGTCAGCTACGTCTCGTTCGACGTGGGCGGCGCGATCCCCGGTGGTGGCGTTGACACCAACGTCACAGGGATGACCGCCACCGCCACCACACCCGGGCTGGTCGTGGGCACCTATCGCATGCTCGACGCCGTTGGATCGCCCACCAGTACGAGGGTTGGGTTCGTCGCCCACACGCGCAAGAACTTCGCCATCCGCTCGATCGAGACCGTGCGTCCGTTCGACTCGACCGACGTGAACATCACCTCGGTGAACAGTTCGGGGACAACGTCCGGCTACTACCTCGATGACGCTCTGGTCGAGCACGGCTTCCTCCGGGCTGCGAACGGTGAGAATGACCTGGCTCGACGCCCCGGACGCGAAGGGTCTACCGCTGTCGTCGTGGATGTTCGAGGGCGTCCCCTTCTTGCATGACACGTTCAAAGGCGGCACGTTCCCCTCGAAGGTCACCGACGCCGGCTTGGTCGTCGGATTCTACTCGGTGGCGATTCCCGACGTTGACCCGACCATCGACCCCCAAATTCTGCTGTACGGCTTCATCCGGACCCCCGCGGACGCCTGGACCACGATTGACGTCGGTGAGCAGTCCGGTACAACGCAGCTCTTCGGCATGAACGCCTCCGGCACCCTTGAGGGAAGCGCACTGTTCAGGAGTGACCGGAAGGATGCCGACGACTGGACCGTCAAGGGCTTCACTGCAAGCACGGCAACTCGCAAGGGGATCCCCACGTTCGTCAGGGTGACGAACACCTTCGTCTACCCGTCCCCGCCTGCCCCTGATCCCCTCCCGACGAACTTCTGCGGGTGGACGACCGTGATGGCCATGAATGACGCGGCCACCCTGATGGCCGGCAACGCCGGGAACGGCTGCTCCATCAACCCGTACTCGTGGGTCTGGATGAAGAAGTACGCCCAGCCCTTCGCGGCACTGCTCTACACAGAGCCGGGTGCATCCGAACCCGCGGCGACTCAAACCTTCGTTTCAGGGCTCAGCCCGACAGGTCTCGTCCTGGGCACCTGGGTGGACTGGCAGAGTCCCGACGGAACAGGCGACGTGCTCTCGCCCTATGACCCCAGGGGCTACGGCCTGTGGCACGGTTACATCGCGACGGTGACCTGACCCACTCCGCGCCTGCACCCCGGGAAGCAACTTTTCCGGGGTGTGGTCCGTACTGGTGGTGAACCAAGCATGAGAATGGGGAGCAATGTTCACCACGAAGCGCCGCCGGGACGAGGAGTTCAGCCTCTTCGCGGCCAGCGCCACGCCCTCTCTGACAGGGACGGCCTGGCTGCTGACCAGTGACCGGGACGCTGCGTCCGAACTGGTTCAGGCAGCCCTCGTCAAGACCTACGTCGCGTGGCCGCGCGTCCGGGCAGGTGAGGCGCTCGCCTACACCCGCCGTGCCCTGATCAATCACCACATCGACACATGGCGCAAGGACGCACGCCTCGTGCACGACGACACCCCCGAGCTGAAGCCCGACCCCCGCTCACCCGAGGGGGACGTCGACACCCGGGACGCCGTCGTGCGCATGCTGGCGACCCTGCCGCCGCAGCAGCGCACCATCATCGTCCTCACGTATCTGGAGGACATGTCGGAGGCCGACGTCGCCGCCCACCTCAAGATCACCCCCGGAGCGGTGAAGTCCGCCAAGTCCCGTGGACTGGCGACTCTCCGCGCCTCGTACGCCCCCGCAGAAGGGAACCCGTCATGATCACCGACTTCGAGTCCCAGCTCCGCGACGACCTCGTCAGGTCGAGCGTCCAGACCGACGTACCGGTCGACCTCGACGCCGTTCTGGACGCCGGCCACCGCACACTGCGCACCCGGACGCTGCGTCGCGCGTCCGTCGGCGGCGCCTTCGTGCTTGCTCTCGTCGTCGGCGGTTACGGCGTGTCGACGTTGATGAGCTCCTCAACCATCGACCCCGCCATGCCACGCGTCACCGCGGCCGAAACGATCCTCGCTTTCGAAAGTTCGTCGGGCGATCGTCCGGCAAGCCCTGACGACTTCGAGCGCGTCACGGTTCGGGCGAACGCCAACGGGTCGTTCACGTTCACCCCGGTCACCGCCGGGAAGTCCGGCGTCCCGATCACTGCCCTGCCCGCCGCGGGATCGTTGGGCTGGTTCGGCGACCTCGGCAACGGCTACTCCGCAGGGCTCATCCAGGGGGACGTCACGTGGTTCGACGTCACCCGCCCCCATACCGAAGAGGGCGGCCACGGAGTCCTCTCCGCCTTCCAAAAAGTCGCCTCGACCACGTGGACCGCGGTCGTCAACCGACACGACGTCGTGGCGGACGTGGCGTCGATCACGGGCATCATCTGGGAGACGACAGACGGAATCGTCCACTCCACCCGCAACGAGATCGTGCCGTCGCACACCTTCGACTTCACAGGTGATCCTGGTTCCATCCTCGTCTACCACGAAGCCGATCTCGACACGTTCGGGGCCGTCGAGTCAGACGGCGGACGCATGTCGACGTGGCCATCCGTCGCCACGGACGAACTCCTCATCGCCTCCGTCAGGGCCCTTGCCCCGGACGCCCGCACCATCGTCGCCGGCATCATCCCGGCCGGAGCGACCCCTCCTGTCGAACCTGTGACAGGGAAGACCGGGACCTTCGAGATGCACACCGCCACGCTGCCGGGCATGCCCGACCAGGTGTTCGTGGGAGTGGCGCCCGGGCAGCGGACCATCCATCTCACCTATGTGGACGCAGACGGCACCCGGCACGAGATCAAGCCCTGACACTCGACACGCGAACCCTGACACTCGACACGCGAACGATCGGGATGAGAGATCCTCACTGTCGTTTCAGGATTGCGCCATTGCCACGGCGAGTCCCCGCGCCCTAGGCTCGAAAGTGGGACGGCACCTCCACCGTCCGCACCTGACAAGGCCATGGACGTGTTCCGCGCCGTCCATCGGTCCTCGCGTGTCCCCCCACGCCCCTGTTGACCGCGCATCGTCGCGCACCATCCCCGTTTCCGCACGCGTCCCCCAACTCGTCCCTACCCGAGGAGTACCCATGAGTGATGACACCCGGGCTGACAAGCTCGACAAGACGCAGGACGGGACCGAACACAGCGTCCCCGTCCGCAACAAGACCGTCCACACGGCCCTCATTTCCGGTGCCAACTTCCGCGCGAAGCCCGTCCAGTACGTGGCGCTCGACGGATTGGCCATGTTCGAGGGCGACATCGTCCTGGGCACGGTCGAAGAGGTCCAGGCTGAGACCGAAGCGCTGCGGGCCGAGTCCAGCGGCACCATGGCGTCCGCCGTCATGATCACGGGCAGCCAGTTCCGTTGGCCAGGCTGCGTCGTGCCCTACACCATCGACGCCGCCCTCCCGAATCAGGCACGGGTGACCGACGCCATCGCCCACTGGACGTCGCACACCAACTTCACGTTCGTCCTCAGGACCGCCGCCAACGCGTCAAGTTACCCCGACTGGGTCACCTTCCGCCCAGGGAGCGGATGTTCCTCCAGCGTGGGCAAGAGGGGCGGGGAACAGTTCGTCAACCTCGCGGCCGGCTGCAGCACGGGCAACACCATCCACGAGATCGGCCACACCGTCGGGCTCTGGCACGAACAGTCCCGCGAGGATCGCGACAGCTTCGTCACCATCCACTGGGACAAGATCCAGGCCGGCACCGAGCACAACTTCAACCAGCACATCAGTGATGGCGACGACGTCGGCGCCTACGACTACGGCTCGATCATGCACTACCCGCGCGACGCCTTCAGCAAGGACGGCAGCGACACCATCACCCCGGTGGACGCGGCCGCCTCGATCGGTCAGCGGACCGCCCTGAGCCCCGGCGACATCGCCGCCGTGAACTCGCTGTGCCCGGCTCCCACCACAGGGATCGAAACCATCAAGGAGAAGATCGAGACCTCTGCCGAAACGATCAAGGAACGGATCGAGACCTCGCGGGAGACCTTGAAGGAGCGCATCGAGACGTCGGCGGAGACCGTCAAGGAGAGAATCGAGACCCTCAAGGAACAGATTGAGACGGCGGCCGAGACGCTGAAGGAGAGGATCGAGACCTCCAAGGAGGTCATCGAGACCGTCAAGGAGGCATCTCCGGAGACTGCAGTCGAGGTGACCGGCGGAACCACCGTCGAGAACCTCGGACGCATCCCCGGCATCGGCGGCTGGGCGGTCAACCCTGCCATCGGGGACGCCGGACTTCCGTTCGCCATGACCACTCCGTACGCGGGTGGCGCCGATCAGGTCGTCGCCCAGGCGGCCGAGGCGCGGTGCCCGTGCTGTGGCCAGACCCTGACGTCCGACGTGGACGCCAGATTGGCCGCGTTGGAGGACATCGTGGCAACCCTCGCTGCGGAGCATGACGCAATCGCCGGCGCCTACGGGCAAGCCCCTCAGTGAGCGACGACACCAACAGGGGTGGGGGAGGACCAGTCGTGGTCCTCTCCCACCCCGGTGATCTGCACGCCACCACGGTCATCGACCGCCTGCAGTCGTGGGGAGTGCCCACGTTCCTCTTCAACATCGCCGACATCCCCGACCGGTTGACAGTGACGATCGACCACGCGGGTGGGCGTCCGCGGATCAGGGTCAAGGACGCCGACCAGGGCGTGGTCGACCTCACGGACGCCCGTTCGGTGTGGTGGCGACGCCCGCAGATCGTGTCGCTCGAGGCCATCGCCGACCCGGACGCACGCGGCTTCGCGTACGGAGAGTGGAACGAGGCCCTCTACGGCCTCTACACCCTGCTCGACTGCCCGTGGATGAACGACGTGATCGCCGACCAGAACGCCGCCCACAAGGCCCTTCAGTTGGCCGTCGCACCCCGATTCGGGCTGCACGTCCCCAGGACGATCATGACCTCGGACGCGGACGAAGCCCGCGCCTTCGCCGACAGCCTCGGTGTCGAGAACGTCATCTACAAGATCTTCGCCGCCACTCACCAGGTCTGGCGCGAGACACGTCGACTCACGGATGCAGACCTCGCGCACCTCGACCAACTCCGCCTCGCCCCGGTCATCTTCCAGGAGTGCGTGACGGGCGTGGCCGACATTCGCGTCACCGTCGTGGGCGACGACCTGTTCGCGATGGCGATCGACGGACGCGATTCCGACGACATCGACTTCCGGTTGCGGATGGGCAAGACCGGGACGTGGGCGACCACCCTCCCCGACGACGTGGCGAGCGGACTGCGCAGGATGATGTCCCACTTCGGTCTGGCCTACGGCGGCGCGGACTTCCGGCTGACTCCCGAGGGCGAGTACGTCTTCCTCGAGGTGAACCCGGCGGGTGAGTTCCTCTTCGTCGAGCGGGGAGGCAACCATCCCATCACCGACGCGGTGGCGGGGTGGCTGGCGAACCCACCGGTCAACCGATCTTGACGACCTCGACGGCTGTCTCGGCAACACCGGGTTGCACGGGGTAGGACTGCACTGTCAGGAAATCGCCGACCGACACGAAGTCGGTCTCGGCGACCCTGACGTGCGCGAACACCGTCAGGGCACCGGCGGCGACGAGATCATCGGGGGCGTCCACGATGACGCTGCCGAGCGCGGCAGATTCCGGGGCGTCAGCGGACGGGGCAACGACACTCGTCTCGGCATGGCAGACAGTGACGGCTGCGACGTCCATGAGGGACGTGTCTCGCACCTCGACGACCAGGGGGGTTCCCTCGGCGGGGGGCGCGTCGTGGGTGAGGACAGTCACGGTGAGCTGCATGCATCCATCGTAGTTGTCCGTTCCACGGTTGGACATGGCGAAGGGCGCCGCCCGCTGGTGCGGACGGCGCCCTTCGTGTCAGACAGGTTGTGCTCGAACTGCGACTACTTGACCGGAACCAGGACGGCTTCCGGCGCGCCCGCGGCGTTGTCCTGCACCACGAGCATGATGCCCTTCGGCTTCTGGGCGGCGATGCGAGTCGGATTGACCGCAACCTGACCGGTTGCGCCCTTGGCGCCCGGAGCAACATCGAACCAACCGCCGTCACCGATGGCCCGCGCCCACGGGTTGTACAGGGCCGAGCCGGTCGCGTCGTCCCAGAGGGCCGAATCCTCCCCCGAGAAGGACGTCACGACGTATTCGAACTGAGCCGTGATGCCGAGGTCGCTGGCGTACACGGGCAGCAGCACCGTCGAGGTGTCGGTCTTGGCGTCCGCGAAGAATCCGGAGGCGAAGAGACCACCCGAGTTCACGTCGTAGGTGAAGACCTCGGTCAACCCGTCATGATCACCGGTGCGCAACGCCCCTGAATCCGTCGCAAACACGATCATGTCGGGGTTGCCGTCGCCGTTGTTGTCCACAGCGATGTCGACCTCGTTGAGCGAGTGGTTCGAACTGCGGTCCCAGTTGTTCACCGCGAACACCAGCAGCTTGTCGGCCCCGGCAGTGAACGACTGAACCCCCACCGCCCTGATGTCGAACCCATTGGCGAGGGGAGCGCCCGCGTCCTTGGCGTCCGAGAGGCCCCACGTGTACACATCCACGCCCGCGGGAACGTCAGTGCCATTGTTCTTGAAGGCCAGCTTGACGCTACTGGACGTCCGGGTTGACGAGGCGGTCAGCTTCGACTCCGCACGCGGGACGAGCAGATAGGGAACTGAGACAACGTCGTATCCGGACGTGGCCACGATGCTGCCGGAGACCTCCTTGAAGTCGAACTGACTGCCCACTGAAGCATCAGCGTTGTAGACGTCCGCTGCCTTCACGACGAGCGTCACCCAGACCTTGGTGGAGCTCTTGGCGGGGACCGTCACCGACTTGGCGCTGAGTGCGACCTTCGCCGGCGCCGACTCAAGGGTGGGCGCAACGGTCACGGCGAACTTCTTCGCCCGTGCCGAGTTGTTGACCAGCGTGACGCTGCGGGTCGCCGAGTACGACTTCGCCACCTCGGCGAACCCGAAGTTGAGGCCGTTGTCGTTGACCCAGCTGCCGCCAACCTTGATGGCATCACCGCGCGCGACCACCGAGGTGGTGACCGACTGCTTCACGTCCACGAGCCCCTGGCCACCGAGCGTGAGCCGGTAGTCGAGTTGGCCGCTCGGGTCAGCCGTCGAGCTGATCGCTGCCGTCAGGTCGGCCGTCTTCCACGTCGGGTGCGCCTGCTTCACCAGAGCCGCCTGGCCCGCGACGTGCGGGGCAGCCATCGAGGTTCCCGACATGATCGCCGGGTCGCTGCCCGTGCCCACGGCGACGGACGCGATGCTGACACCGGGGGCCGACACGGTCGGACGCAGGCTCGAGTCTCCGTTGCCGGGGCCGCCTGAGCTGAACGAAGCAAAGGTGCGGAAGCCCGGGTTGTCCATTTCGGAGGCTGCCAGGGTGACCGTGTCACCGTTGGCCGCCGCCAGTGCGTACCCATCGTCACCATCTGTGTCGATCATCCCTCGCACGCCGAGGAACGGGATGGTCACGGTGTAGGCCTCACCCGTGTCGGGATTGGAGAAGATCGCTCCTTCGTAGGGCGGGAAGTCGGTCGAGGTGTTGATCATCGCGACCGCAGCAGCCCCGGCCTGCTGGCCGTAGATCGCCTTGGCGACACGAGCGCACACGCCCCGGAGCGGGACTCCGATCTGGTTGCCACCGGCCACGATGCCATTGCTCGTGTAGGCGTCCACTGAGCATCCGAGAGACTCGTCCTCGTCTGGCGTCGCCAACTGGTCCTTGAGGACGACCACCGTGAAGGGACCAGTGGGAAGGGACGAGACGCCGTTGGCGTTCATCGCGGGGATGGTCGCACCACCCTGCAGTGTGATGACCGCCGAGGGGAACGTTGCCGAGCTGTCGGTCGCAGCGACAGAGATGACGCCCTTGCCGACTGCCGGCGAACCCGTGATGTAGGGATTCTCACCGGAGTTGCCGGCGGACGCCACGACCACAACCCCAGCCGCCACAGCATTGGCGGACGCGACGGCCGACGGATCGGTCGAGCGTCCGAACGGGGAACCGAGCGACATGTTGATGACGTCCATGTCGTTGGCGACCGCCCAGTCGATGGCCTCGACGGTCACATCGGTGGAGCCCTCACAGCCGAAGACACGCACGGCGTAGAGGTCGACCTCGGGCGCGACGCCGGGCCCGACCTTGAAGGTCCGGCTGGGCGTGGTGTCGTCGTAGGGGCCTGCATAGGTGCTGCCGTCGGCGTTGACGCCGGAGCCACCGATGGTGCCTGAGACGTGCGAACCGTGGCCCTGGCAATCGAGCGGGTTGGCGTCAGGATGAGGAACCAGGGCGGCCGCCTCATCAGAGGCCGCATCGTAGTCGTCACCGACCAGGTCGATGCCGCCCTTCACGCGAGGGGCCGCGGGACCGAAGAGAGCCGGGTCGGCCGGCGCAGTGCCAGCCGCGTGCTCCGCCTCGTAGGCCGCGACCGTCCCCGGTCCACCGAAGTCGGCGTGGGTGTAGTCGATGCCGGTGTCGATGACCGCCACCTTGACGCCCGCGCCCGTCTTGCCGGTGTTCTTCCACACCTCGGGAACGCCGAGGAACGGCACACTCACCGAGTTCTCGAAGCTCATGATCTCGACCGGACGCAGGGCGACGACGCCTTTCTGGCCAGCGAGTGCCGTCAGTTCGGAACGCCTGACGGTCACCTTGACGCCGTTGTAGGCCGACTGGACCGACGAGATGACCTTGCCACCGCGCCCCTGGACGTACTTCTTGACGCCGGCCTGCTGCGACTCGACGGTGGCCCTGGCGGCCTTCTTCTCGGACGCTGAGAGCTTGCGTCCCTTGTCGGCCTGGACGACGGCGACCGGATCGGCCGACATCTGAACCATGACACGGACAGTCGCGTCCTTGTTGAGGGACGCGGGTGTGAAGGAGCTGTCGATCACACCCTTGGTCGTGGTCTCGAACCGGTCGGCCGTGGTGGGCTGTGCCATCGACAAGGCGGGCGACGCCAGTGTCAGAACGCCCGCGATGGCGAGTGTGGGTAGTTTGCGCACGTGCTGTGCCTTTCCATGTGGGGATGGGCTGGCAGCTCCGGCGTGGGGCGCGGAGCTGGGCCCGTTGGTCGAAGGCTAGGCCCGCCACCGATCGCGGGTCAACGACATAGAGACATCTTGTCTCGACGTCGTGAGATCTACCCGCGGAAGGTGGCGCGGACGCTCTCCGGCCTCCCTCGACAAGGGTGGGAGAATCGGACGCATGAGTCATTCGGTGTCGACGTGCCCGGCTTGCCAGACCCGCAACCGCGTCCCGGACGCTGCCCAGGGCCTGCCCCGCTGCAGCCAGTGCCAGACCGCCCTTCCCTGGGTCGCCAAGGCCACCGACGACACATGGTCGACGGTGGCCAACAGCGAGCGTCTGCTGGTGCTCGTCGACCTGTGGGCCCCCTGGTGCGGCCCCTGCCGGCAAGTGGCGCCCCACCTCGAGAAGCTCGCCGCCGAGCACGCGGGCAAACTGAAGATCGTGAAGGTCAACGTCGACGAGAACCAGATCCTCTCGCGTCGCTTCAACGCGCAGTCGATCCCCTTGCTCGTGCTCCTCAAGGGGGGCAAGGAGGTCGGACGCCAGCTCGGCGCGCAGCCGTTGCCGCGCCTGCGGGCCTGGGTCACCCCCCACCTCGGCTGACGCTCACCGGGGCTCACGCGACGCTCCCACATCACGGACGCACAAGGCCCGTCACCGGCGTCACAAGTAGGCTCGGCGTCACCACGCGCGTCTGCGCGCACCCTTCCCCACGAAGGGCCTGACCCACTCGAGGAACCCCATGAAGAAGACCCTCACCCTGCTCCTGGCAGGGGCGCTCGGCCTGGCGACATTCGCCGGCTGCAGCAGCGACGACGCGGCGTCGAGCAACACCATCAAGATCGGCATCAACTACGAGCTCTCCGGGCCTGTGGCCACCTACGGCCAGGCAAGCCTCGACGGCATCAAGATGGCCATGGAGGAGATCAATGCCGCCGGCGGCATCAAGGGCAAGAAGATTGAGCTCAAGGAGTACGACAACAAGTCCGAGCCGGCGGAGGCCACGACACTCGCCACCAAGCTCATGACGTCCGACAAGGTGGTTGCCGTCCTCGGCCCGGCCACGTCCGGCAACTTCAAGGCCACCATCCCGATCGCGACCAAGGACAAGGTCCCGGTCATCTCAGGCTCAGCCACCGCCGACGACGTGACCGTCGACGACAAGGGTGTCAAGGAGTACGCGTTCCGCACGTGCTTCAACGACTCCTTCCAGGGCAACGCCATGGCGAACTTCGCGAGCAAGAAGCTCAACAAGACGAAGGCCGTCATGATCGTCGACAGTTCGTCCGACTACTCCAAGGGCCTCGCCGAGAACTTCAAGAAGACCTTCACCGCCAACGGCGGCATCATCGTCGGCGAAGAGGCCTACGTCACGAAGGACACCGAGTTCAACCCGATCCTCACGCGCATCAAGAACCAGGACTTCGACGTCATCTACCTGCCGGGCTACTACAACGAGGCCGGCAAGATCATCAAGCAGGCTCGCGCGCTCCAGATCACTGCTCCCGTCCTGGGTGGCGACGGCTTCGACTCGCCCGTCCTGCTCGAGCAGGCCGGGGCCAGCGCCCTCAACGACGTCTACTTCACGAACCACTACAGCTCGCTCGACCAGGACCCCAAGGTCGTGAAGTTCATCGCCGACTTCAAGGCGAAGTACAACTCCGAGCCGAACGCCTTCCACGCCCTCGGCTACGACACGATGAAGTTCCTCGCGGACGCGATCGGCCGTGCGTCCGCTGTCGATGGTGAGTCGATCAAGACCGCCCTCGCCGAGACCAAGGACTTCTCTGCGGTGACCGGAACGTTCAGCGTGGACGGCAACCACAATCCGGTGAAGGCCATCGTCGTCATCGGGCTCAAGGACGGCCAGCAGGCCACCAGCGAGAAGATCGAGTCCTGACCACCGCGGACGCCCCGCGTCCGCAACAATGACACGACTGCACGCGACTCACGGGAGGTGGGGGCTCGCACGCCCCCACCTCCCGTGAACCACTGAAAGTGAGGTGGACCCTTTGCAGGAACTCATCCAGCAACTCATCAACGGCTTGTCGCTGGGCAGCATCTACGCCCTCATCGCCCTGGGCTACACGATGGTCTACGGCATCATCCAGCTCATCAACTTCGCGCACGGCGACGTGTACATGGTCGGCGCCTACGTCGGCTACTTCTGCATGGCCCGTGCGCACCTCGGCTTCTTCACCTCCCTCGTGATCGCCATGCTCGTCTGCACGGTGCTCGGTGTGGTGATCGAGCGGGTCGCCTACAAGCCCCTGCGCAACTCCACCCGCATCGCCGTGCTCATCACCGCCATCGGCGTCTCGCTGCTGCTCGAGTACGGGATGATGTTCTTCGTCGGACCCGAGGTGCGTGCGTACCCGCCCATGCCGGGCTTCATGGAGGCCTCCTACAACATCGGCGGCGTCATCATCCGCGCCCAGCAGTTGCTGATCATCGGCATCTCGCTGATCCTCATGATCGGGCTGCAGTACATCGTCCGCCGCACCAAGGTCGGCAAGGCCATGCGCGCTGTCTCCCAGGACGCGGACGCAGCCCGCCTGATGGGCATCAACGTCGACAACACCATCTCACTGACGTTCGCGCTCGGCTCAGCCCTCGCGGGGGCTGCCGGCGTCCTCGTCGGTGTCTACTACAACTCGATCGACCCCCTGATGGGCATCCTCCCGGGCCTCAAGGCATTCGTCGCCGCCGTGCTCGGCGGCATCGGCCTGATCCCCGGTGCCCTCATCGGTGGCTATGTCATCGGTGCGGTCGAGACCCTGGTCGCCGGCTACGGCTTCTCGATGTACAAGGACGCAGTGGTCTTCGCGATCCTCATCGCGGTGCTCATGGTCAAGCCGACCGGCCTGCTCGGCAAGAACGTCCGGGAGAAGGTGTAGACCATGTCGAACCGTTACGCACGCATCGGCGTCCAGGTCGTGTTGCTGGCCCTCGTCTACGGCATCGTGTGGGCCCTCATCAACGCCGGCGTCATCGACGACTACATCCAGGCCACGATGGCCACGATCTGCATCAACATCATTTTGGCGGTCAGCCTCAACCTGATCACGGGGTTCACCGGGCAGTTCTCCCTCGGACATGCCGGATTCATGGCCATCGGCGCCTACACGACCGCCCTCGTGACGATGGAGTACCCGACCACCTGGGGCTTCCTGGGGGGCGTCTTCCTCGGCGCGATCCTCGCGGCGATCGTCGGCTTCCTGATCGGCCTTCCGACGCTGCGCCTGCGCGGGGACTATCTCGCCATCGCGACGCTCGGCATGGCCGAGATCATCCGGATCCTCCTGTTGAACTTCGACTTCACCAACGGCGCGGCAGGTCTGTCGGGCATCCCGTCCTTCG
>ERZ795044.3288-NODE-3288-length-13596-cov-6.222879_pt1 | contig 13596 bp, 10 predicted proteins | sample MGYA00375128_ERZ795044 | MGnify/ENA primary metagenome ERZ795044 (study PRJEB30173, sample SAMN05720213) | anaerobic digester metagenome | isolation source: active sludge of municipal wastewater-treating anaerobic digesters | place: USA | collected 2014-12-22 ... | reverse complement strand
GGCTACAACCGCCACCGCTTCTGGCTGAAGATGGGCGACATGGCGCGCACGCCGAGCGAGTACTTCTACGAGAACGTGTACATGACCTTCCAGGACGACTGGGTCGCGCTGAAGCTCGTCGACATGCTGAATCCGCGCCGCCTGATGTGGGCCAACGATTTCCCGCACAGCGATTCGACCTGGCCGTGGAGCCGCGAGCTGCTGCTGGGGCAGACGCAGCACCTGACGGAGCAGCAGAAGGCGTGGATTCTCCACGACAACTGCGCGGAGCTTTACGGTATCGGCTGACGTGGGTCCGGCTTCAGCCGGACATTGATTCGAATCGAAGAGATTGCACATGCGCGAAACAGCAGACCTGATCATCCGCGGCGGCACCGTAGTCGACGGCACCGGGGCGGAGCCCTTCACCGGCGATGTCGCGATCACGGGCGGGTTGATCACCGCGGTGGGCGAGGGGCTCGCGCAGCGCGGGCGCGAGGAGATCGACGCGCGCGGCCTGCTGGTCACGCCCGGTTTCGTCGACATCCACACGCACTACGACGGCCAGGTCACCTGGGAGAACCGCCTGGTGCCCTCGACCTCGCACGGCGTCACCACCGCGCTGCTCGGCAATTGCGGCGTCGGCTTCGCGCCCTGCCGCCCCGCGGACCGCGAGCGGCTGGTGAAGCTCATGGAAGGCGTCGAGGACCTGCCCGAGGTGGTGCTCGCCACCGGGCTGCCGTGGAACTGGGAGAGCTTCCCCGAGTACCTGGATGCGCTGGACGCCAGACGCTACGACTGCGACATCGCGACCCAGATTCCGCATGCGGCGCTGCGCGTCTTCGCGATGGGGCAGCGCGCGGTGGCGCGCGAGGCGGCCGACGCCGGGGACTGCGCGCTGATGGCACGGCTGGCGGGCGAGGCGATCGACGCCGGGGCGCTGGGCTTCGGCACCTCGCGCACGATCAACCACCGCGCCAGCGACGGCATCCCGGTGCCCACGCTGACCGCGGCCGAGGACGAACTCGCGGCCATCGGCGCCGCGCTGGGGGCCAGGGGGCGCGGCGTGCTGCAGCTGGTCTCCGATTTCACCGACCTGGACACCGAGCTGCCGATGCTGCGCCGCGTTGTGCAGCGTTCGGGCCGGCCGCTGTCGGTGTCCCTGCTGCAGTGGCACCACGCCCCCGACAAGTGGCGCAAGATCCTCGCCTGGATCGACGCCTGCAATGCCGACGGGATGGACATCAAGGCCCAGGTCAGCGGGCGCCCCATCGGGCTGAACCTCGGCTTCGAGCTGAGCTTCAACCCGTTCAGCTACACGCCGACCTTCAAGTCGCTGTCCGGGCTGAGCGTGGCGCAGCGCCGCGAGCAGTTGCGGCGCCCCGAGATCCGCGCGCGCATCGTGACCGAGACGCCCGAGTCCTCCGGCTTCCCGGGCGAGGCGCTGCTGCGGATGTGGGCGGGCATGTACCCGCTCGGCGAACAGCCCTTCTACGAGCCCACGGCCGAGGGCAGCGTCGCGGGCCTGGCCGCGCTTCGCGGCGTGACGCCGCAGGAGATGGCCTACGACCTGATGCTCGAGCAGGACGCACAGGCCGTGCTGATGGCGCCCACCGTGAACTTCGTGGGCAACTCGCTGGACGACCTGCTCACGATGATGCGCCATCCGCACGCGATCTATGGTCTCGGCGATGGCGGGGCGCACCTCGGGTTCCTGTGCGACGCGAGCCTGCCGACCTACATGCTGCAGTACTGGGTGCGCGAGCGCAGCCGCGGCGAGCGCCTGCCGCTGGCGCAGGTGGTGCACGGACTGACGCAGCGTACCGCGCAGGCGGTGGGGCTGAACGATCGCGGCGTGCTGGCGTCGGGCTACAAGGCCGACGTCAACCTCATCGATTTCGCGCGCCTCGCGCTCGAGCCGCCGCGCGTGCGCTACGACCTGCCGGCCGGCGGGCGGCGCATGGTGCAGGATGCGCGCGGTTATGTCGCGACCATCGTCAGCGGGGCGGTGGTGCAGCGCGGGGGAAAGCCCACCGGCGCGCTGCCGGGACGCCTGATCCGGGGAGAGCAGGCGGTGCCGGTACAGGCGCGCCCCGCGCTTGTCACGCGCGAATCGCATGGGTCATGATAACGGCGCTTTACGCAAGATTCGGCGGGGGAGTCCATGCTCAACGTGACCCAGATCCTGGCGGCCAAACCCTCCGGCGTGCGGACCGTGGACGTTTCGCTCACGGTCTATGCGGCGGTCACGCTGCTGGCGAGCCACCAGATCGGCGCGCTCGTGGTGGTCGACGACGGCCGCCCGGTCGGCATGTTTTCGGAACGCGACTACGCGCGCAAGGGCATCATCCGGGGTCGCCGGGCGCACAAGACGCTGGTGAGCGAGCTGATGAGCTCGCCGCTGATCACCGTGTCGCCGGAACAGTCGATCGAGGAGTGCATGCAGCTGATGACGGAACGGCGCATCCGCCACCTGCCGGTCATCGACGACGAGGAGCTCGTGGGCATGGTGACCATCGGCGACGTCGTGATGCACATGATCACGCAGCAGCGCAACCACATCGAGCAGCTGGAAGGCTATATCACCGGACGCTACTGAGCGTCGCAGGAGCGCGCCATGCGCGCGATATCGCGGCCATGGGCCGCTCCTACACCCGAAAAACAGCGTGTCCGCGTGACCGGAAGACGTTTTGCAAGCACCCTCTGAAGCCGAACCTACTGCAGCAGGTCGATCAGCGGCTGCGGATACAGGCCGACCGCCAGCGTGAACAGGGCGAGCATGACCGTCATGATGCCTCCGGAGTGCTGGCCCCAGTCGCGCGCGGCATCGAGGCGGCGCTTGCCCGGGGTGGCCAGGAACATGGTCACCATGACGCGCAGGTAGAAGTAGATCCCGATCGCGCTGCCTGCCACGAGGGCGGCGATCAGCCACCACAGGCCGGCCTTCACGCCGGTCGCGATCACGTAGAACTTCGCGATGAAACCCGCGGTGAGCGGTACGCCGGCCAGCGACAGCACCGACAGGGTGAGCACGGCCGCGAGGAATGGGCGCTGCCAGAACAGGCCGCGCAGGTCCGCGAGCCCCTGGGCGTCGTCGCCGCGGTAGGGCGAGGACAGCAGCGTCAGCACGCCGAAGGCGCCGAGGGTGGCGGCCATGTAGGTCAGCAGGTAGACCTTCACGGCGTCGGAGCTGAGTTCGTTGCCCGCGATGATCGCGACCAGCACGTAGCCGAAATGCGCGATCGAGGAGTAGCCGAGCAGGCGCTTGACGTTGGACTGCTGCAGGGCCAGCAGGTTTCCGCCCAGGATCGACAGCGCCGCGAGCGTCGCCAGCAGCGTGGTGAACACCGCCGTCTGGCCCAGGCCGAGCGTGTTCCACCAGCGCAGCAGCACCAGCAGCACCGCGATCTTGCTCACCGTGGCGAGGAAGGCGCCCACCGGCGCCGGCGCGCCGTGGTAGACGTCCGGGGTCCACAGGTGGAACGGCGCCAGCGAGAGCTTGAAGGCGATGCCGACCAGGATCATGGCCAGGCCCATGGTGACCAGCGGCGCGCCCATCTGCACGGCGCCCGCGAGCGAGGCGAAGGCGAGCGAGCCGGTCTGCGCGTAGACCAGTGCCATGCCGAACAGCAGGAAGGTCGAGGCCGCCGCCGACAGCACCAGGTACTTGATGCTGGCTTCCAGCGAGCGCTTGTCGCGGTAAATGTAACCCACCATGCCGTAGAGCGGGATCGACATCAGCTCGAGGCCGATCAGGAACGACACCATGTGACGCGCACCGACCAGCACGATGGCGCCGGCCGCCGCGATCAGCAGCAGCAGGTACATTTCCTCGCGGTTGTCGTTCACGCCCTCGAGATAGGCGTGCGCGAGCGTCGCGCAGCCGAGCGTGGACACCAGCACCGCCGCGGTGCCGAACAGCGAATAGCCGTCGTGCACCAGCAGCCCGGTGACGGCCATGACACCGGGTATCTGCTCGTTGGTGATGAAGGTCGCCAGCAGGGCCGCGTTGAGGCCCGCGACGGTGAGCGTGGCGTTCAGGAAGTGGTGGCGGCGCCAGGCCACCGACAGCATCACGATGACCGCGGTCGCCACGGTGACGAGCAGCGGCGAGAGCGCGAGCAGCTCAGTGGATCCTATCGTCATGGCGCGGTGGCTCCGGATTGGCTCGACGCCGGTGCGTAATACTGCTGCACCAGCGCGACCGGACGCTCGGCGAGGTCGAGCACCGGCTGGGGATAGAGACCGAGGCCCACGATGGTGGCCACGAGGCTGAGCAGCATCAGGACCTCGCGCGTGGAGGCGGCGGCAATCGGGGCGTCGGAGCGCGAGGGCCCGAACATGCTGCGGTGGACCATGATCAGCGAGTAGGCCGAGGCGAGCACGAGGCCGCCCGTGGCGAGCACCACGACCAGCGGTGCCGCCGCGTAGCTGCCCGCGAGGATCAGGAACTCGCCGACGAAGTTGCCGGTGCCCGGCAGCCCCAGCGAGGCCGCGGCGAAGAACAGCGCCAGGGGCGGAATCCACGGCAGGCGTGCCCACAGACCGCCCATCTCGCGCATGTCGCGGGTGTGAAGGCGCTCGTAGAGCTGGCCGCACAGGATGAACAGCGCCGAGGCCGAGAGGCCGTGCGCGATCATCTGCACCACGGCGCCCTTCAGCGCCATCTCGCCGCCGGCGTAGATGCCGATCAGCACGTAGCCCATGTGCGAGATCGAGGTGTAGGCGACCAGGCGCTTGATGTCGGTCTGCGCGAAGGCCAGCACGGCACCGTAGAAGATGCCGGCGATGCCGAGCCACATCGCGATGGGCGCGAAGGCCTCGGAGGCGTTGGGGAAGAAGGGCAGGCCAAAGCGCAGCAGGCCGTAGGCGGCCGTCTTCAGCAGCAGGCCGGCGAGGTCGACGGAGCCGGCGGTCGGCGCCTGCGAGTGCGCGTCGGGCAGCCAGCCATGCAGCGGCACGATCGGCAGCTTCACCGCGAAGGCGACGAAGAAGCCCAGCATCAGCACGAATTCCAGCGCCGGGGAGAGCACCGTGCCGCGCAGTACCTCGTAGTCGAAGCTGAGCACGCCGGTGGCGTCGAAATGCGCGAATGCCAGCCCGAGGATCGACAGCAGCATCACCAGGCCCGAGGCCTGCGTGTAGATGAAGAACTTGGTGGCTGCGGAGATGCGCGACTTGCTGCTCGCGGCGCGGTGTCCCCACAGCGCGATCAGGAAGTACATCGGTACCAGCATCATTTCCCAGAACAGGAAGAACAGGAACAGGTCGAGCGCGAGGAACACCCCGACCACGCCGCCGATGATCCACATCAGGTTCAGGTGGAAGAAGCCGGTGCGGCGCTGGATCTCCCGCCAGGAGCACAGCACGGACAGGATGCCGAGGAAGCCTGTGAGCACGACGAGCGCGAGCGAGAGTCCGTCGACGCCGAGGTGGATACTGATGCCGAGGCTCGGGATCCACGGCATCACGAATTCCATCTGCCACTGCGGCACGTCGTGGATGCCGTACGCGAGGCTGTAGTTGCCGGTCGCCCAGAGCTCGAGCGACAGCGCGAAGACCGCGGTCATGGAACCGAGCGCGATCCATCGCGGCAGGTTGCCGAAGCGGTCGGTCTGCCAGCACAGCAGGCCGCCGACGATCGGGATGAGTATCAGCCAGGCGAGCAGCATGGGCCGAGCGTTTCCTTAGACGAGGTTGATCACGACGAAACCCACCACCAGCACCGCGCCCAGCGCGATCGAGGCCACGTACCAGCGCAGCCTGCCGGTCTGCGGCAGCACCGCCAGGCGGTTCAGCGCGCGCACGCCGACCGGCAGCAGGCCGATCGTGCCATCGAGCGCGTCGCGGCGCCCGGGGCGGGCGATGAACAGGAACGGCCGCACGAACAGCAGGTTGTACAGCGCATCGAAGCCGAAGGCGTTCAGCCACCAGTTGCCGACGAAGCGTCCTGCGGCGCTGTTCGCGAGCCGGGTGACCAGCGTGCGCTTGCCGAGGAACAGCACTGCCGCGAGCGCGATGCCGGCGATGCCGACGCCGGCCGCGAGGATCTCCACGAAGTGGCGCTCGCCTTCGGCGACCTGTCCCTTCAGCACCGGCAGGACCTCGGCGAGCGGCGGGTGGATCATCGCGCCGAGCCCGGTGGACAGCACCAGCAGCGTGATCAGCGGCACGCTGTAGGCAAGACCGCGGCCCGCGTGTGCCTTGGTGTGCTGCTCGCCGTGGAACACGGTGAAGATCAGGCGGAAGGTGTAGAGCGAGGTCAGGAACGCGCCTGCCACCCCGGCCAGGAACAGGAACTGGTGTCCGGTGGTGTACTCGGCCCAGAGGATCTCGTCCTTCGAGAAAAAGCCCGCGGTCACGAAGGGCAGGGCGCACAGCGCGCCGCCGCCCACCAGGAAACTCGCGTATTCGAGCGGCAGGCGCTTGCGCAGGCCGCCCATGCGGAAGATGTTCTGCTCGTGGTGGCAGGCGACGATCACGGCGCCGGCCGCGAGGAACAACAGCGCCTTGAAGAAGGCGTGCGTCATCAGGTGGAAGATCGCGGCGGAATACGCGCCGGCCCCGAGCGCGAGGAACATGTAGCCGATCTGGCTCATGGTCGAGTAGGCCAGCACGCGCTTGATGTCGGTCTGCACCAGCGCGCACAGGCCGGCGATCAGCAGCGTCACGGCGCCCACCGCGCCGACCAGTTCGAGCACGTGCGGAGCGAGCTCGAACAGGCCGTGCGTGCGCGCGATCAGGTACACGCCGGCGGTCACCATGGTGGCGGCGTGGATCAGCGCCGAGACCGGCGTGGGGCCGGCCATGGCGTCGGCGAGCCAGGTCTGCAGCGGCAGCTGCGCGGACTTGCCCACCGCGCCGCCGAGCAGCATCAGCGTGGCCGCGACGATCAGCGGGTCGCCGCTGGCGAAGCGCTCGGGCGCGCGCGCGAGCAGTTCCTGGATGTCGAGGGTACCGAGCTGCGACAGCAGGATGAACAGGCCGATGGCCATGAACACATCGCCCACGCGCGTGACCAGGAAGGCCTTGATCGCGGCGTTGCCGTTGGCGACCGTGCGGTAGTAGAAGCCGATCAGCAGGTAGGAGCAGATGCCCACGCCTTCCCAGCCGAGGTAGAGGAAGGCGAGGTTGTCGGCCAGCACCAGCATCACCATGCTGGCGACGAAGAGGTTCATGTACGCGAAGAAGCGCGAGTAGCCCTCCTCGCCGCGCATGTACCAGGAGGCGAACACGTGGATCAGGAAGCCGACCCCGGTGACCACGCCGAGCATCGTGAGCGAGAGCCCGTCGAGGTAAAGGGCGAAGCGCGGCGCGAAGTCGCCGATATGCATCCAGGTCCACAGCACCTGCGTCACCGGGGCGCTGAACTGCGCGGCCGCCAGTGCCGTGACCAGCGTGCTCACGCCGACCGAGCCCGCGCCGATGATGGCCGCGGCGTTCTCGCCGAGGCGCCCGCGCGAGAAGGCGAGCAGCAGGAAGCCGGCGAGCGGCGCGAGGAAAGTGAGGTAGAGGAAGCTCATCCGCGCATCTCGCTGGCGATGTCGATATCGAGGGTATGGAAGCGGCGATAGAGCTGCAGCAGCAGCGCAAGCCCGATCGAGGCCTCGGCGGCCGCCAGCGTCAGCACCATGATGAACATGACCTGGCCGTCGGGCTGCGCCCAGCGGCTGCCGGCGGCGACGAAGGCGAGCGCCACGGCGTTGGTCATGACTTCGAGGCTCATGAGCATGAACAGGAAGTTGCGCCGCACCATCAGGCCCGCGAGGCCGGTGCAGAACAGCACGGCCGCCAGCGCGAGGGCGTGCTCCAGGGGGACCGATGCGGCTTCAATCATGGCGCGATTCCGTCATTGGTGGTTCCCGGCGCTCAGTGGTGGTCGTCGCGGCCGAGGTGGTACGCCGCGACCAGCGCCCCCAGCAGCAGCAGCGAGGCGAGCTCGACGACGAGCACGTAGGGGCCGAACAGCGCGATGCCGACGGCCTTCGGGCCCACGGTCACGGCGCCCGTCGGGGCGTCGGCGCCGACCAGCGTGAACACCAGGGCGCCGAGCAGCAGCGCCGACAGCAGCATCGGGCCGATCCAGGTCGCCGGCTTCAGCCATTGCCGCTCCTGCGCCGTCGTTTCGGGGCCGAGGTTCAGCATCATCACGATGAACACGAACAGCACCATGATGGCGCCGGCATAGACGATCACCTCGAGCGCGCCGGCGAAGGGCGCCCCGAGCGCGAAGAACACGCCCGCCACCGCCAGCAGCGAGACCACGAGGTAGAGCAGCGCGTGCACCGGGTTGGCGTTGGTCACGACGCGCAGCGTCGCGAGGATCGCCACCAGTGCGCAGGTATAGAAAGTCAGCTCCATCGTTCCCGACCCCCTATGGCAGCAGCGTTCTGACGTCGATCGGCTGGGCCTCGCACTGCGCGGCGCCCTTGGGCTTGCCCGCGATCGCCATGCCCGCGACGCGGTAGAAATTGTATTCCGGGTTCTTGCCGCTTCCCGCGATGAGCAGGTCCTCTTTCTCGTATACGAGGTCCTCGCGCTTGTACTCGGCCAGCTCGAAATCCGGCGTGAGCTGGATCGCGGTCGTGGGGCAGGCTTCCTCGCACATGCCGCAGAAGATGCAGCGCGAAAAATTGATGCGGAAGAACTCCGGATACCAGCGCCCGTCGTCCTTCTCGGCCTTCTGCAGCGCGATGCAGCCCACGGGACACGCCACGGCGCACAGGTTGCAGGCGACACAGCGCTCCTCGCCGTCCGGGTCGCGCGTCAGCACGATGCGCCCGCGGTAGCGCGGGGGCAGGTACACGGCCTGCTCGGGGTACTGGATCGTGGCACGCGCGCGCGTGGCGCGCGAGAAGATCATCCACATGCTGCGCAGGTTGGTGCCGATGCCCGCGAGTATTTTCAGGAGCAGGTTCATGTGTTCAACCCTTGGCCAGCAGCACGGCGCCGGTCACCAGCAGGTTCAGCAGCGTGATCGGGAGACAGACCATCCAGCCCGCCGTCATCAGGTGGTCGTAGCGCGGGCGGGGCAGCGCGGCGCGAACCAGTATGAACAGCATCACGAATACCAGTGTCTTCGCCACGAACCACAACGGAGCCAGCCAGTCGGGGCCCGGCCCGAGCCAGCCACCGAGGAACAGCGTCGTGAGCAGCGAGGACACCACCACGATGCCGATGTATTCACCGACGAAGAACATCGCCCACTTCATGCCGGCGTATTCGGTGTGGTAGCCCGCGGCGAGTTCCTGCTCGGCTTCCGGCAGGTCGAAGGGGCTGCGGTGCGTGACCGCGATGCCCGCGAGCGCGAAGGTGCAGAAGCCGAGGAACTGCGGCACGATGAACCACAGCTCGCGCTGCGCCTCGACGATCTCGCGCATGTTGAACGAGCCGGTCTGCGCCACCACGCCCATCAGCGACAGCCCCATGAACACCTCGTAGCTCACGGTCTGGGCGGCCGAGCGCAGGCCGCCCAGCAGCGAATACTTGTTGTTGCTGGACCAGCCGGCGAACAGCACCGCGTAGACCGCCAGGCCCGCCATCGCCAGGAAGAACAGTATGCCGATGTCGAAGTCCGCCACGTACCACGTCGGCGTGACCGGGATGATGATGTACGAGATGAACAGCGCGCTCATCGCGATGATCGGCGCGATCAGGAACGTCAGCTTGTCCGCGAACGGCGGGATCCAGTCCTCCTTGAACAGCATCTTCACCACGTCGGCCGGCAGCTGGAAGATGCCGAAGGGACCGACGCGGTTCGGGCCGTAGCGGTCCTGCCACAGCGCCAGCACGCGACGCTCGATGAAGCTGAGGTAGGCGGCGAAGATCACCGCGGCCAGCAGGATGATGACCGCCTTCACGACGGCCCACAGCACCGCGGCCACTTCGGGCGATAGGAAGCTCATGACTGCCCTCCGGTGCTGACGCTGGCGGTGGCGGCGACGAAGGCGAAGCCCATGCCCGGCAGCCCGGCGGGGATGCCGACGACGCCTTCGCTGAGCGATTCGCGCAGCGCCAGCGGCGCCTCGAACTGCACTGCGCCGACGCTTACGCGCACGGTGGCGCCGGCGCCTAGACCGCGGCGCCGGGCTTCGTGCGGATGCAGCGCCACGTAGGGGGCGGGCACGTTCTGCGCGGTCACCGGCGCGCGCGCCGACAGTTCCTCGCTGCCGAAGATGTGGTGCAGTGGCGCGACCGCGAGATCGCTCGCGGCGGCGCTGGCGACGGGCACGTAGCCCGCGCTCGCCGCCGGCTCGATCAGGCGCACGCCGGGATCGCCCTGGCGCAGGTGGCCGCCGACCTCGTCCTGGAACTTGTTCCAGGCCTGCGGCGAGTTCCAGCCCGCGCTCCACGCGAAGGGCACCAGCGGACCCGGCTCGTCGGGGCCGCCGTAGCCCTCCATCGAGAAGGCGAGCGCGCTGTCGGGATCCTGCGAGGCACGCGGCTCGTGCATCGAGATGTTCGCGCGCATCGCGGTGCGGCCCGAATAGCGGTTCGGCTGGCGTGCCACGCGGCGCCCGTGCACGCGGGTGTCGGCCCCCGGCGCGGCAGCGACGATGCCGGCGAGCGCGGGGTTCTCGCGCGCGCAGGCCGCGGTGATCTGGTCCAGCGTCTCCCATTCCACCGGCACGCGGTTCTCCGCGCTCTGGATGCCGGCCAGCCAGCGCCAGCTCTCACGCACCTGGGAGGCGAGGTTGTAGTAGGCGGGATCGTAGACCTGGAAGTAGCGTTGCGCGCGGCCCTCGTTGCTGACCAGCGTGCCGTCGCCCTCGGCGAAGCTCGCTGCCGGCAGCAGCAGGTGCGCCTTCGCGCCGGTGGCGTTCAGCTGGTGGTCGATCACGACCACGCAGCGCGCACGCGCCAGTGCGGCATCGACCAGCGCGGCATCGGCACGGCGGTAGAGCTCGTTCTCCAGCACCACCAGCACGCTGCCCTCGTCAATGGCGGCGAGCGCGGCCTCGACGCTGTTGCCGCCGAGCATCGCGACCCCGAGGCTGTTGGCCTCGGGCAGCGCCAGCGTCAGCGCGGGTTCCTGTCCGCGCGCCTTCAGTGCGACGGCGATGTTGGCGCAGGCGTCGAGGATCGCCCCCGAGCGCAGCCCCGTGCCGGAGACGACGAGCGGCCTCTTCGCGCCGGCGAGCGCCGTGGCGACCTGCCCGGCGAAGGCATCGATTTCCGCATCGCTGCCGCTGGCAGGAGCCGCGGGATCCAGCGCGCGGGCGACCGCCGCGCCGAGGGCGGCGATACGTGCCGGCGTGGCGCGCCAGGTGGCGTGCGCGGCGTCGTCGAGGCGCGTGGCATCGACGCTGGCGATGAACAGCGGGTTGCGTTCCTTCTGCCCGATGGTGGCGATCGCCTCGGCCTGCCAGGCGGATATCTTCTTCGAGGCCGCGAGCTCGGTGGCCTGGCCGCGCACGGCCTGGCGCAGCGCCAGCGCGATGCGCGGCGCGGTCTGGGTCACGTCCTCGCCGAGCACCAGGATCGCGTCGAACGTCTCGATCTCGCGCAGCGACGGCGTGCGCGCCGCACCGGTGCGCAGGATCCCGAGCGCTTGCGCGAGCAGCGCGGCCTCCGTGCCGTCCATGCCGGTCGAATAGTTGTCCGCGCCGACCAGGTGGCGCAGCGCGAAGTTGGCCTCCAGGCTCGCGCGCGGCGAGCCGATGCCGACCAGGCGCGAGGCCGAGCGCATCGCCTCGGCCAGGCGCTCCAGCCCGCCCTGCAGCGTGGCGGCCTCGAACTCGGAGCCCGCGCGCGCCAGCATCTGGCGCGGGCGGTCGGCGCGGTTCACGTAGCCATAGCCGAAGCGGCCCCGGTCGCAGAGGAAATAGTGATTCACCTCGCCGTTGAAGCGGTTCTCGATGCGGCGCAGCTCGCCGTAGCGCTCGCCCGGGCTGGTGTTGCAGCCCACCGCGCACTGCTGGCAGACGCTCGGGGCGAACTGCATGTCCCACTTGCGGTTGTAGCGCTCGGAATGGGTGCGGTCGGTGAAGACGCCGGTGGGGCAGACCTCGGTGAGGTTGCCCGAGAACTCGCTCTCGAGCTGGCCGTCGGCGACGCGCCCGAAGTAGACGTTGTCGTGGGCGCCGAACACGCCGAGGTCGCTGCCCCCGGCATAGTCCTTGTAGTAGCGCACGCAGCGGTAGCAGGCGATGCAGCGGTTCATCTCGTGGTTGACGAACGGGCCGAGGTCCTGGTTGCGGTGCGTGCGCTTGGTGAAGCGGTAATCGCGGCTGTTGTGCCCGCTCATCACCGTCATGTCCTGCAGGTGGCAGTGGCCGCCTTCCTCGCACACCGGGCAGTCGTGCGGGTGGTTGGTCATCAGGAACTCGATCACGCCCTTGCGGAATTCGCGCGCTTCCTCGTCGCCGATCGAGATATACGTGTTGTCGCTCGAGGGCGTCATGCACGACATGACCAGTCGCCCGCGCGTGTCGTCGGGGCCGGAGTACTGCTTCACCGCGCACTGGCGGCATGCGCCCACGGAGCCCAGCGCCGGGTGCCAGCAGAAATAGGGGATGTCGAGACCGAGCGAGAGACAGGCATGCAGCAGGTTGTCGCTGCCCTCGACCTCGTAGCTCTTGCCGTCGATATGGATCGTTGCCATTACGCGTGTTCCTTGCGCGCGGCGCCCCGCGCGCCGCCCTTGATGCCGCGCTCGAACTCGGCGCGGAAGAAGCGCAGCGCGCTCTGCAGCGGCTCCACGGCCCCGGGCGCGAGCGCGCAGTAGGTCTTGCCGGGCCCGAGCTGCACGGTCAGGCGCTCGAGGCGCTCGATGTCGCCCGGCTGCCCCTCGCCGTGCTCGATCGCGCGCAGCAGCTTCACCGACCATGGCAGCCCGTCGCGGCAGGGCGTGCACCAGCCGCAGGATTCGCGCGCGAAGAACTCCAGCAGGTTGCGCACCGCGGGGACGATGTCCTGGGTGTGGTCGACCACGGCGAGCAGGCCCGTGCCGAGGCGACTGCGCGCCTTGGCGATCGTGTCGTAGTCCATCGCGAGGTCGAGGTGCTCGGGGAGCAGGAAGTCGGTGGAGGCGCCGCCCGGCAGCCAGGCCTTCAGCTTCAGGCCGTCCTGCATGCCGCCGGCGTGCTGCTCGAGGATCTCGCGCCCCGTGGTACCCATCGGCAGTTCCCACAGCCCGGGACGCTTCACGCGCCCCGAGGCGCCGTAGATCTTGGTGCCGCCGTCGGTGCTGCGCCCCAGCGACAGGCCCTTGTACCAGTCGGCGCCCTGCAGCAGGATCTCGGGCAGGTTGTAGAAGGTCTCGACGTTGTTGACGATCGTCGGCCGGCCCCAGGCGCCGGCGATCTGCGGGAACGGCGGCTTGGCGCGCGGGTTGGCGCGCCGGCCCTCGAGCGAGTTGATCAGCGCCGTCTCCTCGCCGCAGATGTAGCGCCCGGCCCCGGTATGCAGGAAGAGATCGAAGCTCCAGCCGGTGCCGCGGATGTTCTCGCCCAGGTAGCCGCTGTCGCGCGCCTCGACCAGCGCGCGCTGCAGGCGCTCGGCGGCCAGCACGTACTCGCCGCGCAGGAAGATGTAGCCGCGCGTCGCCTGGATCGCCCAGGCCGCGATGACCATCGACTCGATGAGCTGGTGCGGCAGCTGCTCGAGCAGCATGCG
>ERZ795044.3286-NODE-3286-length-13599-cov-6.604474_pt1 | contig 13599 bp, 12 predicted proteins | sample MGYA00375128_ERZ795044 | MGnify/ENA primary metagenome ERZ795044 (study PRJEB30173, sample SAMN05720213) | anaerobic digester metagenome | isolation source: active sludge of municipal wastewater-treating anaerobic digesters | place: USA | collected 2014-12-22 ... | reverse complement strand
TACGTCGAGTCGTGATCGGCCTGCATGGCCACGAAGGCGCTCGCGCTGTACAGCGTCGCCAGGCCGAACGCGGTGAGGACGGCGGTGACCAGGACGAGCGCCCGTGCCTCGGGGCCCATCGACCAGCGTTCGCGCATCTGGGTCGGATCGTGCATCATCCGTCTCCCTTGGCCGCGGCGGCAAAGGCCCGGCCTCGCTCTTCGTAGTTGGCGAACATGTCGTAGCTCGAGCAAGCGGGCGCGAGGAGCACGGCGTCGCCAGGTCGCGCGAGTTCATGCGCTCGGCGCATCACGTCGGCGAACGTCCCCTCGATGCGCTGCACCGCGGCGCGCCCCGCCAGGTCACTCTCGATGATCGGCGCGGCCTCACCGAACGCGAGGACAATGCGACAGTGCGCTGCAATGCCGTCGAGCAGCGCGGTATACGGCTCACCCTTGTGCCGCCCGCCCAGCAGGAGGATGGTCGGACGGGTCATGCTCTCGATGGCGACCTTGGCCGAGGCGACGTTGGTCGCCTTGGAGTCGTCGATCCACAGGACGCCGTGCTGCTCGACCACCGGCTCGAGGCGATGGGCGGGGGCGCGGAACGAACGAAGCCCGGCGGCCAGGCGCGCGAGGTCATCGAGGCTCTCATGCGCGGGGTCGGCAGTCAGCACCGCCAGCACCGACGCGAGCGCGTTCCCCACGTTGTGCGCGCCCAGCAGCGGGAGTTCCTCGCGCGTCATCAGCATCTCGTCGTGCACGATGAGGTGGCGCTTGCCCTTCCCTCCGAGAAAGGCATCGCACAGTCGACCCGACGCCGAGAAACGGAAGGTCGTTCCGGGGACGTCGCGCACCATCGCCATGACCGCCGCATCATCCGCGTTGACGATCCACTGCGACGCGTCGGTGGCATGCCGGAAGAGGAGCGCCTTGTCGGCATAGTACGCGTCGACGCTCTCGTAGCGATCGAGGTGGTCGGGGGCCAGGTTGGTGAGCACCCCGACCCGCGGCGCAATCGACGGCGTGTCGTGCAACTGGAACGAGGACAGTTCGAGCGCCACCCAGGCGGGGAGCGTCCGGCGCAGCGCCAGCTCGCTCAGCGGCGTCCCGATGTTCCCCGCCGATTCGGCCTCCACTCCAACGCTGCGCAGCAGGTGAGCGATGAGCGCCGTCACGGTGGTCTTGCCGTTGGTCCCGGTCACGGCGATGTAGCGCAGCCCCGGGAGTACCGCGAGGGCGAGTTCGACCTCGCTGATCACTACCACTCCCGCGGCGCGGGCCGACACGAGCGGCGGCGCGCCGGGCGGTACGCCCGGGCTCACCACGACGAGCGACGCACGCGCGATACGCGCCAGGTCGTGCCCGCCGAGCTCCACCTCGGCGCCCAGCGACTGGAGTGTCTCGCGCTGCGCGGACACGGCCGCGCCGTTCCCCGCGTCGGAGGCGTAGACCTTCGCACCGAGACGACGCAGCAGCATCGTTGCCGACGTCCCGCTGCGTCCGAGCCCCACCACGGCGATCTCGCCGCGGCTCCAGTCGTAAGGAGTGGTCATCGCAATTTGAGGGTCGTGAGGGCCACGAAGGCGCACAGAATCCCGAGGATCCAGAATCGCACCACCACCTGCGTCTCCTTCCACCCCTTCAGCTCGAAGTGGTGGTGCAACGGGGCACGCAGGAAGACGCGGTGTTTCTGCGCGTACTCCAGCCCGTGTCGACGCTTGCGGATCTTGAATGCGACGCGCTGGATGATCACCGACATCGTCTCCATCGCGAAGACGCCGCCGATGAAGAGCAGGAGGAACTCGCTCTTGAGCAGGATGGCGATCGCCCCGATCGCACCGCCCAGCGCGAGCGACCCCGTGTCTCCCATGAAGACCTGTGCCGGGTGCGCGTTGTACCAGAGAAAGCCGATGCACGCCCCGGTGAGCGCCATGCAGTACACGGTGAGCTCCCCGGCGCCGCGCAGGTAGAACAGCTGCAAGTACGCACTCGCGTCGACGCGCCCCATCACGTAGGCAAAGAGCGCGAAGGTGACGATCGCGATGGCCGAGAGCCCGGCCGCCAGCCCGTCCAGCCCATCGGTGAGGTTCACCGAATTGCTCACCCCGGTGAGGATGAACGTGGTGAACGGCACGTAGAGCCACGCCAACCCGGCCGCTGCCGGGACGATGAGCACGTACTTCACGAACGGCATCGTCGTCGATGCCCCTGGGAGCGTCGACACCGGGTACTTCCAGAGGATGAATCCGAAGATGAGCCCGATCGAGATCTGTCCCGCCAGCTTGTATCGCTCGACCAGCCCCTCGTTCTTCTTCCCTTCCCGCTTCTGCTTGAGCTTGAGGTAATCGTCGAGGAAGCCGATCCCGCCCATCCACACCGTCACGAGCAGCGCCAGGAGGACATACCGATTGTCGAGCCGCGTCCAGAGCAACGTGGGGATGATCGAGCAGGCGAGGATGATGAGTCCGCCCATCGTCGGCGTCTCCCCCTTGGACTGGTGCGTGTCCGGCGTCCCGGCCCGGATCACCTGCCGTACGCGCATCGCGCGCAGCCGGCGCACGATCGCCGGGCCAATGAGGAACGACAGGAGGAGCGCGGTGACCGCCGCTGCTGCGGCGCGCACCGATATGTAGTTGATCAGCCGGAGCGGCGGAAAATCCGAGATGAAGCGACTGAGGAGGAGGTGCAGCACTGAGGTTCGAGAGGGCGGGAAGACAGAAGAGGAGAGGGAGGGCTAGTGGTGCGTTGCGTCCGGCTCCGACGCCGGGAGACCGGCAAAGCGGCGCAGGTGTGGCACCAGGCGCTCGAGGCGTGTGCCGCGGGAGCCCTTGAGCAGGATGACGGCGTTGGACGGGAGGCGCGCTGCCAGGAGCGGCCAGAGCGCCTCGGCGTCGGGGGCCAGGAGGACGCGGGGATCGCCGGCGGCGACCCGTTCCAAGGCACCGACAAACTCGCCGATGCCAGCGATGAGCATCGCCTTCGACGCCAGCGCTCGCGCGGCGATCTCGTCATGCAGCGCCGGCCCCTGCGCGCCCAGCTCGAGCATCGAGCCGAGCACCGCGACACGCGGGCGCTCGCCGCCGATGGCGTCGAGCGTCACGAGTGCCTCACGCGCCGACGCCGGATTGGCGTTGTACGCGTCGTTGAGCAGCAGCAGGTCGCCAAGCGTGTCGAGCGTGCTGCGCATGCTGAGCTGCGGCATGGCACCGATGGCCTGCGCCGCCGCCCCCACGTCGACGCCACATTCCATGGCGACCGCCAGGGCGAGCATCGCGTTGCGGACGTTGTGCGCCCCCAGCACCGGGAGCTGCACCGTCACCTCGCCTAACGTCGCCCACCCGCGCCCGTCGTCCCGCACGCCCCAGCGATCGGCTCGCACATCCCCCGCGTCGGTCCCGGCCTCGACCACCCGATGGGCACGCGTGCGCGCCTCACGCCCGACCTCGGGCTGCGCCGCGGGGGCGATGGCCGTCGGGACCCCGTCGAAAATGGCGCACTCCTCGCGCAGGACCCCGGCCAGGTCGCCGAGTCCCTCGAGGTGTTCCTCGCCAATGGAGGTGACGACGGCGATGTCCGGTTCGACCAGCGCTCGCAGCGTTGCGACCTCGCCCGGGTGATTGGTCCCGACCTCGATGACCGCGATCCCCGCCTCATCGGGAATGGCGAGCAGCGTCAGCGGAACGCCGACGTGGTTATTCAGGTTGCCGCGCGTGGCGTGGACGTCGAAGGCGCTCGACAAGGCGGCGGCGATGAGCTCCTTGGTGCTCGTCTTGCCGTTGGAGCCGGCGACGGCGACGACCGGCCCTCCCCACGCACGGCGCCGGTAGCGGCCTAACGAACCAAGGGCGCGCGTGGTGTCCCCCACCACGAAGACCGGGACCGCCAGGCCGCAGGCACGCCGCGCGTCGGAGACGACCACAGCCTTCGCGCCGCGTCCTACCGCCTCGGCCAGGAAATCGTGCGCGTCGAATCGTTCGCCGATCAGCGCGACGAAGACATCACCCGCCACGACCTGTCGCGTGTCAGTGATCACCCGTCCCAGCGGGACGCGTCCCTCGGGACGCGATCCCTCGAGATCATCCGTGAGCGCCTGCGTGAGGCGGTCCAGCGTCCAGAAGCTCATGGCGCCACGTCCCGGGTTCGTGCCGCCAGCTCGCGCACGATCGCCTTCTCGTCGAACGGGTGATACGTGGTCCCGCGAATCTGGTATGCCTCGTGTCCCTTGCCGGCGAGGACGACGACATCGCCCGGCCCCGCGACCTCGAGGGCGCGCGCGATCGCCATGCGTCGGTCCTCGATGCGTTCGTGCGGTCGCGTCATGCCGGCCTCGATCTCATCGAGGATGCGTTCGGGATCCTCGGTGCGCGGGTTGTCGCTGGTGAGGATCACCAGGTCGGCCAGGCGCTCCGCGATCTCGCCCATGATCGGGCGCTTGCCGCGATCGCGGTCACCGCCGCAGCCGACGACCACGATGAGCCGGTGCGGCGTGAACGGTCGCACCGCCGCTAGCGCCCGTTCGAGGGCGTCCGGCTTGTGCGCGTAGTCGCGAAGCACGGCCGGGACGTCGAGCACGCGCTCGAGGCGGCCCGGCACCTGCGGCAGCGTCGAGAGGCGTTCCGCAATGGTCGCCACCGGCAGCGCGAGCGCCCACGCGGCCGCCGCAGCGCCTAACGCGTTGGAGACGTTGAAGTCGCCGATGAGCGGCAGCGCCACCGGAGCGCGGCCGTCCGGGGTCACCAGTGTCCACGAACTTCCATCCGGCGAGAATGTCACGTCCACTGCCCGCACCTCGGCCCGCGCGCTGGCGATCCCGAATCGGACGCGACGCGGCGCCGCCGGCAAGGCGCGCCACGTGTCGACGTCGTCGTTGACCACCGCGGCACCGCCAGGCGCAATGTGGGCGACGAGGCGCGCCTTGGCGTCGAAGTACGCCTCGGCCGTGCCGTGATAGTCGAGGTGGTCTCGCGACAGGTTGGTGAAGACGGCGGCGTCGAGGGCGACGCCCTCCACGCGCCGTTGATCGAGCGCATGGGACGACACCTCCATGGCCACGCGCCGCACGCCGGCGTCCACCAGCTCGCGTAGCACGCGCTGAAACTCGATCGGCCCGGGTGTCGTGAGCCCACTCCCACCGGCGAGGGGCTCGCCCGCGCTCCCCAGCAGGACGCCGAGCGTCCCGATGGAGGCCGCCGGCGCCTCCGGCGTATCGAGCAGGTGGCGCAGCATGGACACGGTCGTCGTCTTGCCGCTAGTCCCGGTGACACCAACGATCGAGAGCGACTGTCCGGGAAAGCCGTGGGCGGCCGCCGCGGCAATCGCCGCCGCACGGCGCGCATCGCGCACGACGATTCTCGGGACCGTGGTCCGCCCCGCGTCCTCCACGATCGCGGCGGTCGCTCCGGCGGCTTCGGCGGCGGCGAGGAAGTCGTGCCCGTCACGGGCGCTCCCGCGCACGGCCACGAACAGCGTCCCGGCCGTCACGGCGCGCGAGTCGTCGGTCACCGACGTCACCTGCCCGGGCAGCTCGCCGATGATGTCGGCGAGCTCCCCACCTTCGCGCAGCGCACGCACGATGCGGTCGAGCGCGGTCGTCGCGGTCACGGGCGCGCCAACCGCACGAGGGTCCCGGTGCGCGCCGGCGCGCCGGCCGGCGGCGAGGTGATGCCGCCGCCACTCGCCGTGAGCTGCACCTTGAAGCCGGCTCGGTGCAACTCGCGCACGGCCACACGCAGGGGGAGGCCGCGCACGTCGGGAACGGAGATGACGCGAGTGACGCGCGCCTGCTCCCGGGGCGGCCGCGAGATGTCGAAGCGCGTGGGCGGGCGCAGCTCCGGCTCGGGAGTCGTATCCACCAAGGGGACGCGGGGGATCGTCGCGGCATCGGCGGCGGCATCAGCGACCACGGCGCCGTCGGCCACCTGCCGTTCGGTGGAATCCTCGACGGTCGTAGCGACGGCGTCGGGGGTTGGCGGCACGTACGACGCGCGCCGCGCGGCGAGGTTTCCCCAGTCGAGCGAAGCTTCGCGCGCGGCGAGGGCGGCGGTGATGACCGCCTTGCTGACCGGGGCGGCCGTCTTGCCGCCGTAGTACGTCCCGCGCGGGTTGTCGAGCTTCACGAGCACCACGTACTGCGGATTGCGCGCCGGGAAGAGGCCGACAAACGACGAGGTGTAGGTCTGCACGCCGCCCTGCCCGTACCGTCCGCCCACCGTGCGTCGCGCCGTCCCGGACTTCCCCGCCATGTCGAAGGTGGCGAGCCCGGCGTCCTGCGCGGTCCCGCTGTCGACGACGCTTTCCAGCATCGCCATCACGGTGCGCGTCGTCGCCTCCGGGAAGACGCGGCGCACCGGTCGCGGCTTGTGGGTGTACACCACCTTACCGTCGGCGTCGCGGATCTCCTTGACCAGGGCCGGCGCCATGAGCTCGCCGCCGTTGGCGATGGCCCCGTAGGCGAGCGCCAGCTGCAGCGGCGTGACGCTCACCTCGTACCCGATGGCGAGCGAGTGGTGCGTGGGGTTGGACCACTTCTTCGGTTCGCTCAGCGCCCCGCCCGACTCCCGCGGAAAGGAGACGCCGGTCGGCGTCCCGAAGCCGAGGTCGCGATAGAGCGTGAAGAGCTCCCCGTCCTTCACGCGCTCGCTCAACAGGGCGATCCCCACGTTGCTGGAGTGGCGAATGACGTCGGTCACCGTCATCGATGGGGCCTTGTGCACGTCGGTGATGCGACGCCCGTCGACCTCGTACACACCGTTCCGGGTGTCGATCACCTCGGTCGGCGTCGTCTTCCCCATCTCCACGAGGCGACCGACGAGGAATGGCTTGAGCGTCGAGCCGGGCTCGAAGGGTTCGACGATCGTGAGCGGGCTTCCCACCACCTGGCCGCGCCGATGACTCGTCAGGCAGCGCAGCTCGCCGGTGTGCGGATCGAGGATGACGATGTCACCGCCATCGGCGTTGAGCCGTCGCGTGGCATCGGCCAGCGCCTGGTCGCAGATGTCCTGCAACACCTGGTTGATCGTGAGCTGCACCGTGTGACCGGGGCGCGGCGGTTCGGTAAGCAGGTCGGGGGTCGCGAAACGGCGCCCGTTGGCCGCCTTGAGCGTGCGGGCAGTCCCCGGCTCGCCGCGCAGGAGCGAGTCGAGCAGGAGTTCGATGCCCTCGCTGTTGCGCCCCGCGGGATCGAACCGCCCGAGCAGCTGGCGGGCCCCCTCCGACTGGACGTACACGCGCTCGCCGGCGGGCGACGATCGGACGCCGGGGACCTTGAGGAGCGCGGCAACCTTGGACGGTTGGAAGCGTTCGCGCAGGTCGTACCACTTGCGCTTGCGATCGAGGACCGGGCGCGCCCGGTTGGCGGGGACGCCGAGCTTGATGAGGGTGCGATACAACCCCTTGCGGTCCTTCATCACGTCGAGCGCGAAGCTCAGCGAGACCAACTCGCGGCTGCGCGCCAGCGTGGTCCCGGCCGCATCCACGATCTCGCCGCGCGGCGCGGGGAGCGAGGCCTCGGCGGTGTGCTGATTGACGGCCCGACGCGACCACGTGTCGTGCTCGAGGAGCTGCACCTGCGCGGCGCGCACGACGAGCGCGACCGAGAAGAGCGCGAGGACGCCGTGCACGACGGACAGCCGATTCGGCATCGCCATGGGTCAGTCCCTCCGCCGGGGGGTCGGCATCGGAAGCCGGATGATCTGTGAGTCGCTTGCCTGCTTCATGCCGAGCCGCGCCTCCACGATGGGGCCGAGCCGTCCGATGCTCATCCCGCTGCGAATGTCGTTGACCAGCTTGGCCCGGTCGGCCTCGAGCTCCTTCACCTGCCCTTCCAGCTGCTTCATCGCCACCGCCTTCTCGTACCCGAGCGTGCGACGCCACACGACGCCGGCCATGATCACCACGAAGGCGCCCAGGCCGATGGCCACCTGCACGCGCCCGCGGCGCGCTACGCGGCGCTTTGCCATGCCCGAAGCCGTGCGCTGCGCGCGCGCGGGTTGCCGGCGAGTTCGTCCTCCGCCGCCGTGACGGCGCGGCGGGTGAGGAGCGTGCCTAACGCCGTCCCCCGGCAGGTGCACATGGGCTGGCGCGGCGGGCAGGTGCACGCGGCGCTCCACTCGCGAAAGGCATGCTTGACCAGCCGGTCCTCGCCCGAGTGATAGGCGATGACCGCGAGGACGCCGCCAGGCGCAAGGTGGTCGCGCAGCGCGGGGAGCGCGCGCTCCAGCCCGGACAGCTCGTGGTTGATCGCGATGCGCACAGCCTGGAAGAGTCGCGCGAAGTCCGGGGCCCCCGACATGGGACCGAGCGCGCCGCGAATGGCGCCCACGAAGTCGTCGCTCGTCTCGAACGCTCGCGTGCCTCGGCGGCGCACCACCTCGCGCGCCAGACGCGGCGCGCGGCGCTCGTCGCCGTATTCGCGAAAGACCCACGCGAGCTCCCCTTCGGGAGCCGTGTTGAGGAACTCCGCGGCCGTGGACGTGGCGTCCTCCCCCATGCGCATGTCGAGGATGGCGCCGGGGCGGAAGGTGAAGCCACGCCGCTCGTCGTCGAGTTGGTGCGACGAGACGCCGAGGTCGAGGAGGATCCCGTCAAACCGGACGTCGGCGAGCTCGGGGATCGCGTCGAGGTCCGCGTAGTTCGCCTGATGCAGGTCGAAGCTCCCGCTGGCGATGAAGGGGGCGAGTCGAACTCGCGCTTCCCGCACCGCCTCCGGATCGCGATCGATGCCGGTCACTCGCGTGCCACGCTCGAGCAGCGCCAACGCGTGGCCGCCACCCCCCAGCGTGCCGTCGAGGACGTGCTGCGCGTTGCCTAACAACTCAGCCACCTCGCGCGCGAGGACCGGCGCATGGTAGGCGCTCTCCCAGGTCATGCGGCCGATAGAAGGACGCGTCATACTAGCGGCCGCCCGAACGATGCGTCAAGTGCTTGTCCCTAACGGAGTTATGCACATCGCGTGCATTGCTCACCGTCACGTCGCGAAGGCAGACAAGACGGCGCAGGCGGGAAAGCGAGAAGCCCGCCACCAGCGAGTGGTGGCGGGCTTCGGTACGGCGAGTCGCGACGCGCGATTGTCCTACTTGCAGAGCGCCTTCTTCTGGCTGTCGGCGTACGGCGTGAACTGCTGCAGCGCCTGCATCAGCTGGCCGGCCTGATCGGGGAAGGCACGTGCCCCCTGCGGGATGAGCATGTTCGCATTCGTCAGGGCGTCGGACGCCCTGTTGGCGATCTCGCAGCTCTTGGTTTGCGCGTTGCTCTGCAGCAGCGTCTGCCCGATGACCAGGTTGATGACCCCTGAGAGGAACTTGGCCGTCGGCGACGGATTGGTCTTGTCCGAGAACTCCAGGATGGCCAGGATCGGAGCCGCGGCATCCGGATTCTTCGGATTCTGCGCGTTCCATTCGCGGTACATCTTGTTGCCGGCGGTGAGGGCCATGCCGCCGATCGTCTCCTTCGAGTCACCCGCGGCCTCCGCGGCCTTGAGCGCGGCGACCATGCTGTCGGGCTGGTTCATGTCGCCGAAGGACTGGGCGATCATGAGGTTGGCCCCCGCGAGCTTGGGGTCGATCGCCAGCGCCTTGCGAATCGGCGTGAGCGACGCCGGTCCCTGCCCTGCCTGGCGCAACAGCTGCCCCTGCAGCATCCACAGCCCCGCGTTGTTGGCGAACTTTGCGGTGCCGCGCCCGGCCGCTTCGGCCGCCTTCGCGGTGTCACCCGAGAGGAGGTACGCCGATGCGAGACGCGTGAAGAACGTGGTGTCGGCGACGGCCGTGTCGGCCTTGGCCATCTCCTCACCAATCGCGGTCGCCTGCTTGTACTCCTTGAGCGCCAGGTAGATGCGCCACTGGAGGCGGATCAGCGACGGGTCACCCGGGTTCTGCTTCACGGCCTCATCGATGATGGGGCGCGCGACTTCGGGCTTGCCGCTGGCGGCGATGATGTTGACGACCGTCTCGGTGAGGCGGGCGTTGGTCGGATCGAGCGCCAGGAGCGTGGTGAGCGTCTTGATCTGCTGCTCGTCCATCTTCTTCTCGCCGTACGCATCGGAGACCAGCGCGAGGGCGCGCTTGTTCTGCGGGTGCAGGCGAATGACGTCCTCGGAGTACTTGATGATCGAGTCGGCGCCCCACTTCTGCGAGTTCGCGATCTCGAGGATGCAGACGCGCGACATCACCGAGCTGGGATAGTCCTTGAGTCCCTTCTGGGCGTCAGACATCGCCTCGCCCCACTTCGACTGGCGGGCGTTGAGCGTGCACTTCTTGATGTCGTCGAGCGGCTTGCGCGCGGCGTCGAGGGCGCTGGAGATCCCCTTGGCGATGTCGCCAAGCTTTGCACCGGCGACCTTCGGGAGCGGCTGCACCATGCCTTCGCCACGCACAAGCAGCAGTTGCCCGTCAAACTCGAAGCCGGCGGCGGTCTTGTTGACCGTCCCCTCGACGTACTCCTCTGCGCGAATCAGGTTGGCGAGCTGCTTCGCGTCGTTGGCGTTGAGCGGCTCGGTCTTGGAGTAGCCCGACTGTTCGAGCGCGTTGTCGATGTCGGACTTGGGAATGATCCAGAGCGTCCGCATCATGAAATCGCCGCCCATGCGCTCGCGAAGCTGATCCGCGACCTGCGCGCCGAGGTTGCGCTCATTCGAGCGAAGCACGGGGACCATGAAGCGCGGACCAGGCGTCTGGCCGCGCTGCAACGTCTGCTGTTGGGCGCCGAGCTCCGAGGTGGAGCCCTGAATCGCCAACCCAACCAGAATAGCCGCAACGATGCGACCGTGGCGCTGCCGAGCCGTCACTCTCATGTCCTCCAAGGGGTTATTCATTGCCTACACCACCCCGAAATTCAGGGTCCGTGGATACCTGCAGAAATGGGCGAAGAGGGATTCGAACCCCCGACATCCTGCGTGTAAGGCAGGCGCTCTAACCAACTGAGCTATTCGCCCGCCGACGGTGTGCGCTACTTGAGGATCGCGATCGGCACCAGCACACAATAGCCGATCACGAGGAGGATCGGGGCGATCGTCTCGCCACCACGCCACAGATCGGCGAACCCGATCAGGATGGTGGCCAGCGCAATCCCCCAAAACAAAAGTGGCCGCGAACGCGGCGACGGGCTCGGTTGTGCCATAAGGACGGAAGGATACGGGCGCCCGACAGCTAGTGTCAAGCGCATAACTCTGCGGCGCTTACGCTTAATCCTCCGACAATGTTGGTCCCTCGGACGAGGTCGGCGTTACCTCGCGCAGCAGCTGCTCGAGCGCGCTCTCGCGCTCGCGACGCTCCGCCTCGGCGTCGGCCACCAGCATGGCCGCCAGCCGCGCCTTGTCGCGCCGTCGACGTATCACATAGAAGGGGCCGACCACGAAGACCATGATGAGTGCCGCAATCGTGGCATCGGTGGCGAGCGCCAGTCCGCCGTATCGCCGCCGAGTGCGGTCCCGGAATCGCTGCTCGAACTGCCCCTGGGTCAGCCCGTACGCCCGACGAAGTGCCCGTTCAAAGTCCCCCTCCTCCTTCCAGTACTTCATCAGGAGCGAAAGCCCGCGCTGCGGATCGAGCGCCGACAGCTCGGCGACCGCCCGGTGCGCCAGCGCGTAGGACGCGTCGGCCTGGGACGAGCCGGCGTAGAAACCGGAATCCAGCGCCGCGAGCGAAGGGACGCCCCGCCAGGCGAGCGCGATGTTGGTGGCGATCACCTGCTCTCGGTCCCACTCGCCGGCCGCAAAGGAGGCGTATCCCTCGTCAAACCAGCGCGGGGTCCCCGGCCCCAGGTACTCATGCAATGCCAGGTGGGCGAGCTCATGCCGAAGGACGCGGATCGGGTCGCCGGCGCTGGAGGGGGCGGCGCTCCCCTGCATGACGATGCGACGCTCGGCGGGGACGGCGAAGGCGGCTCCCCACTCGGGGGCGCCGTCCCCGATCCACTGCCGGAAGGTCGTGCGGTCGGGGGCGACCTGAACCAGGAGGCGCGCCCCGGGGGTCGGGAGGCCGGGGAAGGAATCGCTCCCCGCGGCGTGCGCGAGCAGGGAGCGGGCGAGCGCCTCGTCCCGGGGAAAGGCGACGACCGTGAAGCGCCCACTCTGGTATCGCTGCGTCCCCTCCTGTGCGTCGCCCTCGAGGGGGAACGCGGCCAGCGCCGCCACCACCCAGGCCAACAGCGCCGCGACTAGGAGGAGCGCGGTGGCGCCCCCCCTCCCTCGACGTGCTGCTGGAGTTCCGCGCAGCGCTTCCCCCATGGACTGAACTTGTTCGCGCGCGCGCCGTCGCGCCACGCGCCCAGGGCCCCGTCTCGGTCGCCGGCGAAGAAGATCGCGCGTCCGAGTTCGTAGTACGCCTCGATGAGGTTGGGGCCGAGGGCGATGGCCTTGCGCAGGAAGTTCTGCGCATCCTCGTACATCTCGCGCTCGAGGTAGAGGAGCCCCAGGTAGTAGTGGGCGTACAGCGTGGCCTTGCGGTCGTTGTCGAGGCGAATGGCCTTCGACAGGTGCTCGATCGCCTCGCCGAAGATCTTCTTCTTGAGGCAGATGTAGCCGACGTTGATGCGCGCCAGCGAGTTCTGCGGCTGGCGCATGAGCACCTTCTGGAAGTTCAGGAGCGCGTCGTCGTACTTGTCCTGGAGCATCTGTGCCCACCCCAGCAGCGACTCGCCGTGCGGATCGTTGGGGGCGAGTTCGAGCGCACGCGTGAGCGCCGCTTCGGCGCCGGCATGATCGCCTAACGACATCAGGCTCCACCCCTTCTCGAGGTAGGTGGAGGCGTTGAGGTGGTCGGCGCGCGTGGGCCCCTCGCCCGCGGGGGGTTCGGGGGCGCTCGCGACGGCTGCCGCGGGGGTCGGGTCGGGGGCCGGCGCGACCGACGTGGTGGCCTCGGCGTGCGACTCCTCGAGCGTCTTCCAGTGCTGGACGAGCCCCTTCACCTCGTCCTTGAGCATGGCCAGGTCGCCCATCTCGCGCTCGATGGCCCGGTACAGCGCGATGATCTCGCCCTTCAGCGCGTCGCGACGCGCGGGGGCGTCGGGGGCGGTGAGGGCGGTGCGCAGTTCGTGGAACTGGTCGCGCAGCGTGGCGATCGTTGCGTCAGGCATCGTCGAGGGATCCGGCAGCGGCAACGACCGCGGCGGCGGGTGGAGGCACGCAGCCGTCGAGCGCCAGGTGCTCGTCGGGCGTCAGCAGGCGAGGGATATCGAGGACGAGCACCATCACGTCGTCACGGCGCACCATCCCCTTGAGGAACTCGCCGGCCACACCGCGCACGAGGCGCGGCGGGGACGCGATCTCCCCCTCGGCGACGGCCCGCACATCCACCACCCGGTCCACCGCCGCCGCCACGACGTCGGCACCTAACGACAACAACAGCAGGCGTCCCCCCCCGCTCGTCGGCGCGCGCCCGTCGCCCTCGACGAGTCCGAACCGCCGGCGCAGGTCGATCACCGGGACGATGCGCCCCTGGTGCTCGAGCACACCTTCCATCCAGGGGGGCATGTTGGGAACGGGATGCACCCCCTCGTGTCGCAGCACGCGCTCGACATACTCGATCTCCGCCGCGTACCACGCGTCGCCGATGCCGAACGTCACGAGCCGAATGGCGGGGGCGCGCGGGGTCATGCGCACGTCTCCGGCGCGCGCTGCTGG
>ERZ795044.3284-NODE-3284-length-13604-cov-5.976677_pt1 | contig 13604 bp, 13 predicted proteins | sample MGYA00375128_ERZ795044 | MGnify/ENA primary metagenome ERZ795044 (study PRJEB30173, sample SAMN05720213) | anaerobic digester metagenome | isolation source: active sludge of municipal wastewater-treating anaerobic digesters | place: USA | collected 2014-12-22 ... | reverse complement strand
CTGCACCATCTGGCAGGCCACCGGGACCGGATCGAGCCCGAGGTTGGGCATCGCGGCATGCGAGCCCTTTCCACGGATCGTGATGCGGAACTCGTTGCTGCTGGCGAAGCAGGGACCGTTGCGGATCGCGAACTGGCCGACCGGCATTCCGGGCCAGTTGTGCACACCGAAGATCGCTTCCATCGGGAACCGATCGAGCAATCCGTCCTTGATCATCTCGCGAGCACCACCGCCACCTTCCTCGGCCGGCTGGAAGACCAGGTACACGGTGCCGTCGTAGCTTCGATGACGGGCCAGGTGATGCGCTGCTGCCAGCAGCATCGTCGTGTGACCGTCGTGACCGCAGGCGTGCATCTTCCCTGCGTGCCGGCTGGCGTGCTCGAAGTGGTTCTGTTCGGTCATCGGCAGCGCGTCCATGTCCGCGCGCAGCCCGACCGCGCGGTCCGAGCTTCCGTTCTTCAGGATGGCCACCACCCCGGTGGTGCCCAGCCCGCGGTGTATCGGAATGCCCCAGTCGCTCAGCTGGCGCGCGATGACGTCGGAAGTGCGCTGCTCGGCGAAGCACAGCTCCGGGTGCGCATGCAGGTCGCGGCGCAGCGCGGTCATGGCCGCCGCGTCCGAGAGGATGGATTCGATCAGTCGCATGGTGAGAGCCCCGGCAGCATTCAGGCACGGAAGGTGGGCGTTGTTGACGGCAGGCCGCGGCAACGAATCCAGTGTAGCGATCGACCCGCGGGATTCATCCGCGACGAGATGCCCGTCGCAGACGAGGCCGGCTGCGGGACCCGCTGTGACATCATCTTTTGATGAACACCCGCTTCATCCGCGCGGCCTGTCCGCACGACTGTCCGGACACGTGCGCGATGCTGGTCACGGTGACGGACGGCATCGCCGTCAAGGTGCAGGGCGATCCCGACCATCCCGCGACCCATGGCGCGCTGTGTACCAAGGTCTCGCGCTACCCCGAGCGCACCTACCACCCCGACCGCGTGCTGCATCCACTGAAGCGCATCGCACCGAAGTCCGGAACCAGTGGCGGGGCGCGATTTGAAAGGGTGAGCTGGGACGATGCGCTGCGCGACATCGCCACTCGCCTGTCTGGCATCGCTTCGCGCGACCCGCAGGCCATCCTGCCTTACAGCTATGCCGGCACGATGGGCCTGGTGCAGGGCGAAAGCATGGCCGCGCGCTTCTTTCACAGGCTCGGCGCTTCTCTGCTCGACCGCACGATCTGCGCCGGTGCCGGCACCGAGGCCATGGCTGCGAGTTATGGCGACACGGTCGGCATGCATGTCGAGCATTTCGTCGAGAGCCGGTTGATCCTGATCTGGGGCAGCAACTCGATTGGCTCGAACCTGCACTTCTGGACGATGGCCCAGGAGGCCAAGCGCCAGGGCGCCAAGCTGATCTGCATCGACCCGAGGCGCACTGAAACCGCCGACAGGTGCCATCAGCACGTCGCACTGATGCCCGGCACCGACGGCGCGCTGGCGCTGGGGCTCATGCACGAACTGATCGTGCACGATCGCCTGGATCACGACTACATCGAACGTCACGTCGAGGAGGGCGAGGGAGGGTGGCCCGCGCTGCGCGAGCGTGCCATGTCATGGCCGCCCGCGCGCGTGGCCGGGGTCTGCGGCATCACTGCCGACGAGGTGAGATCGCTGGCCCGCGATTACGCCTCGATGGCTCCGGCTGCGATCCGCCTGAACTACGGCATGCAGCGGGTGCGCGGTGGTGGGAGCGCGGTGCGCCTGATCGCGATGCTGCCCTGCCTGATCGGTGCCTGGCGCCACCGCGCAGGCGGCTTGCTTCTGTCGAGCTCCGGCTGGTTCCGGGGCGCCCGCAACGACGCGTGGTTGCAGCGGCCGGATCTGCTCGGCGGGCCCGATGGCCGCCGTGCAATGCCGCGCACCCTGAACATGAGCACGATCGGTGACGACCTGCTGCGCCCATCAGGTGAGGTGCTGCCCGATGGCACGGATTTCGGCCCGCGCATCGAGGCCGTCGTCGTCTACAACAGCAACCCGGTTGCCGTGGCGCCCCAGTCGCCCAAGGTGGTCGCCGGATTCGCACGCGAGGATCTGTTCACCGTCGTTCTCGAACACTTCATGACCGACACCGCCGACCTGGCCGACTATGTGCTGCCGGCCACGACGCAGCTCGAACACCTGGATGTACACGCCAGTTACGGTCACACCTACGCGCTGATCAACGAGCGTGCGATCGAGCCGCAGGGAGAAGCCAGGCCCAACACGCAGATCTTTCGCGAGCTGGCAGCGCGCATGGGCTGGGACGACGCCTGCTTTGCCGATGATGACGAGGCCCTGGCGCGTGGCGCGTTCACGGCCGTGGTGCCCTTCGAACAGTTGCGGGCCCGAGGCTGGATCAAGCTGCCGATCGCCGACGCACCGTTCGCCCAGGGATGCTTCCCGACCGCCAGCGGCCGCTGCATGATCAGTTCGATCAAGCACGGCATGGCCGACCACGTTGCGAACCATGAGTCGATGGCCAGTGCGCCGGCGCTGGCGCGTCGCTATCCGCTGGCGATGATCTCTCCGCCCGCCCGCAACTTCCTCAACTCCACCTTCGTCAACCTGCGCAGCCTTCGCGACATCGAAGGCGAGCCGCTGCTTGAGATCCATGCCGCCGACGCGGCAGCGCGTGGTCTGGCGGAGGGACAGCCGGTGCGCGTCTTCAATGATCGCGGCAGCTACCTGTGCCGCACGGCCATCAGCGCACGGGCGCGTCCTGGCGTTGTCAATGGCCTGGGCATCTGGTGGCGCAAGGACGGGCCGGGCGGAACCAACGTCAACGAGGTCACGCACCAGTTGCCGACCGACATCGGCCGCGGGCCGGCGTTCTACGACTGCCTGGTGCAGGTCGAAGCCGCTTGAAGTCTGGCTCGCTGATCCGTGCCGTGCTGCTCGGCGCCGCCGTGACGGGCTTGGCGACCGGCTGCAGCAGCGTGGGCTACTACGCGCAGTCGATCGGCGGGCACCTCAATCTGCTTGCCGCCGCGCGACCGGTGCCTGAGTGGCTGGCCGACCCGGCGACTCCCGACAAGCTCAAGGCACGGCTCGAGCTGACCCGGCAGATCCGCGATTTCGCGGTGACCGAACTGGATCTGCCCGACAACGCCAGCTACCGGCGTTATGCCGACCTGCAGCGCGCTGCGGCGGTGTGGAATGTGGTGGCTGCACCCGAACTGGGTCTGACGCTGGAAACCTGGTGCTTTCCGGTCGTCGGCTGCGTTGCGTACCGCGGCTACTACGCCCGAGAAGAGGCCGACGCCTACGCCGAACAGCTTCGTGCGCGCGGGCTCGAGGCCTGGGTGTACGGCGTGCCGGCGTATTCGACGCTGGGCAAGTTGCCTGGTGCGTACTTCGCTGATCCATTGCTCAACACCTTCGTGCACTACCCGGACGGCGAACTGGCGCGCCTGATCTTCCACGAGCTGTCGCACCAGGTGGCCTACGCCAGTGACGACACCGTGTTCAATGAATCGTTCGCCACCGCGGTCGAACGCCTCGGCAGCGCCCGTTGGCTGTCCCGGCGTGCCGGCGACGCAGCGCGCCGGGAGTTCGCCGCCTTCGAGTCGCGGCGCGCCGATTTCCGCGCGTTGACCGGCAGGTACCGCGACCGCCTTCAGGCGCTCTACGCGGGTGCCGCGCCGGACAACGACAAGCGACGCGGCAAGACCGAACTGCTGGCCCAGTTGCGCGCCGAACACGCCGCGCTGAAGGCTGGGGCGTGGCAGGGTTACAGCGGCTACGACGGCTGGTTTGCACAGGTCAACAATGCGTCGTTCGGCGTGCTGGCTGCCTACAACGAACTGGTGCCGCAGTTCGAGCAGCTGCTCGAATCACAAGGCGGCGATCTGCCTCGCTTCTACGCAGAGGTGCGGCGTCTGGCCGCGCTGCCGATGGCTGAACGCCGGCAGGTCCTGTTGCGGGCGTCTCCTCATTGAACGGACCAAACCGCGTACCTAAACTGCGCTGACCACATGACCACCTTCCAAATCCACCGACCGCACTCCCTGGGTCTCGAACCGGCTCGGGACCTGGCACGGCACTGGGCCGAAGCCGCCCAGCAGAAGCATCAGATGAACTGCACGGTTCGCGAAGGCGAGGTGGACAACCGGGTCGATTTCGCTCGGTCCGGAGTGCGCGGCGAACTCGTTGCCAGCGCCGACTGCTTCGACCTGACGGTGACGCTCGGTTTCCTGTTGTCGGCGTTCAGTCAGAACATACGCGACGAGATCGAGAGGAATCTCGAAGCGGCGGTCGCACAGGCAGGTGCTGCAGCAGCTCCGCAGTCCAAGGGCTGACGCTACAGCGCTGCCCGGGCCGAGGTCGCGGCCTGCGTGGTTCCACGGCGGGCCGCCGCCTCCAGAACGGGTGCCGCTGCCGGCTTCGAATACGCCTGCGCGAGGCCCAGCAAGTGCTGCTTCTGGCGCGCCTCGAAGTACGGTGCCAGCAGGCTCAGTACATTCGACGCTCCGCGCAGCAGCGCCGCCCCTGCGTTCTCGGGCTCCAGCGCGTGCCGCGGGTCGCGCACGTACTCGTAGCTGAGCCAGTAGGTCGCCACAACCACCATCGCGGTCGCCACCGATTCGGCCTCTGCCGTCGTGAGCCGGATGGCGTTGCTGCGTCCCAGCCCGGCCAGCACGCTCTGGACGGCCTGATTCTTTTCCTGCAGCACGAACTGGAAATGAGTCTCGATCCGCCGGTTCTTGCTGAGCAGGTCGTTCAGGTCGCGGTACAGGAAGCGGTACTGCCAGATCAGCTCGAAAAGCATGTGAAAGAAGAGCCACGCATCCTCCACGTCGCGGACGTCGTCGGCTGCCTTCAGCAGCGAACCCAGCGCCTGTTCGTAGCGGTCGAACAGCCGGTCGACGAGTAGATCCTTCGCCGGGTAGTGGTAGTAGAGGTTGCCCGTGCTGATGTTCAATTCGGCTGAAATCAGCGTGGTCGAGACGTTCGGCTCGCCGAAGCGGTTGAACAGCTCCAGTGTCACATCGAGGATGCGCTCGGCCGTTCGGCGTGGCTTCTTGACGGGTGTCGCCATGGCTCCTGCTTTCGTATCGATGAACCGTGCAATCAAGGTAGCACCAACTCGGCGCGCGTCCAAGCGCATCTGCCCGGGTATCCGGCGACGGTCTTCCACGCGCCGTTGCTGCCCTGGCGCCGCACTGTCGTGGAAGGGCGCTGCCTACAATGGCGTGCTTCATGTCTGATCTCGTCCCTGGCTCGTCCATTGCTGCCGTCTCGTTTCGCGACGTCAGCAAGCGTTTCAGGGGTTCTCGGGGGACCGTGCAGGCGCTGGACGGAGTCACCTTCGACATCGCCCCCGGTGAGTTCTTCGGCCTGCTCGGGCCCAACGGCGCCGGTAAGACCACGCTGATCAACATCCTTGCGGGCCTGGCGCAGGCCAGCGCAGGGCGCGTCCTGGTGCATGGGCACGATGTCGTTGCCGACTATGCCGCTGCCCGCCGAAGCCTGGGCATCGTGCCGCAGGAACTGGTATTCGATCCGTTCTTCACCGTGCGCGAGACGCTGCAGATTCAAAGTGGTTACTTCGGAGTGCGCACCGATCGCCGTGCCAATGACGCCTGGATCGACGAACTGCTCGATCACCTGGGCCTGACGGACAAGGCCGGTGCCAACATGCGTCAGTTGTCCGGCGGCATGAAGCGCCGCGTGCTGGTCGCACAGGCGCTGGTGCACCGGCCGCCGGTGATCGTGCTCGATGAACCCACCGCAGGGGTCGACGTCGAGTTGCGGCAGACGCTGTGGCAGTTCATCGCGCGCCTCAACAAGGAGGGCCACACGGTACTGCTGACCACTCACTACCTCGAGGAGGCCGAGGCGCTGTGCAGCCGCCTGGCCATGCTCAAGCAGGGCCGTGTGGTGGCGCTCGATCGCACCTCTGCCCTGCTCGCGGGGCGCGCCAGCACGATGCTGCGGTTCAAGCTCGACACACCGCTGCCACCCGCGCTGCTCGCCCAGGCCCGCGTCACCGGCCGCATCGTGCAGATCAAGACGCGCAACGCGGCCGAGGTCGAGAAGGTGCTTGCCACGCTGCGCTCCGCTGGCGCTCAACCGGAGGACCTCGAGATCGGCCGCGCCGACCTCGAGGACGTGTTCCTGGAAATCATGCAGGGCGAACCGTTGCAGGGGGCGGCATGACAACTCCGGCCAGCGCGACGAGTGCACATCGGCTGTCAGGTGCCCGCACGCTGTTCTACAAGGAGGTGCTGCGGTTCCTGAAGGTCAGCTTCCAGACCGTGGCCGCGCCCGTGCTCACCGCCGTGCTGTACCTGATGATCTTCGGCCATGTACTCGAGGAGAACGTGCGGCCGCTCAGCGGCGTGGGCTACACCAGTTTCCTGATCCCGGGCCTGGTGATGATGAGCGTTCTCCAGAATGCATTCGCCAACAGCAGCTCGTCGCTGATCCAGAGCAAGATCAGCGGCAACCTGGTATTCCTGCTGGTCGCGCCGCTTTCGCCCTGGGCCTGGTTTGTTTCCTACGTGGGGGCCTCGGTCGTGCGTGGGGTGGCGGTCGGCACCGGCGTGCTGGCTGTCACGGCGTGGTTCGCCCCCTTGCAGCTGGCACAGCCCGCCTGGATCGTCGTTTTCACTCTGCTGGGTGCGATATTGATGGGTGCCCTGGGCTTGATCGCCGGTCTCTGGGCGGAGAAGTTCGACCAGATCGCTGCCTTCCAGAATTTCCTGATCATGCCGATGACGTTCCTGGCCGGTGTTTTTTACTCGGTCTCGAGTCTGCCGGCGATCTGGCAGGAGGCGAGTCATCTGAACCCGTTCTTCTACATCGTCGATGGTTTCCGGTTCGGTTTCTTCGGCGTCAGCGACGTGTCGCCCTGGGTCAGCCTTTGCGTGGCCGGCGCAGGTCTTCTGGCGGTGTGCGGCCTGTGCCTGCACTTGCTGCGAACCGGCTACAAGATACGCCATTGAGCAGGCTGAGCCATAATTCGCCGATGTCTGACCCCACGCCCAACGACGTGCAGCGCTACATCGCGCAAGGTCTCGCCTGCGAGCATCTGGAGGTGCTGGGCGACGGCCAGCACTTCTTCGCGACCATCGTCTGCGCCGCATTCGAAGGTGCCAGCCGTGTGGCACGCCATCAGCTCGTGTACCGCGCGCTGGGCGACAAGATGCGCGCCGAGATCCATGCGCTGTCGATGAAGACGCTGACGCCCGCCGAGTGGGCTGCCAGTTCCGACAAAGCTCCACTGCAACATCACTGAAAGCCGCCGCGGCGCTTGCTGCGGCTGTTGAATCCGTCCCGGCGGGTTCGAAGGCAGTGCAGGTTTCGCTCTCACGCTCATGGACAAACTTCTGATACGCGGCGGACGGCCTCTTGAAGGCGAGGTGACGATCTCGGGCGCCAAGAATGCGGCGCTGCCCGAGTTGTGCGCTGCGTTGCTGACCGCCGAGCCGGTGACGCTGACCAACGTGCCGCGCCTTCAGGATGTGAGCACGACGCTCAAGCTGTTGCGCAACATGGGTGCGACGGCCGAGCGCAGCGAAATACAGCCCGATGCCGTCACGCTCGACACGTCCACGGTGACCTCGCCCGAAGCGCCTTACGACCTGGTCAAGACGATGCGCGCCTCGATCCTGGTGCTGGGTCCGCTGCTGGCGCGCTTCGGCGAGGCCACGGTGTCGCTGCCCGGCGGCTGTGCGATCGGCTCGCGGCCCGTGGATCAGCACATCAAGGGACTGCAGGCGATGGGCGCGCAGATCACTGTCGAGCACGGTTACATCATCGCGAAGACACCCCGCCTGCAAGGCGCGCGCATCACCACCGACATGGTCACCGTGACCGGCACCGAGAACCTGCTGATGGCTGCGACGCTGGCCGAAGGCGAGACGGTTCTCGAGAACGCGGCGCAGGAGCCCGAGGTGGCGGATCTGGGCGACATGCTGATCGCGATGGGTGCCCGCATCGAGGGACACGGAACGCGCCGAATCCGGGTGCACGGCGTCGATCGCCTGCACGGATTGTCCGGGGCTGCCAGCCACCGGATCGTTCCCGACCGCATTGAGGCAGGCACTTTCCTTTGTGCAGTCGCTGCGACTGGCGGCGATGTGGTGCTGCGCCGTGCGCGCGCCGACCACCTCGACGCGGTCATCGACAAATTGCGCGAGGCCGGTGTGACGATCGAGTCGGGAGAGGACTGGATCCGGGTGCGCAGCCAGCAGCGGCCGCGGGCCGTGAGTTTCCGCACCAGCGAGTACCCGGCGTTTCCGACCGACATGCAGGCTCAGTTCATGGCGCTGAACTGCATCGCCGACGGCACCGCCAAGGTGACCGAGACCATCTTCGAGAACCGATTCATGCACGTGAATGAACTGGTGCGGCTGGGCGCGCGCATCGACATCGACGGTCACCTGGCGGTTGTGCGTGGCGTCCAGAAATTGTCCGGTGCGACGGTGATGGCGACGGACCTGCGCGCATCGGCCAGCCTGGTGATCGCCGGCCTCGTGGCGGACGGCCAGACCTGTGTCGATCGCATCTACCACCTCGACCGCGGCTACGACCGGATGGAAGCCAAGCTGCGCGGCATCGGCGCCGACATCGAGCGCGTTCAATGAAGGCCAACACGTGATCACGCTCGCACTGTCCAAGGGACGCATCTTCGAAGAAACCATGCCGCTGCTGCAGGCGGCTGGCATCGAAGTTTCCGAAGATCCGGAAAAGTCGCGCAAGCTCATCATCGGAACCAACCGAGCCGACGTGCGTGTCGTTCTGGTTCGTGCCAGCGATGTGCCGACCTATGTGCAGTACGGCGGAGCCGACCTGGGTGTGACCGGCAAGGACACGCTGTTCGAGCACGGCGGTTCGGGCCTGTACCAGCCCCTCGACCTGAAGATCGCGAAGTGCCGCATGAGCGTGGCCACCCGTGCCGACTTCGATTACGCCAGTGCGGTGAAGCAGGGTTCGCGCATCCGCGTGGCGACCAAGTACACGCTGATGGCGCAGCAGCACTTCTCCGACAAGGGCGTGCATGTCGACCTGATCAAGCTCTATGGCTCGATGGAACTGGCTCCGCTGACCGGGCTGGCCGACGCGATCGTCGATCTGGTGTCCAGCGGCAACACCTTGAAGGCCAATCATCTTGTCGAGGTCGAGGAGATCATGCAGATCTCGGCCCGTCTCGTCGTCAACCAGGCTGCGTTGAAGCTGAAGCGCGAACCGATCCGCGCGATCATCGACGCGTTTGCTTCCGCGATTCAAAGCTGAGCTGTTCCACCATGACCGTTCGCATCCGCCACCTCGACACTTCCGCAGCAGGCTTCGCCGCCGAGTTCGAGCGCGTGCTGCACTGGTCGGCCGAGACCGACGATGCAATCGAGCAGCGGGTGGCCTCCATCCTGGCCGATGTGCAGCTTCGCGGCGATGCAGCGGTGCTCGAGTACACCCGGCGCTTCGATGGCGTCGAGGCGGCATCGGTGGCCGCGCTGGAGATCGGGCACGACGAGTTGCACGCCGCGCTTGCCGCCATCACGCCGGCCCAGCGCAGCGCGCTCGAGTTCGCCGCGGATCGGGTGCGCGACTACCACCAGCGCCAGCTCGAAGCCTGTGGCCGCTCATGGTCATACGTCGATGCAGACGGCACCTTGCTGGGTCAGAAGGTCACGCCGCTCGACCGGGTCGGCATCTATGTTCCAGGCGGCAAGGCGGCATATCCGTCCAGCGTGCTGATGAATGCGGTGCCCGCTAAGGTGGCCGGCGTCGGCGAGATCGTGATGGTTGTTCCCACGCCGCGGGGCGAGAAGAACCTGCTGGTTCTCGCTGCTGCTGCAGTTGCCGGCGCTGATCGCGTCTTCACGATCGGCGGAGCACAGGCGGTTGCGGCGCTGGCTTACGGCACGGCCACGGTGCCGGCAGTCGATAAGATCACCGGTCCGGGCAACGCCTATGTCGCGAGTGCCAAGCGCCGTGTGTTCGGCAAGGTCGGCATCGACATGATCGCCGGACCGAGTGAGATCCTGGTGCTGGCCGACGGGAGCACGCCGGCCGAGTGGGTTGCGATGGACTTGTTCAGCCAGGCCGAGCACGACGAACTCGCGCAGAGCATCCTGCTGTGTCCTGACGCGGCCTACATCGAGCGCGTGCAGGCCGAGATCGATCGCCTGATCGAAGGCATGCCGCGACGCGACGTGATCCGCGCTTCGCTCGAAGGCCGCGGCGCCTTGATCCGCACGCGCAGCATGGAAGAGGCCTGCGAGATCAGCAACCGCATCGCGCCCGAACACCTCGAGGTCAGCTCGCGAGATCCGCACCGATGGGAGCCGCTGCTGAGGCACGCAGGGGCGATCTTCCTCGGGGCCTACACCAGCGAGAGTCTGGGCGACTACTGTGCCGGGCCGAACCACGTGCTGCCGACCTCGGGCACAGCGCGCTTCTCGTCGCCGCTGGGGGTCTACGATTTCCAGAAGCGCAGCAGCCTGATCGAAGTCAGTGAGGCCGGGGCGCAGAAACTCGGTGGCGTCGCTGCCGAACTCGCCTACGGCGAGGGCCTGCAGGCGCACGCCCAGGCGGCCGAAATGCGCATGAAGCGCCGCGACAGCGATTCTTGATGAGCCCTCCGACGACGTCCGACGTGATCCAGCGGCACATCCGAGGCGATGTGCGGGCGATGCTCGCCTACGCGGTGCAGCCGAGCGACGGACTGGTGAAGCTCGATGCGATGGAAAACCCGTTTCGCTTGCCCGAACCGCTGCGCGCCGCACTTGGTGCGCGTCTGGCCGAGGTCGCGATCAACCGCTATCCGGGCAGTCGAAACAACGATCTTCGTTGTGCGCTTGCGCAGCACGCCGGCTTGCCCGAGGGCTTCGACCTGATCCTCGGCAACGGATCCGATGAACTGATTTCGATGCTGAGTCTGGCGTGTGCAACCCCGGGAGCCAGCGCGCTTGCCCCGGTGCCAGGTTTCGTGATGTACGACGTGTCGGCGCGGCTGCAGGGCTTGCGCTCGATCAGTGTGCCGCTGAGGCCCGACTTCGAACTCGACGAGTCGGCGATGCTTGCTGCCATGCAGCAGCATCAGCCCGCGATCGTCTACATCGCCTACCCGAACAACCCGACGGCGAACCTCTTCGATGACGCGATCATCGAGCGCGTCATCGAGGCCGCGCCAGGCCTGGTCGTGATCGACGAGGCTTATCAGCCGTTTGCCTCGCGCAGCTACATCGACCGCGTGGCTCGCCATGGCCATGTGCTGATCATGCGCACGCTGAGCAAGTTCGGGCTGGCGGGGGTGCGGCTCGGTTACCTGATGGGCCCGAAGGCACTGATTGCCGAGATCGACAAGGTGAGGCCACCCTACAACGTCAGCGTGCTCAACTGCGAGACCGCGATGTTCGCGCTGGAACACGCGGACGAGTTCGACCGGCAGGCTGCGGTGCTGCGCAGCGAGCGATCGCGGCTGACTTCGGCACTGCACGCCTTGCCCGGTGTGCATCCCTATCCGAGCGAAGCCAACATGATCTTGACCCGCGTGAACGATGCGGCGGCGGTGTTCGGTGCACTCAAAAATCGCGGCGTGCTCGTCAAGAATGTCTCGAATCTGCACCCCCTGCTGGCCGATTGCCTGCGCCTCACGGTCGGCACGCCGGAAGAGAATGACATCCTGTTATCCGCCTTGAAGTCCTCCCTTGAAGCGAGTCCGCGATGAGCCCAGACACCACGGCCCCGGCCTTGTCACACCGCCGCGCGGAAGTGGCGCGCAATACCGCTGAAACGCAGATTCGCGTTCGCCTCGACCTCGACGGCACCGGCGTGGGGCAGTTCGCCACCGGAATCGGCTTCCTCGATCACATGCTCGACCAGATCGCGCGCCATGGCTTGATCGACCTGAACGTCGAGGCCGTGGGCGATCTGCACATCGATGGCCACCACACCGTGGAGGACATCGGCATCACTCTGGGCCAGGCGGTGGCGACGGCGGTCGGCGACAAGCGCGGCCTGCGCCGCTACGGGCATGCCTACGTGCCGCTCGACGAGGCTTTGTCGCGAGTCGTGATCGATTTTTCCGGTCGTCCCGGCCTGCACATGCGCGTCGACTTCAAGAGCGGCATGATCGGTGCGCTCGATACGCAACTGGTCTACGAGTTCTTCCAGGGCTTCGTCAACCACGCCGGCGTCAGCCTGCACATCGACAACCTGCACGGCGATAACGCGCACCATCAGTGCGAGACGATCTTCAAGGCGTTCGCCCGTGCGATGCGCATGGCACTTGAAATCGACCCGCGCATGGGCAATGTGATTCCGTCGACCAAAGGCAGTCTCTGATCATGGGGAAGACGGTTGCCGTGGTCGACTACGGCATGGGCAACCTGCGCTCGGTGTCGCAGGCCGTGATGCACGTAGCGCAGGGCTCGGGTTTCGAGGTGCTGGTGACAGCCGACCCCGATGTCGTTTATGCCGCCGAGCGCGTCGTGCTGCCGGGGCAGGGTGCGATGCCCGACTGCATGCGCGAGCTGCGCGATTCCGGCTTGAAGGAGGCCGTGCTGGATGCAGCAGCCCGCAAGCCGTTGCTCGGTGTGTGTGTCGGCATGCAGATGCTGCTTTCGCACAGCGAGGAGGGACCGCCGGGCGAGGGCACGGCCGGGCTCGGGCTGATGCAGGGTGATGTGATCCGGTTCCGGCTTGACGGGCAGCTGCAGCCTGACGGCAGCCGCTACAAGGTGCCTCAGATGGGCTGGAACCAGGTGATCCAGGTCCGCCCGCACTCACTCTGGGCTGGCGTGCCCGACGGGGCGAGCTTCTACTTCGTGCACAGCTTCTACGCGCGTCCCGCAGATCGTGCCCACAGCATCGGCGAAACCGACTACGGGCAGCGCTTTACCTGCGCTCTGGGGCGGGATAATATTTTTGCGACGCAATTCCATCCGGAAAAGAGCGCCCTGCATGGTTTGGCTGTGTACCGAAATTTCCTCCATTGGAATCCATGAGCGCCGATATCAGGCACTCTTCAGGGGTTGTCCCCTTCAACCGGCTGCAGTCATCGCTGCCTCCGAAATAATCTGTTTTTTCAACTGTTCGCCCCGGCCATGCTGCTGATTCCCGCGATCGACCTCAAAGACGGCAAATGTGTGCGCTTGAAGCAAGGCGACATGAACGACTCGACGACGTTCGGGGAGGATCCGGCTGCGATGGCGCGGCGCTGGGTCGACGCCGGTGCGCGGCGACTGCATCTGGTCGACCTGAACGGTGCCTTTGCAGGAAAGCCGGTCAACGAATCGGCCATCAAGGCCATCCTCGCCGAGGTGGGCGACGAGATTCCGGTGCAACTCGGTGGCGGCATCCGTGATCTCGACACGATCGAGCGCTACCTCGACGACGGCCTGAGCTTCATCATCATCGGCACGGCAGCGGTCAAGAACCCCGGCTTCCTCCGAGATGCGTGCAGCGCCTTCGGAGGTCACATCATCGTCGGGCTTGACGCGAAGGACGGCAAGGTCGCGACCGACGGGTGGAGCAAGCTCACGGGCCACGAGGTCGTCGATCTGGCGAAGAAGTTCGAGGACTACGGCGTCGAAGGCGTGATCTACACCGACATCGGCCGCG
>ERZ795044.3281-NODE-3281-length-13627-cov-4.952328_pt1 | contig 13627 bp, 16 predicted proteins | sample MGYA00375128_ERZ795044 | MGnify/ENA primary metagenome ERZ795044 (study PRJEB30173, sample SAMN05720213) | anaerobic digester metagenome | isolation source: active sludge of municipal wastewater-treating anaerobic digesters | place: USA | collected 2014-12-22 ... | reverse complement strand
ATCCCTGTCCATGGCATAATACCTGCCGGTGATGGTAGCAATATGCCCGGTTGTTTTTTTGAGATGTTCCTGCAGTTCGGTTAAAAAACCCAACCCGCTTTTGGGATCGGTATCTCTTCCATCCGTAAACGCATGTACCAGTACATCCTTTAGTTGTTCATTGGCACAAAGACTTATTAATGCTTTTACATGATCTATATGCGAATGCACGCCGCCATCACTTACCAGGCCCACCAGGTGAAGCGTTTTTCCATTTTGTTTTGCGTAGCGTATGGCATTTAATAAAGATTGGTTCTTTGCAAACCCGCCGCTGCGGATCGCCACATTAATGCGTTGCAATTCCTGGTAAACAATCCGGCCGGCGCCCAGGTTAAGATGCCCAACTTCGCTGTTCCCCATCTGCCCATCTGGCAGGCCAACCGCCTCGCCACAGGTTACCAGCGTTGTATTAGGATATTTTGAATATAAAGAATTTACAAACGGAGTGTTTGCATTTTGGATGGCATCGCTGCTTTTTACTTTGCCAAGGCCCCAACCGTCCATTATTATCAGTATAACTTTCTTATCTTCCATTTCGTAAAACTAAAAGATTTGCAGCTAAGTACAATTCTTTATTGTCTTATGGGTATAAAATAGCCCCAACTCCCGGCAATTTTAACACAGGTTGGCACGTTTTTAGTCGAATTCCCGGAGACAAAAAACCTACTGAAAATGAAACAGTTTTTTTCTTTATTATTGGTTGGCGCTTTGATCAGTTCGTTTACTTTTTTTGCCAGTATTGATGAAGTGATCGCCGGAATGAAAGCCGGTAATGCTTCTGAAGTAGCCCGCTTTTTTGATAATACCGTAGAGCTGAACATGCCTGAAAAAAGCAACAGTTACAGCAGGAGCCAGGCCGAACTGGTGCTAAAGGATTTTTTCAATACCAATACAGTAAAAAGTTTTGAAGTACTTCACAAAGGAGAGAATGGCGGATCGCAGTATTGCATCGGTACCCTGGTCACCCGCAACGGTTCTTTCCGAACCACCATCTTCATGAAACAGAAGGGCGATAAGCAATTGCTTCAGGAAATAACATTTGAGAATAAATAGATCGGAATAAATAATAAACAGAACGCCCCGGACCTTCCGGGGTTTTTTGTTTGTGTTCTTTCTTAGCTTTGTTGATATGGAGTATAAAGAACAGTTAGATCTGCTTATTAAAAATGCGCTGGCAGAAGATATTGGTGACGGCGATCATTCCACGCTTTCATCCATTGCACCTGGAGCAGAAGGGATGGCGGTGTTGAAAATAAAGGAAGCAGGGATACTGGCGGGGATGGAAGTGGCCGAAACCATCTTCCGCTATATGCAACCGGGTATTATTTTCACGCCGTATAAAAAAGACGGTGACGAAATGAAGTATGGCGAAAGAGCCTTTGAAGTAAAAGCGAAAGTGCATACGATACTGCAATGCGAAAGACTGGTGCTGAACTGTATGCAACGAATGAGCGGCATTGCAACCCTAACCCATCAATACACGCAAAAACTGAAGCCTTATAAAACAAAGTTGCTGGATACAAGGAAGACCACTCCCAATTTCCGGCTGCTGGAAAAAGAAGCAGTGCGTATCGGGGGAGGCGTGAATCACCGTTTTGGATTGTACGATATGATCATGCTTAAAGACAACCACATTGATTATTGCGGGGGAATAGAAAAGGCGATATTGAAAGCGTATGATTATGTGCAAACAAAAAAACCGGGGTTAAAAATTGAGGTAGAAACAAGGAATATGGATGATATAAAAAAAGTGATGGCAGTAGGGAAAATAGATCGTATCATGCTGGATAATTTTACGCCCGAACAGATCGCCGATGCGCTTACGGTCATCAAAGGCAAATATGAAACGGAAGCCAGCGGCGGCATCAATTTGAATAATATAGAGGCCTATGCCGCCACGGGCGTGGATTATATTTCCAGCGGCGCCATCATTCACCAGGCAAGAAGCCTGGACCTGAGCCTGAAAGCAGTGATCATCTGAAACAGCTAATATGTCAAAGAAAAAATTAAGTTCATTCGGCGGGCTGGTCTATTCAACCAACCCGGATTTTAAATTACCCGAAGAAGAGAATAAGGCTGTGCAAACCATAGAGCCGGCTCAACAGCAATTGCGTGTAATACTGGATACAAAACACCGGGCCGGTAAAGCGGTAACACTTGTTTATGGATTTAAAGGCAGCAACGCCCACCTGGAAGAACTGGGCAAAAAATTAAAATCATTCTGCGGAACAGGCGGCTCGGTAAAAGACGGCGAAATAATTGTACAGGGCGATCACCGGGAAAAAGTTTTACAATGGCTGCACAAGAACGGGTATAAAATGGCTAAAAGAATTTAATCCTGCTTTTTTGCTTCCTTATTTTCTTCAATACTTAATGCTCCGCTGGGGCATTTTTTTACCTGCTCAATGATCCGTTGCGTATCTGCCTGGCTCATATCTATCCAGGGCCTGCGGCGGGGATCAAATACGGAGGCAAGGCCTTTGGCGCAAATGCCGGAATGGGTACAGATATCCGGTTTCCAGGCAATGGTTGTTTCTCCGTTTGTATAGTGAAGTGTTTTGAGTGGCATAGGCGTTATTTTTAACAGGGATGCAGTATGTAAATTACAACAAAAAGTAAATTTTAGTGTTACTTTTACGGCAAGTAAACCTCATACATGATCTCTAAAATATCAGAGGGCATCACCATCAGTGTAGAAACCTACTACCAGCCGGATTACAGCAACCCGGTGAACAGTGAGTATATGTTTGCTTACCGCATCACTATTGAGAACAACAACAACTTCATAGTAAAACTTCTACGCAGGCACTGGCATATTTATGACAGTAACGGAAGCCAGCGTGAAGTAGAAGGGGAGGGCGTAGTGGGCGTTCAGCCCCAGATCAACCCGGGAGAATCTTACCAGTATGTAAGCGGATGCAACCTTCGTTCAGAGATCGGGAAGATGAACGGCACGTATTTAATGGAGAATATCAGTAATAAGAAAACATTCAATGCCATTATCCCTGCATTTGATATGTGTGCACCGTTCAAACTAAACTGATTTTAACCTTTGCCATACTGTTTTTTGACTTACCTTTAGGCCATCAGCATGAGCTCATATTTTATCACATCCCTGTTGTAAACGTTTCGTTCTGTTTTGAAGTGTTACTCTAATCAACCGTTAAGATATTATGGCAAAAATCACGTTTTCAAACCGCAACAACGACTTTTATCAAAGTTTAAAATCTTCTGTTGAAGAGTATTTTGTTAACAATAAGATCAAGCGTACCGGCGACTGGCGGTTATTCAGTAAAACGATCATCCTGGTAAGTGCGGCCATTGCTATGTACATAGTGCTGATAACGGCTTCTGTAAATGCATGGATAGCATTATTGCTGTGTATGCTGCTGGGATTTACACTGGCCTCTGTAGGCTTTAGTGTGATGCATGATGCCAATCACGGAAGTTACTCAACCAAACCCTGGCTGAATGATTTTTTAGGGCTCAGCTTAAATGCCATGGGTGCCAGTTCTTATTTCTGGAAACAAAAACACAATATCATACACCATACCTACACCAACGTTGATGGCATTGATGACGATATTGCCAAGAGCCCCATCATTCGCCAGTGCGAATCGCAGAAATGGGTTCCTGCGCATAAAGTGCAATACCTTTACCTGCTGCCCGTATATTCCCTGTCAACCATCTTCTGGATATTCATCATGGATTTTAAAAAATATTTTTCCCATAAGATTTACACAACCGATGCCTGGAAGATGAACACAAAAAATCACATTATTTTCTGGGCTACCAAAGTATTGTACCTGTTCTTTTACGTGGCCTTACCCATTTACGTGTGGGGGTTTTTGCCCTGGTTTGCGGGCTATATGGCTCTTAATGCGGTAATGGGATTAACACTTTCCATCGTATTTCAACTGGCGCATGTGGTGGAGAATACCGAGTTTGAACACGTGCCCCTGGATGAAACAAAACATATTGAAACCGCCTGGGCCGAGCACCAGGTGAAAACAACCGCCAATTTTGCCATGGGAAATAAGATCGTTTCCTGGTTTGTAGGCGGACTTAATTTCCAGATAGAACACCATCTCTTCCCCAAAGTGAGCCATGTACACTATCCGGCCATCAGCAAGATCGTTATGCAGAAATGTAAGGAATTTAATTTACCTTATAACAAGTATGATACTATGACGGAAGCCGTGGCTTCACATTTCCGGGTAATGAAATACCTCGGTAAAAAACCGGTGGAAGAATTCCATCAGGTAAAGGCGGCATAATTACGGTTTATACTTAGCCTGTTGAAAAATGGTTTCGGCATCTGTTGTCATCAATTGCTGTACACTAAGATCGGGGTTCTTCTTCATGAATTTTTTTACGATCTGCCATCCGGCAAAACTGCCGATATTTCCCGGCGATGCTTCTCCCAGTTCCTGCGTCTTCGGGCTTTCACCGATATAATTCTTAATGATATTGTTGTCGATCGTTTGCAAAAGATTGTTTTGTACAAACAGGTCCCAAACCGAACGCTCGTGCTCATAAACCGCTTTCAGTTGTTCTTCTGTATAACCGATCAGTTTGTATTCTTTTGTACCGGGTAATAACTTACTTAATAAGAATAGGCGTTTCCCTTTTTCAACCATTTGTTCCACCAATGGCCTGTCTTCCTGTTTTTCGGGATACAGGTCCTGCAGCAGCAGTTTCATACAATCCACCGGGATATAATCGGGGCTAAAACGCCGGCTCACATAATCGGGATAGGTTTCCCTTACCAGGGCCGACTTATATAAAGAAAAGTCTTTTCCAAGATGCAGCTGCAATCCTACACAGATCATATCCTCTGCTGCCGCCACTCCAATTCCATTCAAGGGGCCAATGAAGGTGACGATCTTTTTGTGAGGAGTATAATTGGGGAAATAATGCTTCAGGTATTGCAGGCCTTTTTTTATTTCCTTTTCATACGGGGTAAAATCTTTAAACACAGCCTGGCTGCTGTCGTATACACTGCGGTACGAATTAACGAACCCCAGTACATAAGCGGCAACCGTATCGGTTGACCATTTTGGATCGGCACCCAGAACGGTGTAGATAAAATTCTCTCCAAAGTCGGGATACTTTGCCTGCAGCTGATCCAGTTGAGAAAGAAAGTTAACCGTGTCTAAAGCAAACAGGTCCCTTTCAAAGCGCTGGGTAGTGATATCCAGTTTGATATTGGAAACATCGGGAGCTTTTTCACTGTTGTTGCAGGAAAATAAAAGTACTAATATACCTATCGAAAAAAAACACCTCATAGTTTTCTTATTTGGCCACGAATGGCACGAACTTACACGAATGTTCATAACACAAGCCGCTTTACTTCCAGTTTTGTCTTTCCAAAATTTATCAATAGTGCCAATTTATAACCGGATAGTTTTAGGTAATTGATTGTTTGAGCTATATCGTCGTTTGAAAATGCCTCTTTTGCCTTTACCTCCAAGATGATTTTATTGTAAACAGTAAAATCAGCATTAAAAGACCGGCTTAACGTGATCGTTTTATATTTTACGGTAAATGGTTTTTCTCTTTCATAATAAATCTCTCTTTCTGCCAATTCATATTCAATTGCCTCTTTGTATATGATCTCCAGTAAGCCAGGCCCCAGTTCATTATACACTTCCATGCAGATACCTGTTACTATATAAGATTCCTCTTTATAAATCAGATCTGTCACAGGGCCTTTTTGCAAATATCTGGTTTTCGTTCTTTTTTTTATATTTATTCGTGTTAATTCGTGCAATTAGTGGCTTAATTTTGCAGCATGAAGATTTTCCTGGCACAACAGAACTATCACATCGGCAATTTTGAAAGCAATACACAGAAGATCATTTGTGCCATTGACGAAGCTAAGAAGCAGGGCGGCGACCTGATCGTATTCAGCGAACTGAGCGTTTGCGGATATGCTCCCCGTGATTTCCTGGAGTTTGACGACTTCATCAATAAAAGTTATGCAGCCGTTGATGAAATAAAACAACATGCAGATAGCATCGGTGTGCTGATTGGTGCACCCGACCGCAATCCCATTAAGGAAGGAAAGGATCTTTTTAATGCGGCCTTCCTGCTTTATGAAAAGGAAATAAAAGGCATTGCTCATAAAACATGTCTTCCCAACTACGATGTATTTGACGAGTACCGCTATTTTGAACCTGCTTATGAATGGGCTGTAATGGAATTTAAAGGGAAAAAGCTGGCAGTGACCATTTGCGAAGACATCTGGAACCTGGGCGATAACCCCATGTACCGCATTTGTCCGATGGACGAACTGATGAAACAGCAGCCGGATGTAATGATCAACCTCTCCGCATCGCCCTTTGATTATACGCATGATGAAGACCGGAAGGCAACCATTAAATCGAATGTTGCCAAATACAAGCTGCCTTTGTTTTATTGCAATGCGGTTGGCAGCCAAACTGAAATTGTATTTGACGGCACGTCACTGGTATTTGATAAGAATGCCAATCTTTGCGGCCAGCTGCCTTCCTTTCAGTCATCGCTGCAATCGTTCGTTTTAAACAATGATGGTACGATCGATACCCCGGTAATTGAATCCGCCAGCCGGGTGCCCGATAAAGAATTAAATCCGGCAGGGTTGGAAGAAGCGTTGAACATTGCAATGGTGCATGATGCTATTGTAATCGGTATCCGGGACTATTTTTCCAAGATGGGATTCAGCAAAGCCATTCTTGGCAGCAGCGGCGGCATCGACAGTGCTGTTACCCTGGCGCTTGCCTGCACGGCATTGGGAAAAGAAAATGTGAGGGCCATTCTTATGCCTTCACAATATTCTTCGGATCATTCGGTGAATGATGCAGAACAGCTGAGCCTTAACCTGGATGATCCCTACGATATCATTCCCATTGAAAATATCTACAACAGTTTTCTGAATGAACTGAAGCCGGTGTTTAACGGTATGCCTTTCAGCATTGCAGAAGAAAATATCCAAAGCCGCACAAGGGGAAACCTGTTGATGGCCATTGCCAATAAATTCGGATACATTTTACTGAATACATCTAATAAAAGCGAACTGGCAACCGGCTACGGAACCCTGTACGGCGATATGGCGGGCGGACTGGGCGTATTGGGCGATTGTTACAAACTGCAGGTATATGCACTGGCGAAGTATATCAACCGGGATAAAGCGATCATTCCGGAAAATATCATTACCAAAGCACCCAGCGCTGAGTTAAGGCCTGGACAAAAAGATTCGGATTCACTTCCTGAGTATGCTATACTTGATAAGATACTTTACCAATACATAGAAAGAAGGCAGGGGCCTAATGAGATCAAAGCGCAGGGATTTGATGCTGCTTTAGTTGATCGTGTTTTAAAAATGGTCAATATCAATGAATACAAGCGCAACCAGTTTTGTCCCATTATCCGCATTTCACCCAAAGCATTTGGGGTGGGAAGAAGGATGCCGATCGTAGGGAAGTATCTTGGTTAATGTAAGTTTATATCTTCTCCACCACCACGGCTGTTCCATAGGCCAGCACTTCGGTAACGCCGTTCATCACTTCGTTGGCATCATAACGCATATTAATGATGGCATTGGCGCCCCGTTCATTGGCGTGCTGTATCATTAACTGGTAGGCTTCTTCTCTTGTCTTTTCGCATAGTTCTGCATAGATGGAGATCTTACCGCCGAATAATGTTTGAAAGCCCCCGGCAATATTGCCGAATATGCTCCGGCTGCGAACGGTAATGCCCCTTACCAGTCCCATGTGTTTGGTAATGCGGTATCCTTCCAGTGTATTGGAAGTGGTGATCAGTTGTTGGTCCAGCATGATGAAAAGTTTTATGAAAGTTAAGCCATTTTAACAAAGTTTTTCTCCACGCATCAAAACGGCAAAATATTTGTTCAGGCTTAGTTCGTACTTTGCGTCCTCACCCCAATCCCTCATCCCGGGCAACGTGAAGGAAGAGAGGGAGCTGGAAGTTAAATCCGAATATAGAATATGGCTCAAACATCTGAAGACATCCGGCTGCTGAACGAAAAGATAAACCATGCTGCCGGTTTTGTAACACGTATCAATGATGAATTAAGTAAAGTGATCGTTGGCCAGCAAGGCATGATCGAACGGTTACTGATCGGCCTGTTAAGCAATGGCCACGTACTTTTAGAAGGAGTACCCGGGCTGGCAAAAACCTTGTCCATCAAGTCGCTTGCCCAGTCTGTGCATGCCGATTTCAGCCGGATACAGTTTACCCCCGACCTGTTGCCTGCCGATGTGATAGGTACCATGATCTACAACCAGTCGAAGAATGAATTCATGGTTCGTAAGGGCCCGATCTTTTCAAACTTTATCCTGGCCGATGAGATCAACCGGGCCCCGGCAAAAGTGCAGAGCGCCCTGCTGGAAGCCATGCAGGAAAGGCAGGTAACCATCGGTGAAACAACCTATAAACTGCCTGAACCTTTTTTGGTACTGGCCACGCAGAATCCCATCGAGCAGGAAGGAACCTACCCATTACCTGAAGCACAGGTAGACCGGTTCATGCTGAAGGTGATCGTGGATTATCCTTCCAAACAGGAAGAACAAATGATCATCCGTCAGAATACCCTGGGGCTGAGTTCTGCAGTTATCAACCCCGTTGCTTCCACCAGTGAGATATTGACTGCCAAAGAACTGGTACGCCAGGTTTATTTAGATGAGAAAGTAGAGAACTATATTTTGGATATTGTATTCGCCACCCGTTTCCCCGAAAAATATAACCTGCCAAAACTTAAACCATTGATCGGTTTTGGCGGATCGCCCAGGGCAAGTATTAACCTGGCACTGGCTGCAAAGGCTTATGCATTCTTAAACAGCAGGGCCTATGTTATTCCGGAAGACGTACGGGGCATTTGTAAAGATGTGTTGCGTCATCGTATTGGTCTTACCTACGAAGCGGAAGCAGAGAATATCAATGTAGAACAGATCATTAATGAGATATTGAGGGTTGTAAATGTTCCTTAAGAGCGTTGACCGTTGATTGTTGATCGTTTGCGAAGATGGGTAATACTAAACTGATTTTATGGCTAATTATAAGGATCTGGATGCATGGAAAGTATCAATGCAATTGGTTAAAGAAGTTTATTTACTTACGCAGAAATTCCCAAAAGAGGAATTATATGGATTGACTTCTCAGGTAAAAAGAGCGGCTGTATCGGTTCCGGCAAATATAGCAGAAGGAATGGGAAGACAATATAAAAAAGATACAGTACAGTTCCTGCATATTGCAAGAGGGTCATTGTATGAATTAGAAACACTATTGAATATTGCTGTTATGGTTAAAATTATATCGGAGGATGAATTTGGCAGTGTCATTCTTTCGTTAGAGAAGTCATTAAAGGTTTTAAATGGCTTTATCAATTATAATCAAAAAGCTGACTTAAAGTAAAGGCAAACCAACGAACAACGGCCAACGAACAACGACACACCATGCTTACAACAGAAGAGATAATAAAAAAAGTCCGTGAGCTTGAAATAAAAAGCAAGAAGATCACCACGCATTTATTTACGGGAGAGTATCACTCTGCTTTTAAGGGAAAGGGGATGAGTTTTAGAGAAGTGCGGGAATATTATGCGGGAGATGATGTTCGTTTTATCGACTGGAATGTGAGCGCCCGGCTTGGTCATCCCTTTACCAAGGTTTTTGAGGAAGAGAGAGAACTGACCGTGATGCTGATGATCGATACCAGTGCCAGCAATTTATTCGGAACAGTAGTTAAGCAGAAAAAAGACCTGATCGTTGAAATGGCGGCCGTACTGGCTTTTAGCGCCGTGAGCAACAACGATAAAGTAGGCTGCATTTTCTTCAGTGATAAAATAGATAAATACATTGCCCCCAAGAAGGGCAGGCAGCATGCCTTATATATAGTAAGGGAATTGCTTACTGTTGAAGCGACTAAAAAGGGAACGAACCTGGACGATGCCATAAAATTCTTCAGCCGGTCTGTAAAACAACGAAGCATTGCTTTTGTACTGAGTGATTTTATTGCCACCGGTTACGACGACGGTTTGAAAGTGATCGGCAATAAACACGATGTGATCGGGATACGGGTGTACGACAAGATGGATATGCAGTTGCCCGATGCCGGGCTGCTGCAGGTGCAGGATGCCGAAACGGGTAAAACAAAATGGATCGACAGCAGCAGCGCCCTGGTACGTTACAACTACCAGCAGCATTTTATGCAGCAAAGCGAAGCCAGTAAAAACTATTTCCGCAAGGCGGGAGCAGAACTGCTGCACGTTCGTACGGATGACGATTATGTAAAGATCCTCCAGAAATTTTTTATTAAAAGAAGCTGAACAGGAAAAGAATGCGGATACGGAAATTTTTATCGGTCGGAATAACAGCCTGTTTTTCTTTATTGGCAGTCACATGCTTTTGCCAGCCTGTTCAAACCATTACCGACCGCAACGATATCCTGATCGGAGAACAGATCAAACTGAAGATAAAAGCAACCCTGCCAGCCGGGCCTGCCGGCGCCATGCAATGGATCGTTTTGCCCGACTCCATTCCGCATTTTGAAATTGTGGATGCCGGTAAAGTTGATACGGTATCTTATAAGGATAATTCAAAGGCTATTGAACAAACCATCATTCTCACGAGTTTTGATTCAGGTAAATGGGTATTTCCTGCCTTGTCTTTTTCCTTTGCTCAATCGCAAATTCAAACTGATTCGTTCGCTGTAAATGTTTCCTATTCTCCGCCCGACAGTACGAATCAGCTCCGGGATATAAAACCCATCATCAATGTGTCGGTTACCGACTATACCTGGTATTACATTATTGGTGCTGCCGTTTTGTTATTGCTGATCGCCTTCCTGCTTTACCGGTATTTTAAAAAGAACAAGAAAGAAAAACCCGTGATTGCCGGATCCAGACTCTCCGCCTATGAGGAAGCGATGGCTGAAATGGGTAAACTGGGGCAGCTCGATCTTCGGGATGCGGCAGGAATAAAAATGTACCATTCCAGGCTGGGAGATATCTTTAAACAGTATCTCGGAAGAAAGCAACAGAAGAACCTGCTGACCAAAACCACCGGCGACCTTTTGATACGGATGGCAGAAAGCGGCATTTCTCCCGGGGATGTTTCAAACCTGGCAACCGCCCTGCGTTGCACGGATGCGGTGAAGTTTGCCAAATATTTGCCGGTAGCCGTGGAATCAGAAGACTGCCGGAAAAAAATAAAGTCGGCAATTGATTTAATAGAACATCAAACTACAAACCACAAACCATAAACAGTTTTGCTCTTTAACTATTTTAAAAATATCAGTTTTGGCCAGCCCTGGTTTTTTGCATTGCTGATTGTGGTGCCGGTGCTTATTTACTGGTATATAAACAAGAGCAACGGGCAACAGGGGTCTGTAACTGTTTCCGATGCTTCGGCTCCCGGATTATCCTCCTGGAAAAGCAGTCTCCGGCATTTTCCTTTTATCCTTCGCTTGCTTGTGGTTATTTTCATTATTGCCGCACTGGCCCGGCCACAAACGGTTTATGAAGAGCAGAACGTAGAAGGAGAGGGAGTCGATATTGTTTTGTGTATTGATGTAAGCGGAAGTATGACCGCACAGGATCTTACACCAAACCGCCTGGAAGCAGCCAAAGCCGTGGCTATTGATTTTGTGAACAGGCGGCTCACCGACCGCATTGGCATTGTGATCTTTTCGGGAGAAAGTTTTACGCAATGCCCCATAACTACCGATCACCGGGTTCTTATTTCAGCCATTGAAAATATCCGCAACGGCTTGCTGGAAGACGGTACGGCCATTGGCTCGGGGCTGGGCACCGGTGTAGACAGGCTTCGCAGCAGCAAAACAAAAAGTAAAATGGTCATCCTGTTAACCGATGGAGAAAATAACGGTGGTCTTATCGATCCACAAACAGCCAAGGAGATCGCCAAAGCATTTAATATAAAAGTATATACCATTGGCGTGGGAACGGATGGATATGCACCTACTCCCGTGAATACTCCCATGGGTGTGGTAATGCAGCAAGGCAAGGTTTCCATCGATGAAAGATTATTGAAAGAGATCGCCGATGAAACAGGAGGTAAATATTTCCGGGCAAAAGACAACGAAGGTCTTGCCGGTATTTACAGTGAAATAGATCAGTTGGAAAAATCAAAAGTTGAAATTACCAACCGCACCCGCCATGCCGAAAAATTCTTTCCCTTTGTAATGGCAGCTCTTGCTTTGCTTTTTGCAGAAATAATACTGCGCTTTACTGTCTTCAGAAAATTTCCCTAACCAGGTCTGACGTCCCCGTCTGACCTGGTATCCGCGTTTTCTGACAGCAATTCATTTTAATTACTGAAATTCGTACCTATGAAGGCAACCGTTTACAAAAGCACCGGCAGCTGGTACCTGGTAAAAGATGAATCAGGCAAACAGTACAATGCCCGTATTTTGGGGAAGTTTAAGATCGACGGGCTTACCAGCACCAACCCCATCGCTGTGGGTGATAAGGTTACCATCGAAACGGAGAATGAAACAGAAGACTCGGTTACCATTACCGAAATTGCCGATCGCAGGAATTATATCAACCGTACTTCACCGGCCAATAAGCACCAGCATCATATCATTGCTTCGAATTTAGACCAGTCGCTGTTATTTGCCACGCTTAAAGATCCTAAAACATCGCAGGGCTTTATTGATCGTTTTCTGATTGCCTCAGAAGCGTATCATGTGCCGGCCATCATTGTATTCAATAAGGCCGACCTGTATAAGAAAAAAGAACAGGACAGATTTGCTGAGTTGCGGTCCGCCTACGAAAAGATCGGGTATAAAGTATTGCTTACAAGCATTGAAACGGGTGAAGGACTGGAGGCGGTGAAATCTGTATTGCAGGGCAAGGTCACTTTACTGAGCGGTCATTCCGGCGTAGGCAAATCGTCTTTTATCAATAAGGTATTTCCTGAACTGAATCTTAAAACACAGGATGTGAGCGGGTGGAGCGGTAAGGGACTGCATACAACCACGTTTGCGGAGATGTTTGATCTGCCCGGCGGAGGAAAGATCATCGATACACCAGGCATAAGGGAACTTGGGTTAGTGGATATATCCAGGCAGGAACTTTCGCATTACTTTCCCGAAATGAGGGCATTGATCAACGACTGCCAGTTCAATAACTGCATGCACCTGAATGAACCGGGCTGTGCGGTAAAAACTGCTGTGGAAGAAGGAGCCATTAATATCGACCGCTATATCAGCTACTGCAATATCCTGGAATCGATCCATGAAAAGAACTACTGATCAATAAGCCCGGTGTTCCAGGAAATGGGCAACTTCCATCACCACATTGTTGTTTTTGGAAAGATTTTTTTTCTGCTGCGGGTAAATACTCACCCCGTTGAAGATGTTATAATGCAACGTGAGGAATTGCCCCCGGTACTGGAAATCCCAGTCAAGCGTTTCCGCATCATCAACCTGGTTCAGGAATTTAACTTTGAGGTCTTTGGCCAGTGTATTGGCAATGGCATAAAATTTCGATATGCCGCAGTTATCGTCAATTACAGCTTCGGTACTGCCATTGCTTGTTTTCAGTTCGTAACACATAGTATGGGTTTT
>ERZ795044.3280-NODE-3280-length-13632-cov-28.393239_pt1 | contig 13632 bp, 12 predicted proteins | sample MGYA00375128_ERZ795044 | MGnify/ENA primary metagenome ERZ795044 (study PRJEB30173, sample SAMN05720213) | anaerobic digester metagenome | isolation source: active sludge of municipal wastewater-treating anaerobic digesters | place: USA | collected 2014-12-22 ... | reverse complement strand
GAAAAGCGGAAAAAGAGAAAAAATAGAACACAGATAACTGGATCAGCTGGATTTTATATTATATAAGAATAATTATAAGTAAAAATCTGCGTTATCTGCGTTATCTGCGTGCTCTTATTTTTCTCGGTGTTCTCGGTGTACTCAGTGTCTTCTGTGTTCTCGGTGTAAAAAATAAAATCTGGATGAACTAAAATCTTTTATCCCTTAAATCCTGATAATCCTGTTCATCCCAGACCTATTGTATCTGCGAAATCTGCGTTATCTGCGTGCTCTTATTTTTTATCCGTGTTCTTATTTAATCTGTGGAATCTGTGAGAGGATAATCTTCATTGCACTTGACAGAAAAGCATACTATCATAATATGACAAAATGATTATAAAGAAAGGATTGAATATGGATACAAAGGAAAATATCACTGAAAATAAAGAAGAAAAGGCAGTAACTTCCAATTTTATCCGCTCTATAATAGAAAGGGATTTAGCAAGCGGAAAGCATAAAAGTATTGTAACGCGTTTTCCTCCTGAGCCCAATGGTTATTTACATATCGGCCATGCCAAATCCATCTGTTTAAATTTCGGTTTGGCAAAGGATTATCAGGGTCGTTGTCATCTGCGTTTTGATGACAGCAATCCGGTGAAAGAGGATGTGGAATATGTTAATTCCATTATGGAAGATGTGCATTGGTTAGGTTTTGACTGGGGTGAACATTTATATTATGCATCGGACTATTTTGATAAACTGTATGAATTTGCGGAATACTTAATCAAAGCCGGCAAGGCATTTGTTTGTGATCTCTCTTGGGAAGAACTGAAAGAATACAGAGGCACTTTAACGGTTCCGGGGAAAGATAGTCCCTATAGAAATCGCAGTATAGAAGAAAACCTGGATTTATTCAGAAGAATGAAGGCAGGTGAATTTCCCGAAGGCAGCAGAACTTTACGAGCCAAAATAGATATGGCTTCCCCAAATTTGAATATGCGTGATCCGGTTATTTACAGAATTAAAAAAACCCATCATCACAGAACCGGTAATGACTGGCAAATTTATCCTATGTATGATTATACCCATTGTGTTTCTGATGCCCTGGAAGGTATAACCCATTCTATCTGCACTCTGGAATTTGAAGACCATAGGCCTCTATATGATTGGTTTTTAGACCAGTTACCGGTTCCCTGTCATCCGCAACAAATAGAATTTGCCCGTTTGAATCTTGCTTATACAATAATGAGTAAACGGCTTTTACTGGAATTGGTAAATAACCATTTAGTAAGCGGTTGGGATGATCCCAGGATGCCTACAATTGCAGGAATGCGCAGAAGAGGTTTTACTCCGGAAGCCATTAGAGATTTTTCCGAGCGGATTGGTGTTTCTAAAGCAAATTCTCTGGTGGATGATGAACTTCTGATGTTTTGTGTACGCGAGGATTTGAATAAAAGAGCTGAGCGCAGAATGGTAGTGGTAAATCCAATAAAATTAACTATTACTAATTACCCAGAAGGCAAAATAGAGGAGTTTGATGCGGAAAATAATCCGGAAGATCCTTCTGCGGGAAAGAGGAAAATAAAGTTCTCCCGCAATCTTCATATAGAAAAAGATGATTTCAGTGAAAATCCGGTGAAAGGTTGGTTTCGTCTTGCCTTGGGCAAAGAAGTTCGCTTAAAATACGCTTATTATATCACTTGTAATGAAGTAATCAAAAATGAGAAGGGCGAAATTATAGAATTGCTTTGCACTTACGATGAAAAATCACGCGGCGGATGGACAGAAGATGGACGCAAAGTGAAAGGAACTTTACATTGGGTTTGTGCAGAGAGTGCTATTCCTGTAGAATTGCGTTTATATGATCGCCTTTTCACTTTAGCGGATATGAGTAATATGGAAGAAGGAAAGACCTATCAGGATTACTTGAATCCAAATTCGCTGATAGTTAAACAAAACTGTTTGGCAGAAGAAAATTTGCAAGAAGCAAAGATTGGAGAACATTATCAGTTTCTGCGAATTGGTTATTTCAATGTTGATTATAACAGTAAGCCAGGGGCATTGATTTTTAACCGTATTGTGGACTTAAAAGACAGCTGGGCAAAGCTCAGTAAGAAAATATAAGGGGAGGATATTATGGTTTACAAGATTGTGCTTGTAAAAATTGATCAACGTAGCACTGAAGCTACAAAAGTTCAGGGAATTTTAACCAAGTATGGATGCAATATTCGCGTCCGTTTAGGTTTGCATGAGGTCTCTAATGAATTCTGCGCCAATGATGGTTTAGTTGTTCTGGAGGTGCAAGGAGAACAAAATATTCTGGAGAATATGATTTCAGAACTTAATGCTTTGGAATATGTGCAAGTTAGGTTAATTGAAATGTAACTATTTCCAGGTATATTTTCCTAAAGTTCCCCGCAAGCCATAGAAAATGAAGTGAAGGGGAAATACAAATATCTGAAGAGGATACAAAAAAGCGAGTTTGCTTCTTCCAATTTGCCTTAAATGGCTATAGGAAAAAGCAAATTCGGCTGCTGTTTTAAGCAGTAAAGAAAGTTTAATTGCTTTACCGCTTTTCTTATGTATAGCTTGCCACAGAGCAATATAAAACAGACAAAAATAGATAAAAATAAAGGCACAAAGACCTTTCAGCCACCAGGGATAATATTTGAATTTGGAAGCTCTGCGGATATTTGTTTGATGATGCTTTTTTCTGTCTGTGCCATCAATTGAGGTAACCTGCATTGCTGTATTGGGATTGTACGCTGCTTTTCTGATCTTAGGCATCATTTTGATTAAAAGTAAATCGTCATCACCTGATCTTAAATGTCCTATTCCTTCAAAACCACTACTTTCCAGAAAGGTCTTTTTCCTGTAAACCATATTACAGGCACTGCTGGTAAAAGGAATTTTGTAATATAAGCCCGCTGCAGCTAAAGCATAATTAACACTGCGTTCAAAATTTTTCAGACGAATGATGCTGTCATCGGGTTTTCTTTTTATAACTGAATAGGAAAGCAGGTAATCTGTTTCTTTAGTAAAAGACCGGTTTATTTCTTGTAACCAGTAAACGGGGACCATACAATCGGCATCGGTAAAAGCAAGAATTTCATATTGAGCTTGTTCTATACCTTGTTGCAAGGCAGCTTTTTTTCCTGTTAAGGGTGGGGTCTCCCTATAGAAATTTATAATTTTAAGATTAGGAATATTTTTCTGAGTAGCCAAATATTCTTTACTGCCATCGTTGCTATGGTCATTTACAATAATTATTTCATATTTGTCCCGGGGATAATCCAAACAGGCAAGGGAGTTTAGTAAATTTGGCAGATTCTTTATTTCATTTCTGGCTGCAATTATGATGGAAATACTTTGAAAAATATCGGGAACTGATTTCTTTTTTTCTTCAGCAATTATCTTATCTACGCCTCGTTTTAGCCAAATTAGAAAAGTAGAATACAATATTGTAAATAGAGGAAAGCATTTCTTCATTAGCTTTTAACCAGCACGGAATCTGTAAGGTCTATAAATTTTGCCAGCTCCGGATTTTCCTGTTTTATATCTTCCAGTGTTTTGTGTTGAATATTAACTTTGGTAGGAGGTTCCGTTTCCTGTAATTGCAAAGAGATAGAAATAGGTTTCTCAAAAAGTTCGGAAATAGATTCTTCCAGCTTTTCCTGATTGCTTTTCAAACAGCGGAAATTAGTATTGCTTTCTACTGTTAAACAAAGTTTTCGCCCTTCCACTTTTCTGTCTGTAGTAGCATCTAAAGCAAGGGCACACATTTGACTGATTTTTTTAGCGCGGGTAATAATTCTCTGCCAAAGCTGTTCCAGATTTTCCTGGTTAAATTCCATTTTAGCCACAATTGTTTCTTCGCGTAAAGGAACTTCTGCCGAACTGGCTACATAACTGCTTTGAATTGTCTTAGCGGTTGTTGGAGAAGCCATAGATACAGGTTGGGCAAAGGCATTTATATTAATCTTGCCAATTAAAGAGGCAATATCTTCCATTTCATCAAGCTTGCAAAGTTTAATCATCAGAGCTTCTAAAATAAGGTAGGGATTGCTACTTCCCCTTAAATCATTTCTACAGGCAATAAGGTAAGAAAGAATATACAGCAATTTGTTCTGCCCGAATAATTCAGCTAATTCATCAAACAAAGAAAGTTCATCGGGATTTATATCCTTAATTTGAACTTGCAGTTTACGTAATATAAGGATCCTCACAAATTCTTGCATATTGGCTATAAATTCTTGGAGGTCAATTCCCTGTTCAAAAATCAAATGCAATTCGTTAATAAGACCCTGAGTATCTTTATTGTAAATCAAAGTTAGAAATTTCTGATAGACCTGATTGGGAATCATACCAAATATTTGACGGACTTTGTCAATAGTAATATTATTCAAACAATATGAAATTGCCTGATCCATCAACGATAGGGCATCGCGCATTCCTCCATCTGCCTTACGAGCTATTAAATAAAGGGATTCGGAATCAATTTTTATCCCTTCCAGAACGCTTATTTCCTGCAACCTCTGAACTATGGAAGCAATTGGAATACGTTTAAAATCATAACGCTGACAACGAGAAATAATAGTTGGCAAAACCTTTTGGGGTTCTGTTGTAGCAAAAATGAAGATAACATTATCCGGCGGTTCTTCCAGGGTCTTAAGCAATGCATTGAAAGCATTTTTAGAGAGCATATGCACTTCGTCAATGATGTATATTTTATAATTGGAACTGCTGGCAGGATATAAAAGCTCGCGTTGCAATTCACGAATATCATCTACACTGGTATTGGAAGCACCATCAATTTCAATTACATCGGGAGAAGTTCCTGCCGTAATTTCCAAACAATTGGAACAGGCATTACAAGGTGTAGTAGTTGGTCCGTTTACACAATTCAAACTCTTTGCTAAAATTCTTGCCAAAGAGGTTTTTCCTACACCTCGGGGTCCTGTAAATAAATAAGCGTGAGCTATTCTATTTGTAGCTATGGCACTTTGCAGGATTTCCGTTATATGCTCCTGAGAGTAAACTTCTTTAAAGTTCTGGGGGCGGTACTTTCTGGCTAAGACAATGTAACTCATTTATCCTCACGAAATATAATACAATACATTTATTTTACCATCTTTCTACAGACACTTTTTTAAGCAAGTATTTTCTACTGGACAGATTATCAGCACTTTGTTTTAAGTGTTTTATGAAGCTTAATCAGAATGGAGGATTTAAAATGAAACTGGAAGGAAAAGTTGTTATAGCACAGGGCGGAGGTCCTACTGCTGTAATCAATCAGTCCTTAGTAGGAGTAACCCTGGAAGCAAGAAAATTTCCCCAAGTTACGCGTGTTTATGGAGCTCTATATGGAGTTCAGGGAATTGTGAATGAGGAATTTGTAGATTTAACCCAGGAGACAACTCACAATTTGGAACAGGTGGCTAATACACCATCTTCAGCATTACTTTCTACGCGGGATAAACCGGACGAAAAGTATTGTATGGAAATTTTTAAAGTGCTAAAAGCACACGATGTCAGATATTTTTTCTATATCGGAGGCAACGATTCTGCCGATACAGTTCGCATTGTAAATGAACAGGCAACCCAAGCGGATTATGAATTTCGGGCTATTCATATTCCTAAAACCATTGATAACGATTTGGTTTTGAATGATCATACACCTGGTTTTGGCTCTGCAGCAAGATTTGTAGCTTCTGCTTTTACGGGAGTCAATTTAGATAATCGCGCTTTACCCGGGGTTTATATTGGAGTGGTTATGGGTCGGAATGCCGGTTTTTTAACTGCTTCTTCAGTTATGGCACAAAAATATCCTGATGACGGACCTCATCTTGTATATTTACCTGAACATCCTTTTCACCGGGAAAATTTCTTAGATGATGTAAAACGCATTTATGATCTTTACGGTAGATGTGTAGTAGCCGTTTCCGAAGGTATTGTTGATGAAAATGGAGTGCCCATTGTTACAAAACTTTCAGGAAATCAGGAAAAAGATGCTCATGGCAATGTTCAGCTTTCCGGAACCGGAGTTTTGGGTGATTTACTTAGTGAACTTGTTCGCACTAAACTGAAAATTAAAAGAGTGCGTAGTGATACTTTTGGTTATTTACAGCGTTCTTTTATCGGCTGTGTAAGTGATGTTGATCAAAGGGAAGCACGCGAAGTTGGAGAAAGAGCAGCTCATTATGCTATCTGGTATAATTTGGATGGCTCAATTTCTATTCAAAGAACGGGATTTTATTCCGTAAATTACCAGCTGGAAAATTTAAGCGATATTGCCGGAAAAACAAGAACTATGCCCGATGAATATATTAATGCTGAAGGAAATGGAATTACCGATGAATTCAAGTATTATGTAAGACCTCTTTTGGGTTCAGGTTTTCCTGTAGCTCATCGTTTAAGAGCTCCCAAAGTAGAAAAAATTCTCACCGAGAAATAGCTTTAGAATTTAATGTTTGTAGCCGGAAGACACTATTCCTCCGCAAAAAGGTGGAAAGGTGGAAAGAGTGAAAAGGTGAAAGAGTGAAAGAGTGAAAAGGTGAAACAAGGAGAAAATTTTCGTTGCAAACTTTGAAATGTGTAGCCGGAGTTCGCTGAAGCTCCGCATCCTTTTTTACAAATTCTATTCCGTGTTTCACTTTTTCACCTTTCCACTTAATCGTCACGCGTCCTCACTGCCAAATGAATTTGTAGGAAGTTATAATTTTTGCAGGCAGTGACGACTCCTGACTTAAATGTTTCACCTTTCCACCTTTCCACCTTTTCACTCTTTCACCATTTCACCTTTCCACTTTTTCACCATCTCGTCATTTCACTACCTCACCAATTCCTCTTTTCGTACTTGACATAAAATGAAAGAAATATTTTAATGTAATAAAAACAAAAATATATATGGAGGAACCAATGACCATCAATGAGTTTATGGCAAAAGTGGAAGCCAAGAATCCGGGTGAACCTGAATTCTTACAGGCAGTTAAAGAAGTAGTAGAAACAATCTGGGATGTTTATATTAATAATCCCCGTTTCGTAAAAGCCAATATCCTGGAGCGTATTGTAGAGCCCGAACGCGTAATCATTTTCCGTGTTCCTTGGGTTGACGACAAAGGCGAAGTTCAAGTAAATCGTGGCTATCGTGTTCAATTTAACAGTGCAATCGGACCTTATAAAGGGGGATTGCGTTTTCATCCCAGTGTAAATTTATCCATTTTGAAGTTTTTGGGCTTTGAACAAACCTTCAAAAACAGCTTAACGACTCTTCCTATGGGTGGAGGCAAAGGTGGCAGTGATTTTGATGCCAGAGGAAAAAGTGATGGCGAAATTATGCGTTTTTGCCAGTCCTTTATGACTGAACTATTTCGTCATATTGGTCCCAACACGGATGTTCCGGCTGGTGACATAGGTGTTGGAGCTCGTGAAATTGGCTATATGTTTGGAATGTATAAAAAGCTGATGAATGAATTTACTGGAGTTTTTACAGGTAAAGGTCTTAATTGGGGTGGAAGTTTAGTTCGTCCTGAAGCCACAGGTTATGGCGTTGTTTATTTCACTGAAGAAATGCTGAAAACCAAAGGTGAAACCATTAAGGGTAAAAGAGTTGCCATTTCCGGATTTGGAAATGTTGCCTGGGGTGCAGTTCAAAAAGTGAATCACTTAGGTGGCAAAGTTGTAACTATTTCTGGTCCTGATGGTTATGTTTTAGACGAGGAAGGCATAAGTGGTGAAAAGATTAATTATATGGTTGAACTACGTGCTTCCAATAATGATCGCGTAAAGGATTATGCCGATAAGTATCCTAATGCCAAATTTTTCCCGGGAAAGCGTCCCTGGGAAGTGAAAGTTGATGTTGCTATTCCTTGTGCTACGCAAAATGAGCTCAATGGAGATGATGCCAGGGCACTTATTAATAACGGTGTATTTTGTGTAACCGAAGCTGCCAATATGCCTTGTACACCTGAAGCAGTGGAAATTTTTCAAAAAGCGAAAATTCTTTATGCTCCAGGAAAAGCGGCAAATGCAGGTGGAGTAGCCACCAGCGGATTGGAAATGACGCAAAACTCCATCCGTATGAATTGGAGCAGAGAAGAAGTAGATGAAAAACTCCACGGAATTATGAAAAACATTCATCAGGCATGCGTTGATAGTGGCAAAGAACCCGATGGCTATATTAATTATGTGAAAGGTGCTAATATTGCTGGCTTTTTGAAAGTTGCCAATGCAATGTGTGACCAGGGAATTGTGTAAACCCTTAATCTCTCTGATAAACATAAAGCCCGTTACAATTCTTGCGTAACGGGCTTTTTTAGTGAACAGATTAACAAGTTAACTGGTGAACAAGTGAAGTGAAATGGTGGAAAAGTGGAGAGGTGAAACAAAAGGATAATTTTTGCTGAAAAACCTATAATACTATATCCATATTCATTAATCATAAATGGCAGAAAAATTCCTTAGGAATGGCAGGAAAATAATGATGAGCTTTGAACCCGAAACAAAAAAAGAGATGATTAGCTCTCAAATAAAACCAAATAATGCAATAGAACTAATGGTTAATATTATTTCCCTGTTCGTTAACCATATAAAGTATTAAAAATTCCGTAGGTATGGCAGTTAGATAACGACGGATTTTAACCCGGCAATAAAATATAGCGACGAAAAAGAAAGGGTTTCGTAGTGAAGACAGATATTATAGAGGGATTTTAACAAGGAAAAGAAAAGACAAATTTTATATTTTAGTTGCTGAGTTTTAATTTATAATAAACAGAACGCATTTATTTTTTAGAGCTCTGTGAACTCTTTAGTAAAGAACAAATTTGCTAACCCATTTCTCTTCAATTGCCTTATTTGGGTTTAATAATTCTCTAAAATTTCAGTAAAGACCCCGTAACATTTATTAGAGAAGTGTTAGAGAAGTGTTACTGTAGTGTTAGGGTAGTGTTAGGGAATCGTTCAGGAACCAATTAAGAATCAGTAAATTAGGCATTCGCTTTTTTACCTGTTTTTTCCTTCATAGAAATATAATTTGGCAGGTCATAATTGAGGTGGAATTTATTATCTTTGTAGCAGATAGCAAATTAAACCCAAATAATGCTTTAGAAAAGATTATAAGGCAGATATTGGAATGGGGTTAGCAACTTCCAATCCGTCACAACACAAAGACCTTTATTTTTCAGAGTTCTTCAAACTCTTTGGCAAATAGGAAGTTGCCAAACCATTTTTTCTTAACTGTATTGTTTTAGTTTAAATATATATTATTTTAGGGAAAGTTCTAAGGGAAAATCAAAAAAAACACTGGACAAAATAAACCATATATTAAAAAAGGATCTAAAATAAATTTTGGAGATAAAATGAAGAAAGGACTGATTGTATTACTCGCAATTATCCTCGTGATTATAATTTGTGCCGGTTGGTTTATCGGACGTTATAATAACATTCAAAAAGAAAAGGTGAATGTAGAAAGTGCTTGGGCTCAGGTGCAAAATGTTTATCAAACCAGATATGACCTTGTTCCAAATTTAGTGGAAATAGTTCAAGGAGCTGCAAATTTCGAAAAATCAACTTTAACTCAAGTAACTGAAGCTCGTGCAAAAGCCGGTGGAAGTTTAAATCTTCCTCCTGACGCATTAACCAATCCCCAGGCATTTCAGGCATTTCAACAAAGCCAAGCAGGTTTGAGTGATGCCCTTTCCCGTTTAATGGTTGTAGTGGAACGCTATCCTGAATTGAAAGCCAACCAGAATTTTCTGGCTTTTCAAAGCCAGCTGGAAGGTATTGAAAACAGAATCAGAACTGAAAGAATGCGTTATAATGATGCAGCTAAAAAGTTCAATCAGCTGATAGTAACTTTCCCGAATAATATTATTGCCAGTATTATTAAGGTTAAGCCCTTCCAATTCTTCCAGGCAGAAGAAAGTGCACAGAAAGCCCCTAAAGTTCAGTTTGATTAAATAACAATAAGTTACGGAATATAATTTGTTTGTCATAATATTAAACCGTATATTAGTTCTGAATTGTTACAAGTATAGAGATTAGGTGGTTATTTAATTAAAGATGGTAGTTATTGGCTGTTTGCTCTATTTTAGAAAACTTGAACCACAAAAAGTTAACAGAAGATAAGTGTTTCAAAGTAAAATAATATTTGGATAAATCTCCAAAATGATTATCTTGTTTTAGGATGCCAAAATTATTAGAGTGAGGAGAAAAAATGCTACTGGCTATTAGTGTAAAAAAGCTAACAGGAGATTTTATTACTCCAGAAAGGATAAGTTTGATAATTCGGGTTATTCTTATTCTGTTGGTGGGAATTCCTTTGGTAAGATTGATTCGTTCCCTAACTAAGAAGATAGTTAAAAACCGCCTTTCCCCTCAAAGTGAACAGTTAGTTGTCCGCTCCGTTTATTATGTAGCAATTTTAATTCTGCTTATTACCTTACTGAATGAATTTGGATTTCGGCTTTCTGCCATTTTAGGAGCTGCAGGCATTTTTGGTGTAGCTATCGGTTTTGCTTCTCAGACCAGCTTTTCCAACATTATTAGTGGTATATTTTTAATATCGGAAAAGCCATTTAAAGTAGGAGATGTGGTTCAGGTAAGTTCCAATATCGGAACAATTGAATCCATAGACCTTTTATCTATCAAGCTGAAAACACCTGATAACCGCTATGTGCGAGTTCCTAATGAAACAATGATTAAGACGGAAGTTATCAATATTACCCGCTATCCTGAGCGCCGTGTTGATATAAATCTTTCTGTTAGCTATGATGATGATTTGCATAAAGTTCAGGAAGTTCTTTTAGGACTTGCAGAAAGCAATCCTTGGGCATTAAAAGACCCGGCTCCCTTGTTTTCCATAGACAAATTTGGTGACTCGGGAATCCAGATTCTTTTTGGCGTCTGGACCAAAAAAGAAGATATTCCAAATTTGAAGACCTCTTTGATGATTGGCATCAAGGAGAAATTTAAACAGGAAAATATCACAATTCCCTTCCCTCACATATTGATTGCCAATGCTGAGGAATTAAAAAATGAACCCATATCTTAAAACAAAATAAAGAGAAAGGAAGTGAAGAATGACTACAAAACCTCAAATCAAAGCCATCATCTTTGATCTTGATGGCACTTTAATTGACAGCGTTGTTGATATCGCAGGTGCAATGAATGCTGCCTTAAAAGAACTTGGCTACCCTGAACATCCGGTAGAGGCATATAAAACCTTTATCGGTGATGGACATATGGAATTGGCAAGAAAAGTTTTACCGGAAGATAAAAGAACCCCGGAAAATATTGAAGCTCTTGCTAAAAAATTCTGGGATCATTACGATATTGAATGGTATCTGCATACCAATATTTTCCCCGGTGTATTGTATCTCATTCAATTAGCTGTAGCCCGTAAAATGAAACTGGCAATTCTTTCCAACAAGCCACATTATTTTACGAAAAAAATGATTCGTCATTTCTTCCGGGGAGCAATGATTCGCCATACTAAAAATCCTTTTGGCGTTTATAGCGGTGAAGAACCCAATAAACCCAAAAAACCTGATCCCACCGTAGCTCTGGAACTTGTCCAACACTTAATTGTAAAACCGCAAAATGTTGCTCTTGTTGGAGATAGTGTTGTAGATATTCAGACCGCTAAAAATGCTGGAATGATTGCTATAGGCGCTGCATGGGGTTATGGAAACAAAAAAGACCTCCAAGATGCTGGAGCCGATTTGATTTTTGACAGCCCTACAGAGATGTCCACTTATTTGGATTCTCAACCCCTTTGTCCATGAAAAGTTATCGCCGGGAACTGCATTTCAGAACCGATAAACGCAGGGATTTTATAAACATAACTCCTCTGGTGAGAAATGTCTTACACGAAAGCGGAATAAAAGATGGCTTGTGTTTAGTAAATTCTATGCACATTACTTCTTCCGTTTTTATCAATGATGACGAAAAAGGTCTCCATAGTGATTTTGAGACCTGGCTGGAAAAATTAGCTCCAGAAAAACCCTACTCCCAATATCGTCATAATGGTTTTGAAGATAATGCCGATGCTCATTTGAAAAGACAAATTATGGGCAGAGAAGTTGTGATTGCCATAACCAACGGAGAATTGGATTTCGGAACCTGGGAACAAATATTCTACGGCGAATTTGACGGTATGCGCGATAAAAGGGTTTTGGTAAAAATAATCGGAGAATAAAAAACTTATAGCCGATTAAACGTTTATAAGATACAATTAACACAAGGATTACAGATAATTAGAGGAAGCCCGAAAGTAACTTACGGGCTTCATCATTTTTGATATGTTTTTTTTAACTGCTTTTTTATATTTGTATTCCTGCTTGACAGTAAAAATCTTTGAATTATTAAGGCAAGAAGAAGATTAAGATATACAGATAACCTGTTATTTTAGAGGAAACAGGAATCTATATTGATTATACCATATTCAAGTTTAAAGCTATATTAGTTATACATAGATAAGGATTTATATATGAAAATAGTGCAAATTGTAGGAGCCAGACCTCAATTTATAAAATTGGCTCCTCTTTCCCGGAAAGTTAGAAAACACCATCAGGAAGTAATTATTCACAGTGGACAGCATTACGATATTCAAATGAATGAGGTCTTTTTCAGGGATTTGGAAATTCCTGCTCCTGATTATAATCTTAATGTTGGTTCCGGCAGCCAAAGCACTCAAACTGCAGGTATATTAAATGCTTTGGAGCCAGTTTTAATAAAAGAAAAACCCGACCTAACAATTGTTTATGGCGATACCAATACTACTCTTGCAGGAGCTTTAACCTCTGCCAAACTGGGAATTAAAACAGCTCATATAGAAGCCGGATTACGAAGTTATAATAAAAGTATGCCCGAAGAGATAAACAGGATTGTAGCTGATCATATAAGCGATATTTTATTAGCCCCCACAGAAACAGCTATGCACAATGCAAGCAAAGAAGGTTTGCTGGAAAAAACATTCCTGGTTGGGGATATAATGGTTGATTCACTTTCTTTCGGAATAAAAAAAGCGGAAAAAGAAGCAAATGTCTTATCTACTTTGCAATTGGAGGATGAAAACTACTGTCTTCTGACATTGCACAGACCTTATAATGTAGATGATCCTGATAATTTATATCATATTCTTGAAGGATTGGATGCCTTACAACAACTAATAATTTTTCCGGTTCATCCCCGCACGCTTAATATTCTTAATAATATAAAAAACATCCGTTTTAGTAATATCCGTTTGATAGAACCTCAAGCATATCTGGATTTTCTGCTTCTGATGAAGCATTCTCGGATGATTTTTACCGATTCCGGAGGAATTCAAAAAGAAGCATATATTTTACAAAAGCCCTGTGTTACTCTTCGTCCTGAAACAGAATGGGTAGAAACAGTCCAAAGCGGATGGAATCTTCTGTTACCCGTTTTTTCTCGGGATTTTCCTTTCGTTGTAAATAATTTTAAGCCACCGGAAACTCATCCTGCTCTCTTCGGTGAAAATGTAGCGGAAAAAATAATGCAGCTGCTGGAAAATAAATAGCAATTGCCATCGCTGTTTTATTCCAAACTTTCAGCAGAGAAAATTCTGAAAAAACTTTTTTTATCTTACAACTCTTTGAGCTACTACTTTAAAAAACTTTTTCTCCGTGTTTA
>ERZ795044.3276-NODE-3276-length-13637-cov-5.440068_pt1 | contig 13637 bp, 10 predicted proteins | sample MGYA00375128_ERZ795044 | MGnify/ENA primary metagenome ERZ795044 (study PRJEB30173, sample SAMN05720213) | anaerobic digester metagenome | isolation source: active sludge of municipal wastewater-treating anaerobic digesters | place: USA | collected 2014-12-22 ... | reverse complement strand
AAGCAATTCGCCGACGCCTCGAACCAGGCGATCATCCCGGATGCCACCAACGTCAATGCGTCGATCGGCGTGACGAACGATCGCTGGACGCTGGAACTGTGGGGCCGCAACCTCACGGATGAAGACGCACCGACAGGCGCGTTCCGCGACGTGTACTTCGGCAACACGCTGCCGAACGGCAGCAATACCGGCGGCACGTTCTTCCCGTTCCGTTACAGCGTCTCGCATCCGCGCCTGATGACGTACGGCGTCACCTGGCGCATGCGTTTCTGATGGGCAAACTGAGCAGGGCGGTGGCATCAGCCGCCGCCCTTTTCATTTGCAGCACCGCTCTCGCCGAGGGCACGCTGGATCTGGCCATCGGCGATCCTGCGAGAGCCCAGCGCATCGCGCCGCTCGCGCTCGATGCGGTAACCGACACGGCCAATGATCAACTGATCACGCCGCAGGAGCTGGCCGCGCGTCTCGCGGACACCAAGATCCTGTTTCTCGGTGAAGAACATACGAACCTCGAGTTCCACCGCGTTCAGCTGCGTGTCATCCAGGCGCTGCGCGACGCCGGTCGCGAAGTGCTGATCGGCCTCGAGATGTTCCCGTACACCCAGCAGGCCGTTCTCGACGACTGGGTGCGCGGCAAGATGACCGAGCAGCAGTTCGTCGATGGCTCGGGCTGGTATGAGACGTGGTCGCACCACTGGGGCCATTACCGCGACATTTTCCTGTACGCCAAAGCGAACAAGCTCGCGATGTATGGCATCAATGCGCCGCGCGAAGTCGTGCGAACCATGCGCATGAAGGGTATCGAGGCGCTCGACGCCGATGCGCGCGCGCACATGCCGCCGAACCTGGACCTGACCAGCGATGAGCATCGCGCGATGTTCCGCGCATCGTTTTCCGCGGACGATCTCCTGCACATGACGTCGCTGAACGAAGAACAGCGCGAGGGCATGTATCGCGCCCAGGCCACCTGGGATGGCGCGATGGGCTGGAACGCGATGAAGGCACTGAAGGAGCATGGTGGACCGAAAGCCATCATGGTCGTGCTGATCGGCTCCGGGCACGTGACGTACGGGCTAGGCTCCGAGCGGCAGATCCGCCCGCATTTCAAGGGGCGCATCAGCTCACTCGTACCCGTCGCCGTGCTCGATGAGGACAACAAGCCGCGCAAGGGCGTGCGCGCCTCATACGCGAACTTCCTCTGGGGCGTGCCGGCCACCGATGGCCCGGGCCTACCCGTGCTCGGCGTCTCGCTCGCAGGTCGCATGGGCAAGTCGCCCACGAAAGTCATCGATCTGGACAAGCAATCCCCGGCGGCCATGGCCGGCGTGCAGATCGGCGACGTGCTGTTGTCGCTCGATGGCACTCCGCTCGACTCGATGACCGCGCTGCAGCGCAAGACCGCGGACTATGTCTGGGGCGATGCGGCGAAGCTGAAAATCCAGCGAGGCAGTGAAGAGCTGACGCTCGTCGTTCCGTTCCGACGTCCCGGGAGATAGCCCCATGAGAATGATCGTTGCACGCTGCGCCCTGGCAGCCATGGTATTGCTGTCGCCTGCGCTCCGCGCGGCAGAGCTGCCGAACTACCGGCTCGACGCCGTCGTCGATCCAGAAGCTCGCGAACTGAGCGTGGATGCCGTGGTCGAGGTGCCGGCGAATCTGGCCGGCACCACGATCGAGTTCCTGCTGGCATCGCCGCTGCGCATCGAATCGGCCGACCCGGCCGTGACGAGCATAGCGGCGGATGATGCGGCCGGCTTTTCCGGCATCAACGGCTCGAGCGCAGCGCTCGGCAAGAGCGGCCGCGCCGCACGCTACCGCCTGCAACTCGCGCCCGGCCAGTCGAGCTTCAAGCTGCGCTACAGCGGTCGCGTGGATTTCGGCTTCGACACGCCCGCGCAGGAATACGCGCGCGGCTTCAATGAAACGGCCGGCACGATCCAGAAGGACGGCATCTACCTCGCCGGCAGCACGCTCTGGTATCCGTATTTCGGTGACACGCTATTCACGTTCGAGATCACCGCGAAATCACCCGAAGGCTGGCAGCTCATCAGCCCGGGTGCCGGCACCGCGCGCGGCGCCGATGGCATCACGCGCTGGAAGGCGGAAATGCCCATCGACGAGATGCATCTCGTCGGTGGGGTGCTGACGAAGTACACGCGCGCGGCCGGCACGGTGCGTGCCGAGGTCTATCTGCGCAAGCCGGATGAAGCCCTCGCGAACCGTTACCTCGAATCCACGGCGCGCAATCTCGAGATGTATCGCGGCCTGATCGGCCCGTATCCCTACACGAAGTTCTCGCTGGTCGAGAATTTCTGGGAGACGGGCTACGGCATGCCCTCTTTCACGCTGCTCGGCCCGCAGATCATCCGCTTCCCGTTCATCCTGACGTCGTCCTACCCGCACGAGATCCTGCACAACTGGTGGGGCAACTCGGTGTACGTGGACTATCTCACCGGTAACTGGTGCGAGGGCCTGACGGCCTATCTCGCGGATCACCTGTACAAGGAGCAGCAGGGCCAGGGCGCCGAGTACCGGCGCGATACGCTGAAGAAGTACCGCGACTTCGTCGGCGAGGCCCATGATTTTCCGCTGTCGGAGTTCCGCTCGCGCCACAGCCCCGCCACCGAGGCCGTAGGCTACGGCAAGGCGCTGATGCTGTTCCACATGGTGCGACGGCAGATCGGCGACGATGCATTCCGCGCGGGCCTGCAGCGCTTCTACCGCGAAAATCGTGGCAAACGCGCCTCGTTCACGGATTTCCGCAAGTCGATGGAAGCGGCCTCTAAAGCGGATCTCGCGCCGCTGTTCAAGGCCTTCGTCGAGCGCACGGGCGCGCCGGATCTGCGCCTGGCCAACGTCCGTACGCGCGCGAAGGATGGGGTATACACGGTCACCGGCAGCATCACTCAGGTTCAGGCGGGTGAGCAGTACGTGCTCGATGTGCCGGTGTCGGTACGCACCGCTGCGGGCATCGAGACCACCACCGTGCGCACGACCGCGCGCAGCACCGCGTTCAGCATCGTTGCGAAAGCCGAACCGCAGCTGATCGAACTCGATCCCGAGTTCGATCTGTTCCGTCTGCTCGACGTGCGCGAGACGGCCCCCTCACTCGGCCAGATGTTCGGCGAGGCGAATGTCCTCGTCGTCGTCCCGGCGAATGCGTCCGCCGCGGAACGCAGCGGCTGGGACAAGATGGTCGAGTTCTGGAGTGGCGGCACGCAGCGTTTCGAGATCCGCACAGACGCCGAGATCAAGTCGCTGCCGAAGGATCGCGCAGTGTGGATCTTCGGCCGCGGCAATGCGCTGGCCGCGCGCTGGTTCGGCAGCGATGCCGGCATCGCTTACAGCGTCGATGCGGACGGCATCAGCGCGCGTGACGGACGCATCCCGTTCGCCGGTCACTCCGCGGTGATCGTGCGCCGCCACCCGGCGAATCCCGCCAAGGCCATTGGCTGGATCACGGCCGACCCGCTCGAGGCCATGCCGGGCCTTGCGCGCAAGCTGCCGCACTACGGCAAGTACTCCTACCTCGGATTCGCGGGCACGGAGCCTGCCAACATGGCGAAGGGTGAGTGGGCAGCCGTCGATTCGCCACTGCGCGCCGATGTGCGCAGCAAGGCGACGCGAGCCGCCGCAGCGCTCGGCGATGTCGCGCGCGCGAAGCGTGCAGCACTCGCATCGCTGCCGCCGGCGTTCGATCCCGCCGCGTTGCGCGCGCATGTCGAGTTCCTCGCCGCGCCGGAGCGTGAGGGACGCGGCATCGGCAGCGCGGGACTCGAAGCTGCGGGCGATTACATCGCCACCGCTTTCGCGAAGGCCGGCCTCGCGCCGTTCGGCGCCGACGGATACTTCCAGAACTTCGACGTCACCGTCGCCGGCAAGAAAGGGCCGCAGCGGGTGCGCAACGTCATCGGCATCCTGCCTGGCAGCAACCCGGCCTTCGACGGCCAGAGCGTGATTCTGTCGGCCCACTACGATCACCTCGGTCGCGATGGACGCGGCGTGCGCGTCGCGGAGCTCGGCCAGGTGCATCCCGGTGCTGATGACAACGCGAGTGGCGTGGCCGTGCTGCTCGAGACCGCGCGCACGCTCGCGAGCGAAGGCAAACCGCCGCGCACGATTGTCTTCGTCGCGTTCTCCGCCGAAGAAGAAGGCCTGCTCGGCTCGAAGCATTTCCTCGCGAACCCGGGCAAGGTGGATGTGGCCGGCATTCGCTCCGTCGTGAACCTCGACACGGTCGGCCGGCTCGGCACGGGTGAACTGTCCGTGCTTGCCGCCGGCACCGCCACAGAATGGCAGCATGTTTTCCGCGGCATCAGCTTCACCACCGGCGTGCCGACCCGCAGCATCGCCGGCGCCGGCGAATCCTCGGACCAGCAGAGCTTCATTGCGCAGGGCATCCCGGCCGTGCAGCTGTTCACCAGCGCCCACCTCGATTACCACCGGCCCACCGACACGGCCGAGAAGATCGATATCGACGGCCTGGTGAAGATCTCGCTGGTCGTGAAGGAAGCGCTTGGCTATCTGGTGCAGCGGCCGACCCCACTGACCATCACCATCGATCGCGCCGCGCTCGCGCAGGGTGCGGCCCAGGGCGGAGCCGCTGCGAATGGATCGCCCGGCGCCGCCCCGGCACGCCGCGTCTCGTTCGGCATCGTGCCGGATTACGCGGAGGCCAAGGGTGGCGTGCGGGTCGAATCGGTGGTGCCCGGCTCGCCCGCGGCGCTGGCGGGCATCACCGGCGGTGACATCCTGCAGCAGATCGACGGCAAGCCCACCGCGACGCTCGGTGCATTCTCGGATGTGCTGAAGACGCTGCAGCCGGGGCAGGAAGTGCTGGCGCGGCTGCGCCGCGGCGACCGGGACATCGAGGCCCGGGTCAAGCTCACGGAACGGTGAGGCTGCCGAAAGGATTGGGGTTGCCTGCCGCATTGATCCGCGCCCGCCGGACGCGGACAATGCGCAGGTGAGCAACGCCGACGACAAGACACCGGACACTGCAACGGATGCGCCCCGCGCGCGCCGCCTGCCCTCGACCACCGACTGTTCGCGTGATGCGATGCTGGCCCGCCAGCTGCGGCTGCGCGAGGACGGCTTCCGGATCGACGAAATCGCAGGTCAGGGTGCAGGCATCGCGCCGGAGGATCTCGAGGGCAGCATCGAGGGCTTCATCGGCTTCGCTCAGGTACCCATCGGCGTGGCAGGCCCGATCCACATCAGCGGCGGCTCGGCGGTCGGCGATTTCTTCATTCCGCTCGCGACCACCGAAGGCACGCTGATCGCCTCGTTCCAGCACGCGTTCAACGCGATGAACCGCTGCGGCGGCATCACCGCGCTGTGCACGCAGGAACGCGTGGCGCGAGCGCCGTGCTTCGAGTTCGCGAACCTGGCCGAAGCGAGCGCGTTCGCCGCCTGGCTCGGCGCTCAGCTGGACCCGCTGCGCGAGACCACGGCCACCACCTCGCGCTTCTGCCGCCTGCTCGAGATGGACATCTCCATCGTCGGCAACCTCGTGTACGTGCTGTTCAATTTTTCGACGGGCGATGCAGCCGGCCAGAACATGGTCACGCTCGCGACTCAGAAGATATGCGAGCGGCTGCTCGCCGAGATGCCGGTCAAACCGCGCAGCTTCCTGGTCGAATCCGTGCTGTCGGGCGACAAGCGCGCCTCGGCGATGGCCTTTCGCAGCGCCCGCGGCCGTAATGCCAGCGCGGAAATCGTCCTGCCGGCGAAGCAGATCAGCCGTTATTGGCGCTGCGACGCTTCGCGGCTCGTACAGACCTGGGACCTCGCCACCGCTGGCATGGTGCAGTCGGGAGCGGCGGGACTGCAGGCCAACGTCGCGAATGCACTCGCCGCGATGTTCATCGCCTGCGGCCAGGACGTGGCCTGCGTGTCGGAGGCGACCACCGCACTGACGCGCGTCGAGCTGACGCGCGAAGGCGATGTGTACATGTCCGTCACGCTGCCGAACCTGATCGTCGGCACCGTCGGCGGCGGCACCTATCTGCCCACGGCACGCGAATCGCTGGCGATGCTCGGCTGCATCGGCACTGGCACGGCGCGCAAGTTCGCGGAGATCTGTGCAGCGGTCGCGCTCGCGGGCGAGCTGGCGGTGGTCGGCGCAATGGGGAGCGGCGCGTTCGCGAGCGCGCACGCGAGCGGCGGCCGCAAGGGCCGCACGGCGGGCAAAGCGGAATCCACCTGACCGTTCATGAGTCCTCGTAAACCGTTCCGACGCTTCATGCTGACGCGGGTGCTGCCGCCCGTGGCCATCTGGGGCTACCGCACTGTCGGCAACTCGTGGCGATACACGGCGCCGAACGCACACATCCTCACGGAGCTCAACCGCACGGGTCAGCCGGTGGTCGGCGCGTTCCTGCACCAGCGCACGATCCAGCTGCTGCACTATTTCAGCAGCCCGGAGCGCGGCCGGTGGATCCTGATGTGTTCGCAGAGCCGCGACGGCGAGCTGATGACGAAGATCGAGGAAGGGCTCGGCTTTCGCGTCGCGCGCGGCTCGTCCGGCAAGGGCGGCGCACGCGCGCTCGTCGAGATGATCAAGGCGCAGCGCGAAGACCGCGGGCTGCACTCATGTCTGGCGATCGATGGCTCGCGCGGGCCGCGTGGCGTGGCGCAGCTCGGCGTCATCACGCTCGCCCAGAAGACGGGAAGTCTCGTGCTGCCCGTGGCGGCTTCGACGAACGACTGCTGGGTCTGGCAGAAATCCTGGGACCGCGCCGTCGTGCCGAAGTGGGGCGCGAACATTCACGTCGATCTCGGCGAACCCTTCGCGGTGCCGCCGAAGCTCGACGCCGAGGCCCTCGAAGCGCTGCGGTTGAAGATGGAAACCGGGCTGATCGCCCAGCACCGCGCGCTCGACGCGCGGACCGGCTTCAGGGATTCACAACCGATGCAGTCGACGTCACCGGATCCTTAGGCGCCGGTGCCGCCGCAGTCTTGGCCAGCTCGCTCAGCGAGCCGGCAAGCAGTTTCGTCCCCGGCGTGCCTTCGGACTTCGGCGTGTTGGAATTCACGGCGGCCACGACCACCTCGAGTTTCCACTTCATCGAGAACTCGATGCGGCCATTGCTGCGGGTTTCGCCCAGAGAATCCATCAGTTTGCGCAGGAAGCTGCCGAGTGCGCTCGTCGTGGAAACTGGCAGCGAGGCGCTGTCGGCCGGCGCCGCAGCATCGGTCGTTGCAGTCTCAGTAGCGGCAGCCGCATCCGTCGGCGCGGCTGCAGGTGCCGCAGCAACCTCGGTCGAAGCCGCAGCGGCATCGCTCGTCTCAGCAACCGGCACCGGCAGCGGCGCCGGAGAAGCCGGCTTCGGAGCCGTTGCCTTCGGTGCGGCCGGCAAGGCCGGCGCGCCCGTCGTTTCCTGACGCAGCGTTTCGCGCGTCGAGAGCTTCAGCGCGAAACCTGCGATCTGGGTGGAATCGAAGCCGAGCGATGCGGCGGATTCGAACGCCTTCTGCACGTCACCCGCGAAGAACTCGTTCGCCAGCGCCTCGACCTTGCCGACGAGCTCGCCGATCGCCGCGAGTTCCTCTTCGTTCAGTTCGCCATCCACCGAGATCTCGATGCGGCCAGACGAAAACGCATAGACATTGCGCTCGCCACCGGCAGCGCCGGTCGCGGTCTGCGACACATAGCCCTCGCGACTGCGGAAGCGGATCTGGACGCGATCACCTTCCTGCGTCGAGATATCGAGATTGGCCTTGTCCTTGCGGACATAGCTGGTGGTCTGGACAGCCGCGAGTTCGGCGCTCGCTGCGACGGTCTCGCCCAGCTTCTCGCGCACGCCGCCCAGCGCCTTGTCGATCTGCTCGTCGCTGAGGCCGAGCTTCTTCAGTGCCGTCGCCGCTTCAGACAGCGCCGAGCGCACCGCATCGAGGACATCAGGCACCGCATCCTTGCCGGACGCCGAACTGCGTGACAGCAGGCCGCGCAGGGCGCTCGCAAGACTGTCGATACCGGAGCGAGGCGAATCGACGACCGAGAGGCCGAGCCGCCGGCTGACTTCCGTCACCACCTTGCTGCTGGCCACGTCAACCGCGGTCGTGGCGGCTGGTGCCGGCGCGGCTCCGCTCGCCGGAAGCTTGGATGCTATCGGCACGACCGCAGCAGCGCTGGGCTGCGTCGACAGATCGAGGGGGCGGCTGGTCACGGCTTGCATGCGGAGCTCCGGGGGCACTGATCCTTTCGGTGACATAACTATCGGCCCACCCCCGCGGCCCTTGAGCGGCAGAACTGGCGGGTCCTGGCGACAGTCCAGAAACTGTGATGCGCGACGCAATGGAGGTAATCTTGGCGGCTCGCTCGCCACGGATGGCCGACCCATGCGACACGGACCCCGTTTTTGCAGAATCGGCCTCGCCGCCTGCGCCACCCTCTCCTCTCTCGTAATGGCTTCCAGCATGAACACCGTTGCAGCCCTCCAGACTTACCCTGCCGCACCGCTCCTGAACACCTGGCAAGGGCCTTTCGGCGGTGTCCCGCCGTTTGATCGGGCCACGCCTGCATCTCTACAGCCGGCGCTCGAAGCAGGCATGGCGCTGCAGCTCGCCGCGATCGATCGCATTGCAGCCGATCCAGCCGCACCCAGCTTCGCGAACACGATTGCCGCACTGGAGAAATCGGGCCGCGAGCTCGACCGGGTCAGCACCGTGTTCGGCGTCTACACCTCGACGCTGAACGACGCGGCCGTGCAGGCCGTCGAGCGCGACATGGCGCCGAAACTTGCCGCGTTCAGCGATCGCATCACCCAGAACGAGAAGCTGTTTGCACGCATCGCCGCCGTCTACGCGAAACGCGATGAGTCCGGTCTCAGCAGCGAACAGCAGCGCCTCACCTGGCTCTACTACACCAACTTCGTGCGCTCCGGCGCGAACCTGGACGCCAAGGCGAAGGAGCGGCTCTCGGCGATCAACCAGCGCCTCGCCACGCTGTACACGAATTTCAGCCAGAACATCCTCGCAGAGGAAAACGACCAGGCCCTGATCCTCGGCCGCGAAGCGGATCTCGCGGGCCTGCCGGATTCGCTGATCGCCGGCGCGGCCGCGGCGGCGGACAGCCGCGGCCAGAAGGGCAAATGGGCGATCCTGAACACACGCTCGAGCGTCGAACCATTCCTGACTTACTCCTCGCGACGCGAGCTGCGCGAAAAGGTGTGGCGCACGTTCGTCAGCCGCGGCGACAACGGTGGCCAGCACGACAACAACCGCATCATCGCGGAGATCCTTGCGCTGCGCGCGGAGCGCGCCAGGCTGCTGGGCTACGCCACGCATGCCCATTGGCGGCTCGAGAATTCGATGGCGCGCACGCCCGAGCGCGCGATGCAGTTGCTCGAAGCGGTCTGGACTCCGGCCGTCGCGCGCGTGCGCGAGGAAGTGGCCGACATGCAGGCGGTTGCAGACCAGGCGGGCGACAGGCTGACGATCGAGCCCTGGGACTATCGCTACTACGCCGAGAAAGTCCGCAAGGCGAAGTACGACCTCGATGCGAACGAGGTCAAGCCCTATCTGCAGCTCGAGAAGCTGCGCGAAGGCATGTTCTACGTGGCCGGCGAACTGTTCGGCCTGAAGTTCGTACCGGTCACGGATTCAAGGGCTGTGCCGGTCTACCACCCCGACGTGCGCGTCTGGCAGGTGACCACGCTCGCCGGCAGGAACGTCGGCCTCTGGTACTTCGATCCGTACGCGCGGCCCGGCAAGCAGAGCGGCGCCTGGATGAATGCCTATCGCAACCAGGAGCGCTTCGAAGGCGAAGTCACGACCATCGTTTCGAACAATTCGAATTTCGTGAAGGGAAAACCCGGCGAGCCGCTGCTGATCAGCTGGGACGACGCGATCACGCTGTTCCACGAATTCGGCCATGCGCTGCATGGATTGTCGTCGAACGTGAACTATCCGAGCCTGTCAGGAACGGCCGTGGCTCGCGACTACGTCGAGTTCCCGTCGCAGCTGCTCGAGCACTGGCTGTCGGTGCCGGATGTGCTGAACCGCTTCGCCACGCATTATCAGACCGGCGAGCCGATGCCCGCGGCCCTGCTCGAGAAGATCCAGCAGGCGCAGCGCTTCAACCAGGGTTTCGCCACGGTCGAATATCTGTCGAGCGCGCTGATCGACATGAAGCTGCATCTCGCGGGCAGCACGCCGATCGATCCGGACAAGTTCGAGCGCGAGACGCTCGCGGCCCTCGGCATGCCGAAGGAACTCGTGATGCGCCATCGCACGCCGCAGTTCCAGCATGTGTTCGGCGGCGACGGTTACTCCGCCGGGTACTACAGCTACCTGTGGGCGGACACGCTGACGGCAGACGCCTGGGAAGCGTTCACGCAAGGTGGCGGCCCCTGGGACAGAGCCATTGCAGCACGCCTCCACGAGCACGTTTTTCAGGTGGGCAATACGATCGAGCCTGCCGATGGATACCGCGAATTTCGCGGTCGCGATGCCGGCATCGATGCGCTGATGCGCAAGCGCGGCTTCCCCGTCCCCTAGGCCTGGTCGCACGACGAACAGCGCGGCGTAACGACTGCACATAATGCGGCAAAAAATTGCCGCTCGCGTCGCATAACTGCGACCGGCTAGCCGTTTGCGCCGTACGGCGATGAGTAAAGTTGGCCGCTGTGAAAGGTCAACCTGCCATCCAATCGTCCGAGGATCTGCTCAACGATCTCCCTCGGCAGCGGCTCGCGATCGCGTCTCTCGGCGGCACGCTGAAGGAGTCGCTGAACGTCCCGCGCCTGGTCTCGCTGTCGATTCACGACTGCGATGCAGACCTGCTGTGGCTCAGCGAGAACCTGCTCGGGCCAGATGAACACACCGTCATCCTCGAAGCGATCGATGAACTGCGCGCTTCCGTGAAGCTGCTGCACGTGCAGCGCGACATGGGCGATGGGCGTCAGGCGACGCTGCTCGCCGCGCGTACGAGCGACCGAAAACTCGGTGCGATCGTCATGGCGATGTCGATGTCACTCTGGAAGCCGGTGCGCGGCGCGCGCGGCCTGATCAGCGACGAGGCTCAGTCGTCGCTGCAGCGCATCGCCGAGATCGCGTTGATGTCGAAGCCGCAGGAGGCTGCGCCCGCTGCGCCACCAGCGCTCGCGCCACCGACGCCGGTATCGACGAGCCGTGCCGCGGCGCCGCGGCGTTCCGCCGTTGCCGCAGCGCTGGCTGCGGGCGTGCATTTTCATCTGGCGCGTGAGCCGCTGGCGCGCCTCGGCGCGGCCTCGGGATCCGGGCTCGTGCGCGTGCGGGGCCGCTCAGCACGCAACGATGAGACAGACCTTGCCGTTTCACCCGCGAGCGACCGTATCGTCGTCGCCGAACTGATCCGCTTGCTGGATCGCGAACTCGCGGGCGGCGCAGCACCTTTGGACCAGCACGTACTGCGTCTGTCGGAGCAGTCGCTTCAGGATCCGGGCTTCCTGCGCTTTACCGCGATGCGCCTGCAGCAGGCGCCGCAGGTCGCAGGTTTGATCGGCTTCGCGGTCGAGGAGTCCATGCTGATCAAGCACCCCGTAGCACTCGGCGGGTTCTTCGAGGGCTGCGAGAGCCTCGGTACCTTCGTGATCGTCGAGGGCTTCACGCTGCATGCGGAGAGCCTGCCGATCATCGCGACCAAGGCGCTGCGTGCGATCAGCTTCCATCTGCCATCCGACCGGCGAGACGGCAAGCCTTCGCCGGCCGCGCGCGCCTACGCCGTGGCGATGACGTTCTTCTGCAAGGCGATGAAAGTCGACTGCATCGCGCAGACCGGCAGGCCCGACGCGAATCGTCGCTGGCTAGCGCGGATCGGGGCCGCGTACGTCGAGTAGACGCAGCGCGCGGCGTGCCAGCGTCAGACCCACGAGGCCGCGACCGGCCCAGCGCAGCGCACGCACCGGCCCCAGCGCAACGATCAGCGCACCGGCGCCGACGACCAGCCATGGCGAACTCGAAACACTGCGCAGCGCCGCGAGACCGCGATCCAGCTGGATGAAACGACCCTGGATGTCCGCGCCCTCTGCCGCGATATCGCCGCGCAGCACGGTACTGCGTACCACCAGCGTCTGACGCTTCAGCTCGAGTTCGGCCAGGCGCTCATTCACGGCGCGAATCTCCGTCCGGATCGAGCACCAGTCGATCGCGCCGCAGTTCGTCGATGGTCGAGGCGAGCAGCCGCGGCCGCACCCGCATCTTGCCGCGAACCACGAACAGCGCGGCCCCGGTGAGCAGGGCGAACAGCAGGGCCGCAAGGCCGGCGGCCAGGATCCGGTGCTCCTCCCAGAAGGCGATCACCAGCGTCAGCGTGAGCATCAGCACGGTGAGGCCGCCGAAGAACAGCGCCATGAAGGCCCACAGCAGCACCGACACGGCGCGCTGCACCTCGATGGCGAGCTCCGTGGTCAGCAGCTCGAGGCGGGTCTGGGCGAGCGCCAGCACCCGCGCGAGCAGACGTCGAACGGAATCGAACAGCCCGCTGCGGGGTGGTTCTGCCGTCGGGCCCGTCGGGCTTGGATCCATGCCAGCGCGTACTAGCGGCGGCTGAGCAACAGACCGAGCACGAACGCCACGCCGGCGGCGATGCCGACCGACTGCCAGGGGTTTTCGTGGACGTAGCGGTCCGTGTCACGGGCCGCATCACGGGCGCGCCCGACGACCTCCTCCTCCAGCCCCTTGAGGCGGTCCCGAGCCTGACGCAGAGAGTCCTCGGCGCGCGTGCGCGCATCCCGGGCACGCTCCCCGGCCTGGCCAGCCGTGGCGGCCAGCAGGGCCTCTGTGTCTTCTACGACACGGCGAAGGTCGTCGAGAAGCTTGTCGGTGGGTGTGACTGACATATGGCCTCCTTGGCAAGTCTGTTCAATCCTAGCCTCATGCTGTTCCGGCGTCACTCCGGATGTACCGCAGTGTTAATCTTGCGCTTGGCCCTTAGAGGCACGCACGGATGTTGATGCCCCAGAAGACGGTCTCGGAGCCCCCTGCCCGGCTGCGAGAGATTCCCTACAACTACACATCGTTCTCGGATCGCGAAATCGTCATCAGGCTGCTCGGCGATGAAGCCTGGCGGCTGCTGGACGAACTGCGCGGCGAGCGCAAGACGGGCCGCTCGGCGCGAATGCTGTACGAGGTGCTGGGCGACATCTGGGTCGTGCAGCGCAACCCGTATCTGGAAGATGATCTCCTCGAGAACCCGAAGCGCCGGCGTCTGCTGATCGACGCGCTGCGGCATCGTCTCGGCGAAGTGAACCGCCGGCGGGAATCGGGCGACGCCCAGCGCGATGCCAAGGTGCGCACGCTGCTGACCGCCGCCGAAGCCGCCGTCGCGAAGTTCGCGGCCTCGTTCGCCGAGACCGCCGCGCTGCGCGAACGCGCGCGCCGCATGCTGACGAAGCACGTGCGCGCTGACGCTGTCTGCTTCGATGCATTCGCTCGCGTCTCGCATGTCACGGACGCCACGGACTGGCGCGTGGAGTTCCCGTTCGTCGTGGTCTCGCCGGATGCCGAAGCCGAGATTCCCGGCCTCGTGCGCGCCTGCTTCGAACTCGGCCTGACCGTGATCCCGCGCGGCGGCGGTACCGGTTACACCGGCGGGGCCGTGCCGTTGACGCCGCGGGCAAGATCGGAAGAGCACACGTCTGAACTCCAGTCAC
>ERZ795044.3269-NODE-3269-length-13655-cov-8.597941_pt1 | contig 13655 bp, 13 predicted proteins | sample MGYA00375128_ERZ795044 | MGnify/ENA primary metagenome ERZ795044 (study PRJEB30173, sample SAMN05720213) | anaerobic digester metagenome | isolation source: active sludge of municipal wastewater-treating anaerobic digesters | place: USA | collected 2014-12-22 ... | reverse complement strand
CAGAAATTGTCGAACCAGGTCACGATGCCCTGGAGCTTTACGCCGTTCACAAGGAACACGGTCAGGGGAGTTTTCCCTTTCCGGACGGCGTTCAGGAAAATGTCCTGCAAGTTTTGTTTTTTGTCAGCTGACATGAGTTTACCGAGCCTTCTTTGCTGGGGCCTTGCCCAACGTTTAGCGCTTCGGAGGCGGAATGAGCAATGGCTTGCTGAGCCGGGGGTAAACCCCGGGCATGGCCGCCGGAACTCGCGCCAAACAGCGCAGGATCAGCCCGCCGGGGCGGCGCCCCGCAGATCAGCCCTGCGGCTCCTTGACGCCCAGGCTGGTGTCGACGCCCAGCGCCTTCAGCTTGCGGTGCAGGGCCGAGCGTTCCATCCCGATGAAGGCCGCTGTACGGGAGACGTTGCCGCCGAACCGCGTGATCTGCATCGCGAGGTATTCCCGCTCGAAATGCTCGCGCGCGTCCCTGAGGGACATCGAGATCATCTGCATGGAACCGCCTGAGGAACCCGCTCCCGCCTGCGCCTCGCTGGGGAGGTGGGCGGCCGTGATCGGGCCCGGCGGCTCGCCATTGGCGAGGATCAGCAGGCGCTCGACGACATTGCGCAGCTGCCGGACGTTGCCCGGCCACTCGCTCGCCTGAAGCACGGCGATCGCGTCATCGGAGAAGTTCCGCGGCTGCAGGCCGGTAGCGCTCGCCACATGGCGCACGAAATAGCTGACCAGTTCCGGGATATCCTCCCGGCGGCGATCCAGCGCGGGCACGTCCACCGGCACGACATTGAGCCGGTAGTAGAGGTCTTCGCGGAACCGGCCGCCGGCAATCTCGGCTCGCAGGTCGCGGGCGCTGGACGAGACCACGCGCACATCCACCACCACATCCTCGCGTCCATTGCGACGCCGGAAGCGCTGGTCGACCAGCACGCGCAGGATACGGTTCTGGGCCGTCATCGGCAGATCGGAAATCTCGTCAAGCAGCAGTGTGCCGCCGTGCGCCTGTTCGAACAGGCCGATCTTCGGCGCCTTGCCGTCACCCATCTCCTCGCCAAACAACTCGACATCAAGCCTTTCTGAATCGAGCGACGCCGCATTGACGACCACGAATGGGCCAGCCGCGCGCGAGGAGCGCTCGTGTAGCAGCCGCGCCACCAGGTCCTTGCCCGATCCCGGAGGACCGGAGATCAGGATACGGCTGTTGGTCGGCGACACCTTCTCGATGCTGCCGTTCAGCTGGATCATGGCGCTCGAGCGCCCCACCAGTTCGTGAGAAGAGGCAGACCGCGTCCGCAGCGCCGAATTCTCGCGCTTCAGGGCGGCATTCTCGAGCGCTCGCTGCACGGTGACGATCAGCTTCTCAGCCTTGAACGGCTTTTCGAGATAATCGTACGCCCCGCGGCGGATCGCTTCAACCGCAGTCTCGACCGTGCCGTGACCGGAGATCACCACCACCGGAATCAGCGGGTCCATCTCCTTGAGCATGGACAGGATGCCAAGCCCATCGAGCTCCGACCCCTTGAGCCAGACATCGAGCACGACCAGCCGAGGCGCGCGCGTTCGCACCGCCGCGAGCGCGTCGGACGAGTTGCCCGCCGTTCGCACGATGAACCCTTCGTCCTGAAGGATTCCACCAACGAGTTCGCGGATATCCGCTTCGTCGTCGACAACCAGGATCTCAGCCGCCATCAGGCCACTCCTTCGCCAGCATACGCTACAGGTTCTTCAACAAGCTTCGGCTGCAGGGGGACGCGGATATCGACCCGCGCGCCACGCACCGCGTGTTCATTGTCGCCCAGCCAGATGCGACCGCCATGGTCCTCGACGATGCGTGTGACGATAGCAAGACCGAGACCCACACCCGTTTTCCTGGTGGTGACATAAGGTTCCAAAAGGCGATCGCGGTCCTCGACAGGGAACCCCGGCCCATTATCGCGCACAGTCACCTGCGCCTCATCGCCATCGACGAACACGTCGATCGACACGGCTCCCGACATCACCTCGCCGGCCTCAAGCGCGCGCTCGACTGCTTCGGCCGAGTTCTTCACGACATTGGTCAGCGCCTGCGCGAGCATCCGTTCGTCGCCCAGCAATTCGATAGGCACGTCCGCCCCGGTTACCGTCACCGCGATGGATGGCGTCGCCATCCGCTGCGAGAACGCGACCGATTGCACCATGTCGCCGAGGCCGAACCGGCCGAAGGTCGGCTTCGGCATGCGCGCGAAACCGGAGAACTCCTCGACCATGCGGCCAATATCGGCGACCTGCCGCGTAATCGTGTCGGTGCAGCGCTCGAACGTCTCGCGGTCGCTGGTGATCTGGCTGGCAAAGCGGCGCTTGAGGCGCTCGGCCGAAAGCTGGATCGGCGTCAGCGGGTTGCGAATCTCGTGTGCGATCCGGCGTGCAACATCGCGCCAGGCAGCCTGCCGCTGACCCATGATGATCCGTGTCATGTCGTGGAAGGTGATAACAGCCCCCGCACCTTCCCACTCGGGCGCCACACGCACCTGCAGGTGCGCCGCCCCACCCTCCACCATCCTGCGGAAGCTGGTGTCGACCGACTGTCCTGTCTCGATCGCCCGGCGCGTGGCCGCCACAAACTCCTGCGCGATCTCGCCCAGCGGCGGCGTCTCGCCGGGTCGATGGATGAAGCCTAGATGGGACTGTGCGAACGCATTGGCGATGGTGATGTTCAGGGACTGATCCACACGGATGACGCCGGCCTCGACGCCGGTCAGCACCGCCTCGATGAAGTTTGAGCGCGCCTCCGCGTCGATCCTGGCGCGATCAAGCGCGCCGGTCTGACGCGCCAGGCGATCGGTCATCTCGTTGAACGCATCCGCCAGGTCGGCGATCTCGTCGCGATGCGTCGGGCTCAGCATCCGCACCGACAGGTCGCCGTCGCGCACAGCACGCGCAGCTCCCGCCAGCGCACCGATCGGCATGGCGATCCGCGCGGCGGCCGTCATGCCGAGCCAGGCCGTGCCCAGCAGCATCAGCGCCGCCGCCTCAACGTAGGACAGCACCAGCACCACGCTTAGCGCCTGCCGCCGTGTCTGTGCCTCTTCGAACGCCTTGAGTGAGGCATCCGCCTGCGCAAACCGCGCGCTCACATTCGCCGGAATGTTCCGCGCCACCTGAACATAAGCGTTGTCGAAATGCGGCACCTTGAAGAAGCCGCGGATGGCGCCGTCCGAATCCTCGCGCACGTTGATGGCGCCGGCGTTCGCAGCCGCCCAGTCACGGTCCGTGGGAGACGCCTGCGGCGGGGCCTCATCAGGATCGGCCACCTGAAACAGCGGCGCGCCCGTGCTGTCGAGAAGCTCGACACGGCTGAACAATCCGCGCCGCGCGCTGCGATCCTGCAGGTACATGGCGACGTCGTTGAGCGAGATCTGCGCGGTCACGCCGGCCAGATCGGAATGGATGCCCTGAGCCTCCTTCTCCGCCTCGATCCGCAGATCGTCGAGCGCCGCCCGCGCGGCCTCCTTGCCGCCCTGCACGATGTTGGTCACCGGCGTCGAGAACCACTGGTCGACCGAACGGTTGATCGCGACCGCAAGAAAGCCCGCGACGATGATGGTCGGGATGGCGGCGGCCAGCGAGAAAAGGAAGATGATCCGGAGGCGAAGCCGCGCGCCACCGTTGGTCTCGCGGTTCTCGCGAACCAGTTGGTAGACGCGCATGCCGAGGACGGTCGCGACGCCCGCGATCAGGATCAGGTTGGCAAGCAGAAGCCAGAAGAGGCCCGGCTGGGCGGCGGCGTTTGGGCTATTGTCGGTGACAGCGACGTAGGTCGCCCCGGCGGCAATGATGACCGCCAGCCCGAAGAGGAGCTTGAACAGGTTGGACGTGACCCGGCCAAGCCGGACCCTTGTCTCTGCCGTGGCGTCAGCCGTAAGCGCCATTCACTCTACCTACTGGCCGACCGCCTGCCCTCCCCGGCCAAAGGGGCACGCTCACCCGGCACTCACCATCACTTCTGCGCTTGTCCGCGAGCTAAAGTGAGGCTCAGCGGCAACACAGTGTGGCGAGCAAAGCACACCCTGATGTACCAAGGCAACACAAAAGGCGCCAAGCTCGCCTATCGGGCGAGCGGAAGGATCAGAGACCGAGCTTCTTCGTCAGAATCTCGTTCACCGCCGTGGGGTTAGCCTTCCCCTGACTGGCCTTCATGATCTGGCCAACCATCCAGCCGAGCGTCTTCGGCTTCTCATGGCCGGCGGCGCGCTGGGCCTTGATTTCCTCGACCTGAGTCGGGTTGGCCGCGAGCACCTCGTCGATCACCTTCTCGATCGCGCCGGTGTCGGTCACCTGCTTCAGGCCCTCGCGATCGACGATCGCAGCGGCGGTATCGCCCGTCGCAATCATCTTCAGGAACACGTCTTTCGCGATTTTCCCGCTGATCGTGTTGTTCGCGATCAGCGCAACAAGGCCGCCGAGTTGCGCAGCGCTGATCGGCGACTGCGACAGGTCGAGCCCTTCCTTGTTGAGATAGCCAAACAGATCCTGCGTGACCCAGTTGGCCGCAAGCCGTGCATCGCCACCCTTCGCGACCGCCTCGAAGTAAGCCGCCTTCTCAGCATCGCCCGCGAGCACACCCGCGTCGTAATCCTTGATGCCGTAGTCCTTCACGAACCGCGCGCGCTTCTGGTCCGGGAGTTCGGGAAGCTTCGCTTTGATGCTCTCGATGTAAGGACCGGTCAGCTCAAGCGGCAGCAGGTCGGGATCGGGGAAGTAGCGATAGTCGTGCGCATCTTCCTTCGAGCGCATCGAACGCGTCTCGTCCTTGTCGGCGTTGTAGAGCCGCGTCTCCTGATCGATCTTGCCGCCATCCTCGAGGATATCGACCTGGCGCCGCGCTTCAAATTCCGCAGCCATCTGGATGAAGCGGAACGAGTTGACGTTCTTGATCTCGCAGCGCGTGCCGAGCTTCTCGAAGCTTCCGGTCTTCTTGTAGTGGTCGTAGCCGCCAATCTTGCAGACTGACACGTTCACGTCGGCGCGCAGATTGCCCTTTTCCATGTCGCCATCGCACGTGCCCAGGGCGATCAGGATCGAGCGCAGCTTTTTCACGTAGGCAGCCGCCTCGGCCGGCGAGCGGATGTCGGGACGCGAGACGATTTCCATCAGCGCCACGCCCGACCGGTTGAGGTCGACGTAGGTCGCGTTGGGATCGAGATCGTGGATCGACTTGCCTGCGTCCTGCTCCAGGTGCAGCCGCTCGATGCCCACGGTGAAGGTGTAGCCGTCGTCCGCCTCGACATCGATCTGGCCCTCGCCAACGATCGGATGGGCGAACTGCGAGATCTGATAGCCCTGCGGTAGGTCGGGATAGAAATAGTTCTTCCGGTCAAATCGCGACCAAGGATTGATCTTGGCATTAAGGCCAAGGCCGGTCTTCACGGCCTGCTCGACGCAGAACTTGTTGATCACCGGAAGCATGCCCGGCATCGCCGCGTCCACCAGCGACACGTTGGTGTTCGGCGGGGCTCCGAACGCAGTCGGTGCGCCCGAGAACAGCTTGGAGTTGGACGCCACCTGCGCATGGACTTCGAGCCCCATGACGACTTCCCAGTCGCCGGTGCGGCCTGAAATGATGAAGGGCTTGCGGTCTGCCATGTTTACTCGGCTCTTTGGCCTCGGGAGGGGAATTTCAGCGCCTTTTAGCGCGCCGTATCGTCAAACGCCACCGCGATATCCGGCAGGCGCAGCGGCATGTCGTAGGCATAGCCCTGGACGAAGTCGCAGCCGATGCTGTGCAACTCCTCGGCGATGACCTTGTCTTCGATCCCCTCGGCCGTGACCGTCATGCCAAGGCTACGGATCAGGCCCGTCAGCGCCGTCACGATCCGGCAGGCGCGCGGCTGGCGGATCATGCGGCACAGGCGCGGGTCCAGTTTCACGCCGTCGGCCGGGATTTCGGCCAGCCACGCGAACGAGGAATGCCCCGCGCCGAAATCGTCCAGCACGATCCCCGCCCCTGCGGCCCGGAACGCAGCCAGCGCTCCTAGTGCACCCTCGAAATCACGCAATGCCGCCTGCTCGGTCAGCTCGATGCGCAGCACGCCATGCGGAAGCTGTGCGTCCCGAATGATCGCAGCCGCCTCCTCCACCAGCATCGGCCGCGCAATCTCTGCAGCCGACAGGTTCACCTGCATGAACACGTCGTGCCCCTCTGCCCGAAGGGCCGCCAGCGTCTCCGCCGACTTGGCCAGCATGACAGGCGCAATCGCCGTCCAGTCCGTATCGCCGCCCATGCCGACCAGCGTGTCAGGACCAACCAGCCGCCCATCCGGCGCGCGGAAGCGGGCCAGCGCTTCGAACCCGGCGACCTCCAGCGTGCTCAGCCGCCGGATCGGCTGGAAAACCGGCTCCACATTGCTCTCGCCGTGAACCATCCGCTCGCCGGTCTCGGCGGGCACGATCAGGCCCCGCGCGACGCCCACATCATGGAACGCGCCAAAGAAATGCGCCGGTCGACCGTCGACCAGCGTGACGCGGATATCGATGGGATCCCCTGCCCGCCCCTGGCGTAGAGGCGTTCCGATGCGCACCCGCGCCAGCCCATCCAGCTGGTCCAGCAAGGCCTGCAGCGTCCAAGACCCGTCCAGCTTCGCCAGCGGCCCGCCTGGATCCGCGCGGATTACCAGAACGCCGTCAGCCGCGCACCACGACCATAGCGCGGCACGCGCAGACGCTTCTGTCTTGTCGGCAGAGAGATAACCCATGAGGCCCCAGCGAATCAGCTGGTCGAGACAAACGCCTCTGCCGCAGCAAGTCCAGCCTTGGGACCAACCACGCTCGCCAATGCCGCGCCCGCCAGCATTTCGGCGCCCACACGCGCCACATCCGCAACCGTTACGGCGCCGATATGGCCCAGCGTCTCCTCGACGCTGATTATCCGGTCGAACGCGAGTAGTTCGTAGGCGGCAGACCCGGCCCGCGCCGCCGGCGCTTCCGCCGCCATCGCGAACTGCGCCGCTGCTACCGCCTTGGCGCGATCAAGTTCCAACTGCGTCGGACCCTTCGTCGCAAGGTCGGCCCAGATATCCGCCGTCAGGCTGCAAACGTCCTTGGCATCATCTGGATCGCAACCAGCATAGACAGAGACCCGGCCGCAATCGCTGTGCTGATCGCACGAGGCGTCGATCGTGTAGGCAAGCCCACGCGCTTCACGCACTTCCTGGAACAGGCGCGAGGCCATACCCCCGCCGAGAACCTCGGCAAATATCCGCGCCGCAAACCGATCCGGCGACGTGGCCGAAGCCGACGGTCGCGCCAGCACCAGATGGCATTGTTCGAGCTTGCGAACCTCGCTCTTCACACCGGAGGTCGCCGCCACCGGCGCCTGCGTGACCGGATCAGGCCGTGCAGGCCTCGCTCCCAGCCTGTGTTCTGCGCGCCTGACGATGGCATCGCGATCATACGCACCCGCGACCGACACAACCGTGCGGCGCGGCGAATAGTTCGCCTCGGCAAAGCCGAACAGATCATCGCGGCGCAATGCTTTCAGCGTATCCTTCTCGCCGAGAATGGCTCGCCCTAACGGATGGTTCGGATAGCAGGCCTGCTGGATCAGTTCGAACACCAGGTCGTCGGGCTGGTCCAGCGCCTCGCCCATCTCCTGAAGCACGACGCCCTTCTCGCGTTCGATCTCGCCCTCGGGGTGATCCGGCGCGAACACCATGGATAGCGCCAGGTCCAGCATGTCAGGCGCATCCGGCGCCAGGCAGCGCACGAAATAGTTCGTCATCTCATAGCCGGTCGCCGCGTTGATCACTCCACCGCGCGCCTCGACCGCCTCGGCGATCTGTTGCGCCGAAAGACCGGCCGCTCCCTTGAACGCCATATGCTCGAGAAAATGCGCCAGCCCGCTGTGCTCGTCCGCTTCATGGCGCGCGCCCGCGGCTAGGAAGACGCCAACCGCCGCCGTGCGCAGGCCCGGCATAGGATCAAATACGATCCGCGCGCCGTTGTTCAGCGTTACGATTTCCCTGCCATCCGGCATCAGCGGCGCCCCGCGACAACGCCGTCGATCCGCTGGCGCACATAGTCCGCGCTCATCGGGCCGATATCGAACTTCTCTGGCCGTGCTGCGAATTCCAGCGCGCGATCCGGCAGCCCGACTTTTAGGCCCAGCGCACGCTCAACCGTTTCGGGAAACTTCGCTGCATGCGCCGTGGCCAGCGTCACGACCGGCCCATCCGCCGCGCCACGCCGCGCGGCAGCAAGACCAACCGCCGTGTGCGGGCACACGACCCAACCCGTTTCCTTCAGCGTCCGGCGCATCTCGGCAACGGTCTCGTCATCGCTCACGCGTTCGGCCGCAAAGCCCGTAGATGCAAACCACTCCGCCGCGCCCTTCGGTAGATCCGCCTGCCCACGCTCAGCGAGCTGCGCATAAGCGGCGGCAACTGCCTCGCCATTGCGACCAGTCGCATCAAACAGCAGCCGCTCGAAGTTCGACGGCAACTGGATATCCATCGCCGGGCTCAGCGTCGCAGCCGTATGCCCCTTGCTCAACGCCTGCCCCGAAATCAGCCGCGCCATCGCGTCGTTCGCGTTGACGGCTGAAACAATATCAAGTCCCGCGAGGAGCCCGCAGCGCCACGCCACATACCCCGCCAGCGCATCACCGAAGTTCCCAGTCGGCACCACAAAGCGAACACGCCGTCCCTCGCCCAGCTGCGCCTGCGCCTGCGCGAAGTAGACGCTCTGCGCGGCCACGCGCGTCCAGTTGATCGAGTTCACTGCCGCAAGGCTGGAGCGGCGGCGGAACTGGTCGTCCGCCAGCAGTTGCTTCAGGATCGCCTGCGTCCCGTCGAAGTCGCCTTCGAGCGCGAGGTTTAGCACGTTGTCCGCGCCCGTCGCCGTCATGAACAGACGCTGCGTCGGTGACACGCGATCAAGCGGATGCAGGATGACGATGTCCACATTCTTCGAGCCCGCAAACGCAGACGCCGCTGCACCGCCCGTGTCGCCCGACGTCGCGCACAGGATCGTCATCCTCTCCCCGCGCTGTTCCAGTAGGTAGTCATACAGCTGCGCGATCAGGCGCATCGCCACGTCCTTGAACGCCAGCGTCGGCCCGTGATGCAACTCGAGCATCCAGCGATCCGGCCCCACCTCGACCAGCGGCGCGACAGACTGATGCGCGAACGGCGCATACGCGCGCTCGCAAAGCCCACGGATCACGTCGGCGCCAAGCGCATCGCCCGCAAACGCCGACAGCACGCGCACGGCCGTGTCGACATAGGTCGCCGGCTTCGCAGGCGTCAGCTTCGGATAAGTCTCCGGGCAGAAGAGCCCGCCATCCGGCGCAAGGCCCAGCAGGCTCGCCGAGACGAAGTCGACCGGCGCTGCATTGCCCCGTGTGGAAATATACTTCATCCGCCAGCCCTGCCGAACCGCAGGCGTCCGGCCCGCGCGTGAAACACCGCGTATATCACCAGAAACGCCACCGCCATCCCGAACCATGTGACCGCATATCCGATGTGCGTCTCCGGCGGCGTGCGCGCCAGAAAGGACGGCACACCCGCATAAGGAGTCACTATGAAACCGGTATCGAGACCCGGCGTCGCAAGCGCCTCGCGCATCGCGGCGGGGTCAAACCAGTGCCACTCGTTTCGCGCCGGCGCGTTGTCCGGCGCCATCGCCGATTTCTCCGGCCACGGCTCCACGATAAAGCGATCAATGACCGGCTTCGCGCTCGCGCCCTCCGGCAACTGCCCGCCCGGACCGCCGATCACCAGCGCCTCGAACCCGGACTCCAGCAGGACCGGCTTGCCGCAGAGTTGCGTAACCTGGAACATCCGCCAGCCGGGTGATCCGCCAGCGTCGTTACCGAACAGGCGCAGCGCCTGCCCGTCCCCTGTCGGCGGAACGATCACCTGCCCCTCGGCAAGCCCAGCAGCGCAGGCCTGCTCAAGCGTCAGTGGCGCGGCCATCGCAGCCTGCTCGAACTCCCTGACCAGATCAGTCTTCCACCCTGCCCGCTGCGCTTGCCAGACGCCAAGCGCGACCAGCGCAGCCAGAATCGGCGCGGCAAACAGCGTCAGGATTGGCAGGGGCCTGAAATACATTGGAAGGGTCTAACCCGGAGCCGGCGCTCCCGCTACTCGCCAGCCTGATCCGGCAGGCGCGCCTGGCCGGCCTTGTGCTTCCACTGCAAGGCGAAAAGTAGCGACTTCACAGGCCTCAGCAGCAGCAGGCAGAACCCCAGCGTCAGCGGCGGCCAGATCAGGATGTGAACAAACCCCGGCGGCCGGAACGCAAACTCGAAGAACATCGCCGACGGCACGATCACGATTAGCGCCGCGAACATCACGAAGAATGACGGCCCATCGCCCGCGTCCGCAATGGACAGGTCAGCGTCGCAGGCCTCGCATCGCGTCTTGAAGCGGAGAAAGCCGTCGAACACGCGCCCCTCCCCGCAGTTAGGGCATTTGCATCCGAGCCCCGCGGAAAGTGCGCTGACAGCCATGACGTGATCCTTCAGATCGGGTTCCAGGCCTCATCGCCAAGCGGGAACGGCAGGAGGTGGCACGCCACGTAGAAGACAACCCAGACGACCGCCACCACAACCCAGTTAAGCGCGGCAAACCGGAACCCCAAGGGCCGTTCCCGCGTCACAATGCCCGCAATGGCAAGCACGCTGGGAATAGCCAAGAGTACGAAGCCCAAAGCCACCTGCATCAGGAAGGCGCGGGTCAGTCCGTTGAGAAGGTAGGTGTTCAGGAAGCCCGGCGGAAAAGCCGTATCGCCCTGCCATTGCATCGCGATGAAGGCGCATCCCGCCAATCCGGAGAGCAGTGCGAAAATAGACGCCAGAGAAGCCTCAAGCAGCCGCGTCTTGAAAAGCAATATGGCGCCAGCCGCCAGCGCGCCGGCCAGCAACATCAGCAGCGTGCCTAGGAGCAGCGGCGCTGGCTCCATTTTCCCGAGGTCACCGACTGGATGGAAGCGCTCGACGCCCACAATGCCCTGACCGGTGCGGAAATCGGTCTCGACCGTTGAATGTCCGCCGCCGCTCCAGATCTGCTGCGCGCTCTCGAACAGGGGCGGCTCACCCGGCGCAAGCGCCGGCAGCAGGGCCATCAGCCAGAGGACGACTGCAACCACCTGCACGACGAGGAATGCGGTCAGTCCCGCATTCCTGGCCAGCAAGTCTCGCGCGGCCATCAGTTCAGGCCCCTCAGTGGCCAGCGCCCGGCGCGCCCGAACCCCACACGAGGTGCGGCGTCACGTAGACGAACGCGAAGAGGAACAGCCACACCACGTCGACGAAGTGCCAGTACCAGGCAGTGAATTCGAACCCGAGATGCTTGTCTGGCTTCATGCCACCCGCGACCAGGCGGAAGAACGCGACAATCAGCATCCCCGTGCCGAGCACGACGTGGAAGCCGTGGAATCCAGTGGCCATGAAGAAGGCCGAACCATAGATCGAGCCGCCATACGAGAAGCCCGCTTCCATGTACTCGACAACCTGAAGCGCGGTGAAAGCCATGCCGAGCAGGATGGTGAGCCCGAGGCCCGTGATTGCGGCCTTGCGATCATTCACCTGCAGGGCGTGGTGAGCCCAGGTAACAGTCGTGCCCGAAAGCAGCAGGATCAGCGTGTTGATCAGCGGGAGGTGGAACGGGTCGAACGGCTTCACGACGTGACCGTCGATTTGCGTCACCGGCCACTGGCTCCATTGCAACAGAGACTCGTAGGCCGGGTTGGCGAGATCCGAGTGCGCCGGGTTGGCGCGCAGCGTGTGGTAGATCGCCATCTCGAAGAATTCCCAGAACCACGCCACGAAGAACATCACTTCGGACGCGATGAAGAGAACCATGCCGTAGCGGAGGGAGATCTGGACAACCTCGGTGTGGTCGCCCGCGCGGCTTTCCTTGAGGACGTCGCCCCACCAGCCGATCAGCACGAACACGAGGGCGATGAAGCCGGGAACCGGTCCCCACCAGTTGCCCTGCTCGACGAACCACAGGCCCTTCATGGCGCCCGCGGTGCCCAGCACCATGAGCAGCATGGCGAGCGAGGCCAGCAGCGGCCACGGGCTCGGCTTCACCAGGTGATAGTCGTGCTTGACGTCGCCAGCCATGGCTTCAGTCCCTCGATCTTGCGGCTCGGGGGCACCCCCTTCCCGCCGTCCATTGTCTCTCATCCGCGGTCTAGTTGACCGCTGATGCGTTCTCAGTCTGCACAGCGGCCTGCGGGCCAGTTGCGCGATAATATGTATACGAAAGCGTTATGCCGTTCACGTCATCCGCCTGCCAGTCGTTGGCCATCTCCGGGGCGACAAAAAACACGACAGGAATCTCGACCGTCTCGCCGGGCTGGTATGTCTGCTCGACGAAGCAGAAGCACTGGATCTTGTTGAAGTACCGCCCGATCTTGTGCGGCACGACGTTGAACGTCGCCATCGCATTCACCGGCTCGGACGAGGTGTTGGTCACCTCGTAGTAGATCATCATGGTCTCGCCGAGCTTCACGTCGACATGACCCTGCTTGGCGCGGAATTTCAGCGGCGCACCCGGATCGACATTGGCGTCGAACGACACGCGCACGACGCGATCCAGGACCTCAGTCGGGCGGGCGACGGCAACTTGCGTCGTGCCGCCAAAGCCCGTCAGGCGGCAGAAAGTCGAATACAGGGGCTCAGCTGCAAAGCTGAGGCCCAGCATGCCGACCGCCACGCCGCTCAGGATGAATGTCGTGAGGCGGGCGCGCTTATTCAAAGGCCGTGCCCCAGTTGGAAATGTTGCCGCCGACCTTCGCCATGGTCAGCACAAACACCAGGATCACGAATGCAAAGAGCGCCAGTGCGATCCACTGGCCGCGACGCTTGCGGGCCGTCACCTGCGCATCGGTCAGCGTGATGCGCTCGCCTGTCGGCACCGCCTCGCCCGATCCAGCCAGCACTGCCGCAACGCTCGAAGCGGGAGCTGGAGCCGGGTCGACAACAGGCTTCTCCGGCCCACCGTCCCAATCCTTGATCTGTCCCTTGTCGAGCATCATGCGCCTCCTGTGAGCGGGAAGTGCAGCGGCAGGACGCGTTCGATCAGGATCGCGGCGAACAGGGCAAACAGATAGAGAATCGAAACGCCGAACATCGCTTTGGCGCGGCCGATATCCTGCGGCGCATCAGCATCGCCTGCGCAGCTGAAGAAGACGCGGAAGGCATTCCAGATGAACGCCGTGCCGCCAAGAACAGCGACCGCAGCGTAGATCGCGCCACCCAGACCGGTCGCAACCGGCAGCAGGGCAAACGGCGTCACCACCAGCGTGTAGATCAGGATCTGACGACGCGTTTCAGCGGCCCCGTGCGTGACCGGAAGCATGGGAACGCCCGCTCGCGCGTATTCCTTCGACGTCCAGAGCGACAGCGCCCAGAAGTGCGGCGGCGTCCAGAGGAAGATCAGGCCGAACATAAGCCAGGCGTCGGTCGGCATGTCGCCCGTCGCGGCGGCCCAGCCGATCACCGGCGGAAACGCGCCAGCCGCACCGCCGATCACGATGTTCTGCGCCGTCCAGCGCTTGAGCCACATCGTGTAGACGACCGCATAGAAGAAGATCGAGAACGCCAGCAGCACTGCGGCCAGCGGGGTCGCCGCCAGCGCCATCAGAGTCACCGACAGCGCCGACATGATCAGGCCGAA
>ERZ795044.3265-NODE-3265-length-13679-cov-7.128817_pt1 | contig 13679 bp, 9 predicted proteins | sample MGYA00375128_ERZ795044 | MGnify/ENA primary metagenome ERZ795044 (study PRJEB30173, sample SAMN05720213) | anaerobic digester metagenome | isolation source: active sludge of municipal wastewater-treating anaerobic digesters | place: USA | collected 2014-12-22 ... | reverse complement strand
CACCGGGGCTTCAACCCATTGCATTCCGGGAAGTTGCTCGATATTGGGAATAGAGGTAATGAAAAGCAGCGAAATGAGCCCCTGGTATTTCACCAAAAACCCCATGCTCCTCGAAAGGGTTTTTTGAATTTCCAGTTTCCGTTTTTCAATCGACGGATAGGTTCCTTTTTCGAGGATTTCCATAAAAAAGGACCGGTAGCTTTTGTAAAAACTCGTTTCGATCTCAAGCAGGAAAAAAGACAGCGAAGGGATAATCGTCAGATAAGCGAAAAACACCGCGCTCTCATACGCCGGATAAGTCCTCAAAAGGCGGCTCACTTCGACGGCATTCGGTGAAAACCAAAATACGATTTTGTCGATCCAAATGGCCAGATTGTACACCACGCCGATCAAAACCAGCGTCCAATTCTTGCACAAGAAGCGCAGAAAACCCCAGTCAAATTTCCGGTCCGAAGGAAACTCGATAAAAACCCTTGCGGACAATAAAATCATAATCAGAAGGTGCCCGATCAGATAGCCGAAGAAATAACCGATCAATCCCATCCGGGTTCCGAGTCCCCAAGCGCCGGCGACAGTCACGGCGCTTCCGAGGGTGTAAATGAAAACGATTGCTTTGTAATCGTAAAGCGCCGAAAGGAGGGTCATGACCAGCCAAATCATGCTGACCGTGAGATAAATCAGAAACACCGATAATCTCAACGGCAGAGCTTCGTCCCCCAAAAAGACGTAAAATCCCCCGGCAAGGCTCTGCACGGCGAGCAAAACAATCGCGGAGGAATTAAACGCGGGGACCAGGGCTTCTTTTTCCTTTAAATAGAGTTTGTCGGCCAGGTAACGCGTCAGGACCAGCTGGACCAGGCCCGCCCCGATCAGGGAAAAAGCATAGACGTAAATGATAGACGTCCGGAAATAAATCAGCTCAAACGTATCGATATTCTCCGGCACAAAAAGGCTGAGGCAAAACAGGGTGATGATGCTGAGCACCCAAGGCCCGGCCGAAATCAGCACGGAATACAAATGGGCCTTCACCGAATCAAAATACGTGTCGCCCGATAATATTTTCTGCAGATTAAACCCTATCCCCGCCATCCCGCATCCCCTTCGCCGGACCCCGCGGAGACCGTTCCGTCTTCCCGCGCCTTCGCCCCGGCAGAAACTTCCTCGATATGCCGGTTGTAAAGCATCTGATAGTCCGCAATCATATCGTCGATTTGATAAAATTTTTCGATCCGCTTCCGCCCCGCTTCGGCCATTTTCCGCCTCAACCCCGGATTCTTCAGGATCTCGATGATGGCCTTTGCCGTCGCATCGGGATCGCAGATCGGCGTCACATATCCGGCGGCCCCCAGCTCGCAATCCTCGGATGTCCGGCCGCGGAGAAGTTCCGGGCAAGCGCCGACATCCGTCGTCACGCAGGGAATTCCGCATGCCAGAGCCTCAAGAATGACAATCGGCTGGGCCTCACTGACGCTGGTCAATACCACAACGTCCAGTTTCGGGTAAAAATCGGCCATTTTGACCTTGCCGGTAAACCGGATCACGTCCCGCAGTCCTTCCATTTCCACAAGGAAAAGGCAGTCCCGGTAATATGTTTCATCCTCGTCCGTCGGCCCGATAATGTAAATGTCCACATTTTCAAGTTCGTCGCAGATCTTGCGGCAGGCCTTGATGAAGGTTTTGACGTCCTTGATCGGGACCACCCGCCCCACAAAACCGATGCCGAACCGGGACCTCCCGGAGTCCTTTTTTAAACGACTCATGAACGAAAAATCAATCCCGTTCGGGATAATTCCGATTTTCCTCGGATCCGCTCCTTCCTCAATCTGAACCCTCCGGTTGCCCTCGTACAATGTGATGATTTCGTCCGCCGATTCGTACGTCAGGCGGCTCAGGAACGAAAAGAGGGCGATCCACCATTCCCGGAAGAAATCCGCCCGTTCCGTCACTTTCATTTCGTAGGCCGTTTTGGAATAAATCCAATCCGCCTTTGAAATCTCGATTTTCCGCTCGCGGGTATAGATCCCGTGCTCCGTTAAAAGCAGCGGGCGGCCCGTTTTGAGCTTGGCAAGCGAGCCCAATGCCCCCGCGTATCCCGTCGAAATCGAATGATAAATTCTTGCCGGGGGCAGCTCCACCCGGAGGAGAGAAAAAAACGGGAGAAACAGGAATCGCCAGGTCCAAAAGTAATCCACAAACGACACCTGCTCGTTTTCCGACTCGTAAAGTTTCCGGACCAATTCCCATCCTTCCCGGGAATACGCCAGATCGTGCAGACTGATCGTCCGTTCATCCTTGCCCCCCAAAATACGCACCGCTTCGCCGAAAAGTTCCGTTCTGCCCCTTTTGACCTGCATCAGAAACTCAAGCAGCCGATCCACGTCCCCCGGCTTTTTTCGACGGGTCTTTTCCCTGGCTAACTGATAGTCGAAAAGATACAGTTCGCGGAAATCGAGGACATTGTCGGGGATTTCATAATGAAGTTTCCGTGTCGCCAGGCGGTGAGGGCCCAGATACACGATGGAAAACGTGATGTCATCAAGCCTCCGGATGAGTTCGTAAACCCACGTCGAAACGCCTCCCGCCACGTAGGGATACGTCCCCTCCAGCAACAGGCACACATCATTCATGCCGCACCGCCTCCTGTCCTCTCATCCCGGCAAATCCGAATTTTCGGCAAAGGCCGGTTCCGTCCAAAACGAAATCACTTCGTTCATTTTGCTTCTGACTTTTTTATCGCGTTCGCGCAGAAAACTCCCGAATAAAACTTCCTCGGCCGGTTTCCGTTCGTCCAAGGGCAAGTTTTTGAGAAAATCCAGAATCGCGATTTTGGCTTCCGCCGTCCCCGATTCAAAAACGGAATCCAGAAATCGCGGGCTGAGCTCCGAAAAACTCCGGATCGCGATCGAGGGAAGCATCCGCGCCAAGACGTCCTTTTCTTCCCTGCCGGAAACCCCTTGATTGACCATTTTCAGAAAAAAATCCCTGTGCCCCGCCGCCGATTGTTTCAAAAAGGTCTCGAGATGCTTTACGCGAAGGAATTTTTCGCCTCCCGCTTCGCTCCGGGCTTCCAGGATCGCGTAAATCAGCGTTTTTGCCGTCCGGACAAAATGCTCCCCGCTCATGCGGACGTTTTTAAAAAAAACTTCCGCGATCGCAGACAGGGTTTCGTCGCCGGCGGCTTCGGGAATGATGTCTCCCAAAAGCTCGGGCGAGTGCTTGAAAATTTCCCGCAGTCCTTTCAGGGCGGCCAACCGGATCGAAAAATCACTTTCCCGCCCCGCCATCTCAAGCAGACGGGCCGTTTTTCCGTCCTTCGCAATACGGCTGAAACAACGGACGGCCAAATATCTCACGTGCCGGGATCCGGCTTTCATCAATCTTTCGACGGTTTTTTCGACGGGTCTCGGCAGAGGCTGCCGCGCCGGAAGCCGAAGGATCGTTGCGAGCAGCGCCTGAATGATCGCGGTAAACGGTTCGCCCCCCGTTTCCGAGAGAATCCCTTCAACCGCAAGCCAATGCCGTTCTTTCAGTCCCGGCGCCAGGGTGTTCACGGCCGCATAGGAAAATTCATTCCGTCCGAGAATCAACTTGCACAAAAAAGGGACGGCGCGCGCGTCCGCCGACCCGGCAAGGTTCTCAAGCGCGATCAGACGCAGGCAGTTTTTCGATCCCCTCAGGTATCGCTTCGTCAGTATCTCGAAAATTTTCCCCGCCGCCCCGTAAGAGGCCAGCAGGCGGAGCCGGAGACCGGCGGCCGCGAGGCTTTCCCCTTTTTCGTTTCGCATCAGCCATTTCAGAATCCGTCCGGATTTTATCCTCCGGATCGTGGACTGGGCCATCATCCTGATTTTCGGAGACGGATCCGAAAAAGCCTTCCGGAAGACCGCCCTGAAAAGCGGTTCCGTGAGAATGCCCCGGACGGAGGATAAAATCATGATAACGGTTTTTTCGTCTTTTTCCTCCTCCAGACCCTTCGTGATATAGGTTTCCCAATATCGCGTCTTTTGCCGTAAAGCCGCCTGATAAGCGATCTGCCGAATGCGCAGATAAGGCGACGCGAGATAACGCTTCAGATAGCGGGTGTGAAGCGCCAAGGCAAACCAGCTCAAAGATGCCAGCGCTTCTTCCTGAATGTCCCGGTCGTCCCGGTTGGCCCATTGCTCAAGATGCGTAAACGCCCGGGGGTCCCGGATCCGGCCGAGGGCTTTCAAAATCATGATTTGGGTTTCTTTGTCTTTTTCCTTCTCCAGAAGTTCCAGGAGAGGAACCACCGTCCGGGACTGGCGGAGCTTTCCGAGATAACCGACCGCGAACCGGACTTCTTTTTCCCACGGGAGGTCCAGCATTTTCAGCAGGAGATCCGCGCGCGGGTCGAGGCTGATTTCGGAAAGCCGGGAACAGACCTGCTCACGGATCCATTCATTGCCTTCGGCAAGAAGCGCGTACAGTTTTTCGAATCCCGCCGGCCGCTCGACGGAGACCAGATATTTGACCAGCCAGTGAAAGCTCCAGTTATCACCCCGTTCTTTTAGCCGCTCATAAATAAAGAGAATATCTTCGTCCGAAAAATAAAGGCAAAGCGACTGGAACGCCTCTTGATAAACCGCTTCTTCCCGATTAAAAAGACGGGCGATCAGTTCCGCGATCTGATTTTCTTTGAGGGAACGCTCCTCCAACCTTCCTTCCTCCTTGTCTGCTAAAAATTTTTAAAGCGATTACGAAAAAGTCAACGGGCCGCCGCCCAAAAACTGAAGGCCGTTTCCTGTCCGCTGAATCCCGGGGCCTTTGCCCGCTTCAAGAACTCTTCGAGTTCGCGGTAAAGTTTCAAACTGAAATAGACCTCGCCCTTTAAGGAAATCAGCTCCTGGTCCTGCGGCCACAAGGGAATAAAACGGTCGATGATCTTCTTGGCTCGGTCGTACTGTTCCAGGCGGGTCAGGGAACGCACGTAATCGGCGACGACCCGGGGCTGTTGAGTATCCAGATCGAGAGATTTCTCATAAGCGTCTAAACCAAGCGTGAGATAATATTTCGCCAGGGTCTCGTCCACGAGCCCCGTTTCCGCGTACATCCGGTATAAATCCCCCAATTCGGCGTAAGCGGCGGCGCCCCCTTCCTGTCCCGCGTGTTCCAACGCCTGGCGGATCTTTTCATTCACCCGATGCTCCACCTGAAGAAGAGCGCCGGCAGCGACGAGCCGCACGTCCGGGGACGGGTCCTGGGTCGCCTGGCGGAGCAATTCCACGCTCTCTCTGGAAGTCCTCTGCGACAACTTTTTGATGGCCTTTTGTTTCATCCGGACGTCGCTCCCGATCAAAATGTCCGCCAAAGGCTCGAATCCGATTTCTCCGCGGATCCGGCGCAGGGCGTTCATCATCTCCGTGATATTTTCGCCGTCCCGTTCGTTCCGGAAAAGATAGGCCTCGTATTGTTCGTACAATCCCTCCTGACCGGAGCCGACCCTCCAAAGCCATCCCCAAAAAATCAAAGCGAGCAGACTCCCCGCCACGGGAAAAAAAGCCGCGATCAAACCGCCGAAAATCAGCGCGGGTTGCCAGGTATCTCTTTTGGGGATCCCCGTCCCCCGCGCCCAGATCCCGAATCCGATCATCGTCAGCCCCGCCAGATGAATCCCGGCGGCCAACGGAAGGAGGCGGCCTTGGAACCAAAACGGCCCGGCCGTCAGCGTCACGGCGAGTCCCGAGAGGATCCAAAACAACCATCCCGCTTTAAACATTTTTCCCCGCATGTTTTTTCTCCGACCGTTTCCTCTCAACTGGAGGCCCGGTGATTTTCCGCCAATGTCTTCAACCCGCAGCGGGTCAGCGCAGGATTCAAAAGATCCCGGTAATCCGCCATTCTGAAATCGATTTCTTCGGCCGCGACAACAAAATCCGGACGCGGGCCGTCCGAACGGGCGCCTCGCGTCGCCTCCTCGAACTCATTCAGAAGCCGCTTCAGCTTTTCCTCAAGGGCCTCTCTGGATTTCATGGGGCAGACCGCGGAAAAAGTCCCGTCGTACCGGTAACGGAAAATCATATCCGTATCGTCCAGGTCCCGCTTCAGCAAAGAAATAATCGTCCGGCTTAAAATTCTTTGCACCGGTTCTTCAAAGATTCCGTAGTGATTGATTTTCCCCATCAGGACCGACAGCGGCAGGCGGTATTTCACCGCGCGCAGGAATTCGAGGCGGAGGACCCGTTCAAAATGCTGGAAGTGATAGATCTGATAATCCTCGTCAAAAATCTGTTTTCTCTGCGCGTCCCGGTAAAAACGGACGTTCTGCAGGGCTTTCCCCGTCCAATCCACGACCAGTTCGATCAACTGGAGATTGGCCTTGTGGAAATTGAGAAAATCCATCTTCTCGACATTCACCACCCCCGCCACCGCGCCTTCGGACGAATAAACGGGGATCATGGCCAGCACCCGGTTGTATTCTTCGATATAGCGGTCGGAGTCCGGAATGTTCAGGATGTCCTTTACGGCCAGGCTTCTCTTTTCCCGAAGGACAAGCGCCATCATGCTTTTCTCCCTGGAAATCTTCCCCTCGACGACCTGCTCGGCGGTTTTCCCCACCGCCGATTTCAGAACCCAGTACTCCCCCTCCAGAAAATAAAGCGACGCGCCCTGCACGTGAAGATGCGCGTTCAGCATCTCCAGGCATCCCCGGCAGATTTCCTCCGGGCTCAAAGCCTCGAACTTCCGCGCCGTCTCGTAAAGCGTTTTGACCGTCGCCGTCTGCCCGACGATTCTCGTCTCCAGCACTTCTTTTACTTTTTCCGACATCTCCAACTGCTTTTTCATTCCGTCAAACAATTTACTTTTTTCTTTGAGGGCCTTTCGCATGTCTTCTTCGGCATTCAGATATTTTTGCCGGAGCTCTCCCAGAAAAACCCCGGCGAAAAAAAAGGCCGCCGGCAGGACCAACCCCTGGACTTCGAGGATTTTTTCAAATTCCGTTTTGGTCGGGATCCCGCGAAACAGGACCAGCAGAATCTGGACGGAAGCCAAAAATCCCGCGGTAAGTCCCGGCACAAACCCGTACCGGCTTGCCGCAAACAGAACCACCAGCCAATAAGGATGGAGCGGAGCCCTCAAAAATCCCGGGTCGTCCCGGAAGAAAAGAAAGTTAATGCAATCCAGGACCAGAAAAGAAATGAAGATTTCGGAAAAAACCGCGCCGGCCTTCCGTTTTCCTTCCGGAAGTTCCGCCCGAGAAGCCTTCCCCTGATCCTGAGAAAAAAGTTTCTTTAAAATCGCCATAAGCCGCCTCCCCGAATCGTCATCGCGCCGGGACCCCGTCCGTCCCTCCGGCAATCACACGGATTTTTTCAAGCCATTTTTCCATACAAGCGTATTTCAGAAGGAAATAAAATTTCTTCTTCCGGAGAATTCTCCACTCCTCGTCCTCCGGCTGCTCGGGTCCGATCAGGAGAATTTTCATCCTTTTGCTCTTCAGGCCTTCCAGCCGTTCGACCAGCGAAAGCAAATCTCCGCAATCCGCTTCCCCGGGCCGGAGCGGAAGGAAAATACTGCAAATCAAAAGATCCGCGGGAGATTTTTTAAGAAACGCCTCCGCTTCCGTCATGCTGCGGACATGAGCCGCCTCATAACCGTGCCACTTCAGATAGGTGATAACGGCATCCGAAACGTTTGGATCGTCATCGCATAAAAGAATCGTAATCATTAATTTTCCCCGAAGCCCGTTAAAAATAAACGTTTACGGAACCGCTGAACACCTGCGTATTCCCCCTGCCGGCCGTTCCGCTGTCCCCGTAATCATATTCGTAAACGCAGGAGAGTTTTGCCCGGTCGCTCAGCCAAAAATCCCCCCGGAACGTCCAGATCACAAAATCGACATGTCGTTTCCGGTCCGATCCGCGGGTGACGCTCCCGTTCACGTCGACATACGGACCGATTCGCTGCTCCAGATAAAGCCCTCCGTAATGCGCCTGCTCTTTCGGAAGATATCCGATCTCCTGTTCGGCTTCCGGAAACGCCCGGTTCCAGACGCCGCACTTGTAATGATAATTGATCGAAAGGTAGGGGTTCCGCCACACGATCAGTTCGGTAAAGAAATCGTTGATCACCTTATACCCCAGATAACTCGTATGCGTCATATCGTTCCGGGACGCGTCCATCCGGTACCATTCCACCGCAATATCGTGCCCGCCTTTCAGGCGGTTCCAAAAAGTCAGGTTATTGTTCGCGTGAAGCCGGTCGATCCGTCCCCGTTTTTCAAGGGCCTCCACGGGATCATATGAAAGGACATTCCATTCATATCCAACCCGTGATTCAAACGGGCCTTTCTTGAATTCCCCGATAAAATCCAATTCGTTCACGTCCCGGTTATCATAGTAAGTCGATTCCCACCGGGTCAGAAACGAAATGTCCCGCGTGTAGTAGAATTGCGCCTCCAGCGAATGTCCGACCATCCTCCGATGCGTTCCCTCCGGGAGGACCCTGGCTTTCTTGAAAAAGAAATCTTCCGCGAGCCCCACCCCCATCCTGAGCCAGGGGGCGGCCCAGAAACTTCCCTTCTGCCGCAGGTGGTAATTCCGCTCCGTCGCGGGACGGTGAAAATATTCAAACGAAGTGCCGAATTGCGAAGCCCCCATCTCAAGATCGGAAAGATAATTCGACAGCAATCCCTTCTGCTTCCGGTTTTCGCGCAGAAGCTCCCGGTAAAGCGCGAAGGCCTCCGGCCATCTCCTGAGCGCGGAGAGAACGCCGACGTAAGATTCGCGGTACCGCCGGTTGTCCGGGGCGATTTTGAGAAGCGTCTCGTAAGTCTCGCCCGCCTCGCGCCATTTTTCCTGTTGCCCCAGCAGATCCCCCTTCAGCTCCAGCACGGTCTGGGTCCGCCCCGCTTTCTCTTCCAGCGTTTCGATCAGGGGTTTCGCTTTTCCCGTCTTTCCTTCCCCCAGATAAAAAGCCGCCGCGGTGCCGAGCACCTGAAGATTCCCCGGTTGTTTTTCCAGAATTCTTTCCATGCTGTTCAAGGCCTTTTCCCGCTCCCCCAATTTCCAGAGAATTTCGGCTTCCTCCGTTTCCCGGGCGGACCATTCGTCGGCCTGCCCTTCGAATAAACTCGAGAGAGAATCCTGATCTTCGCCCGCAAAAAGCGGCGGGACAGGAGTCATCCCCCCCAAAATTAAAATCAGAAACGCGCTTATCCAAAAAAATCTTTTTCTCACAAAAACCCTCTAGCGTTTTACCCTCAAAAGTTCCAGGGCCCGTCGGTACTCTTTTTCGCTTCCCTTCGAGTCCCCCAAAGCGGCCATCACGTCCCCGAGAACGTGATGAGAGTGATACGTCCCTCCCGTTTTCTCATGATATTGCTCCAGATAACTCCTCGCTTCGGAAAAGTCCCCTTCGCCGAAATAAATTTCCGCGATCAATTCCATTAACTTGTATTTCGAGGGGTTCCGTTCATACAAAGCCCGGAGCAATCGGATCGCGTCTTCTTTCTTCCCGGAACGCACATAAAGATCCGAAAGCAATTTGAAAAATTCCTCTTCGTTCGGGAAGCGCTTCGAATAAATCTCCAGCACCCGGAGGAGTTCGGCCCCGCGCTTGTAGAAAAAGAGCCGGTCGACGACCTGGGCGGCGTAAGCGCGGTTTTGAGGATATTCATCGGCGACTTGCCGGTAAATCGCGAGCGCTTCGTCCGTTTTCCCCTCATATTCGCGGATCTCGGCAAGCCTCAATTGAATTTTGGCGTCCCGCGGAGAATGCTCCAGCCATTCACGGCAGATCAACGCGGCTTTTTCCGGGAGTTTTTTCAAAAGGCAGAGGCGGACCAGCTCTTCGTAAAGCCTTGGGTTAAAAGCCGCATGCCCTTTCTCGAATTCATAAAGGTTCAGCAGTCCGTCCGAATCCCTCGAATAAAAGTAATGGGAAATCAATTTCTCCCGGACCGTTTCCAAGCGCGGGTCCAGACGGATCATTTTAAGCCAGTAGCCGCTCGCTTTTTCAAACTGCATCTTTGACTCATAAAAATCGGCTTGGATTTCATTAAACCATAATTGATCCCCGTAACTTTTTTCCAGCATCCGTGCCGCCCGCTCAAATAAAACGTCCTGCTCGTCGTACATCAAAGCTTTCAAATAACGCTGCGTATTTCTGACGTCACCGGGATCCCGGTGAAATTGTTTTTCAAGATAGAACCTCGCCTGATCGAAATCCCGGGCTTTTGACAATAACAATCCGAGCTGCCTTTGAGTCGGAAAAAGATAAACGCTGAAAATTCCGACCCCCAAAAAGAAAAGAAGTGATTTCCAGAACGCGATGCCCATTTCTTATCCTATCGGATCCCCTTCCGCCGCCGAAATTCTCCGTCAGGACCGAACCAGCCGGATCCGACATTCCCCTTTGACCGGAATCCGGATCTCAAGTTCCCCCTGATCATTCGCCTGAATTATTTTCCGGAATGTTTTCGTTCTGCTTCCGTTTTCCCTCTCCGCCCGGACTTCATATGACGCCCGCTCCCCCAAGTTGCAAACCCGGTAGCACCCTTCTTCGAACCCTCTCGCCCGGAAAGAAATTTGCTTTCCGGAAACCTTCCACTCTGAAATTAACGTCGAGGCATCTTTCAAGTACGGAACCGAAGGGGGCGCGGAGCCGAGATAAAGAATCGCGGTCCCGGAATCTCCCAGATGCACGTACAAAAAGTCCTCCCACCGTTTAAATCCGATAATCCCCGACGATCGCTCAAAATCGGGAAATCGTTTTTCCCCGTCAAAGCGTACCGTGCTGCACGTTCCGTAATCGCGGAACTCCCAGCTTCCGTCTTTCCGCGTATCGATATTCCCCCGGTAAAAATCTTCCAGTACCGTCAGATACTCCGAAGTGAAAACGGGGATCACATCCTGCGTCAAGGCGTAATCGTACACGCGAATCAGGGCCCTCAGTCCCCCTTTCCGTTCTCCGCTGAAAAAGTGATAGTAAGCGTTCATGGGCGTCACGCGCCTCGGTCCCGAACAAACCACGGTCGGTTTTTCCGTCTCGCGGAAGGTTTCGATCACCTGCGAAAAACGGTCATAGGGGGGTTTCCACCCTTGGGTATAGATATTTTCATTCGCGTTACTCGTGAAAAACTGCCGGCGTTTTTGATCATACCGGGCCAAAGACGCCACGCCCGTGTACGAAGGAATCGATCGATCGAAACGGGTATCTCCCCCGTTGATATTTTTAAGTCCCAACCGGTTTACGGCATCGATCGCTTCGGCCGGAGGGCGGCAATTCCCGGTCCACTGATTGACTTTGACTTTTTTCCCGCCGGTCAGCAAAGCGCGATTGATGTAATCGGCGGCGCCCTCAATCTCCTGATACAGGTAGCTCTCCCAGTCAACCGTCACATAAGCCCCTTTGTCGTAAGCGGATTCGGATGCGATATCCGCCTCTTCTTCAAGCGGGATCGAATATCCCGGAATGACGAGCGCCGTAATTTTTTTATTCCAGTCCAGGGGATGACTGAATCCGTGCACTCCCGCTTCAACGTTCTCCAGCGCCAATATCTTCCGCGCGAGTTCCACAAGCTTCTCGGACCCGAGATAAAAGGGATCGATCCCGGCCGTAATGAAAGAAACCGTGATGGGAAGATCGTAAACCTTGAGAATTTCATCGTAGATGACTTCTCCCGAAAACCTTCGGGGTTCCGCTTCCGAAATATTCCTCACCCCGTCTCCGTCGATATGAGAGTAGAAAATCCTTCTCCCGAAAAGCGTCGTGGTGTCATAGCGGGGACAGCCCTTCAACCCAAATGCCTCTTCAAAAAACCGGAAAGGATCGATTCTCCATTGCAAGCGGTCATTCACCTGATCCAAAGCAATCTCATACCCTCCCAAAACCACGCCTCCCCGCGCGGTCACAACCACCGCATGACTTTCGCTATCGGACAAATCGTTGCGTTTCAATTTGAGATAAGTTCGATTCCCGGGGTTCAACGAAAGGACCTGTTCGTAAAACTCCGTCTCATTTTCCAACGGACGCTCGAATTCAACCATCGAAGAATCCTTTTCGACGATTTCGATCGACAACGGATTGTCGCTCCAGTTGCCCCGGTACTCAAGGTCGAGAGCATGGAATACTTCGTTGATCGTTTCCAGCGAAACGTCCTTCTGCGTTTCACTGTCTTTGAAAGCGCCGAAATTCCTTAAAATCACATATCGCCTCCCTTGCTGAATTTGTTCCGCCGCCCAATGACAATAAGCTTCCGCGTGAGGCATCTTTTCATCGTCAAACCAGGTCAAAACACCGCGAACCCCTTCCAATGCGTCCGGAGCCGGGACCCCTTTCGCGATATCATAGTACTTCACTTCAAGGCCTAAATAATTCAGGACCATTGCCCCCGCCCGGAAAACAAAATTGTAGTCCTCCCTTCCGTTAAACGGTTCCGTGGAATCGAAAAGCGCCAAGATAATCCTTTTTTGATGCCCGGATTCGACATCGGCCCGGCCGGTCACCGGAACGCTCTGAAAAACAAAAAAAGCAACCGTCAAGCCAAGCCACGCATTCGGCAAACCCCGTCTTAAAAACGTTTTTTTGCGCCGCGGGCAAGTTAAGTACGGAAGGTCCCCGTTTGGATTAGTCGGTTTTCTCATTTATCCCTGCCAATATATCTTTGAGAGATTTTTTTCCGCAATATAAGGCTTGAACCCGAGCGTCCGGGCCTCACGGATGCATTCCCGGACAGTCTCCCGATCTCCTTCCGCCGCGTAATCGATATTGAAAACGGGAAGTTTTCGCTCCGCTTGAATCCGCCTCAAAATCCGCACTTTGTACCGGCGATCCTCTTCGGGGACCTCTTTGTATCCGCCCTTTTCGAAATCCGGCATCCGGTAAATATCCTCCGCCAGCATTCCGTTCAGAAAAGGCGCGATTTCCTCCAAAACGGAAAACCCGTTATTGCTGATCAAAAGCAGTCCCGGATATTTCCGCCGGATCTGCCGCACCAGATCCGTCACGGCACCCCTTGCGCCTTTAAATTTTTCGGGAGAAGTCTCTTCCAGATAATCCGCCGTATCCAAAGTGTCGAGCATTACCCCGTCAAACCCCTGCGCGATGATACGGGGAATCACCTCGTCCAGAATAAGCGCCTGCCAGGCGGGATCCCGGACGTCCACCCGGAACCCTTCTTTCCAGTCCGGATTCTCGGCAAGGAGCCAGGGGGCGTTTTTTATCTTTTCCCAGTAAAACCGATAGGCTTCCGCTTCCCCGACGCTGACATAACCGATCAGCAGGATTTTTTTTCGCAAGACTTCCAGCGAAGGATGCGCGTCCGCGTCCAAAACGGCCATGTCAAATTTCAGAATTTCATCGGTCCGGGTTGTGTCGCGCGACGGATCGTAATCGAGCAGGATGAACCACTTTTGGACCCGGGAAAGCTTGGACCGGAGAGAAGATGACCGGTTGCAGGAGAAAGCGCTCATGCAAAGCATGAGTAGAAAAAGCCAAATTTTCCGCGTGATAATTTTATTTTTCAAGAAGAGTTTTGACGGTTTGTAGCAATTCCCGGGGATCAAAAGGTTTTGTCAGGTACTCGTCGGCCCCCGCCTCCATCCCCCAAAACCGGTCCCCTTCGGTTCCTTTCCCGGTCAAAAGGATAATGGGAATTCGCTGAAAATCGGGGTTTTCCTTCAGTTTTTGACAGACTTGAAACCCGTTGGGCGACGGCA
>ERZ795044.3263-NODE-3263-length-13684-cov-5.358060_pt1 | contig 13684 bp, 11 predicted proteins | sample MGYA00375128_ERZ795044 | MGnify/ENA primary metagenome ERZ795044 (study PRJEB30173, sample SAMN05720213) | anaerobic digester metagenome | isolation source: active sludge of municipal wastewater-treating anaerobic digesters | place: USA | collected 2014-12-22 ... | reverse complement strand
CGAAATGGTTTTACCGGTAACCTCCACATTTCTCGCCAGGCCGTTATCGAGACGGATAATGCGCGAAGTATACATCTCGTCAGAATTGGTTTGCACAATCCGGCCAACTTTTTCTTTGTATTCGGGATCTACAAAATCTAGGAAGTTGCGCCCGATAATGTCTGCTTCACTTTCTGCTCCGAAAATGCGCAGAAATGCATTGTTTACGAGTTGATATTCACCATTCACAATAATGCTCATACCATCTAAAGCATGATCGAAGAAAAAGCGCAATCTGGATTCTGTTTCAGCGGCGTGTTTTTGCTGCTGATACATCGTGGTAACATCTCTGCCGATGCAATAAATATGTCCGGTAATTGAGTTAACGGATGCATCGTAACTCAGCGTTTTAATTTGACCTGATTTGGTGCGGATACGTAATTCGTAGTTGAGCAGTTGTGTTTTATTTATCCGTAGCTCATCAATTACTTTTAAAGCATTCGGGATATCTTCGGGTAACACAAAATCCCAACCGCCTTTTAAGTCAATAATTTCATCCCGCGAATAACCACTGATTCTTGAATACGCATTGTTAAAATCGATGATCGTGCCATCCAGTGTTGCCACCAGCATGACATCCGCCGACATTCTGAAGAATAATTCAAAATCAGTGGATGGTGTGGTGGGTGCTAAAGGTGGTGTAACACGATTTGCCATACAGATACTAAGGGTACTAATGTACCATTTTTTTACTATTCACCAATGATAACCGGTGGTTTTGCCTGGTCACCAAAGCGTTTTTGGATGAACGGGTTAATAAAAACCACTGCCATAATCATCAGCGTGCCTATATAAAATCCCGTTTGCAGATGCTCCTGCTCGTTAAACAGCAATATAGCCATGCCAATGCCATACACCGGTTCAAGGTTCAGTGTGATGGAGGCGGTAAATACAGAGATATGTCGTAAACAATATAAGGAAAGCGTAAAGGGGACCACCGTGCATAAGCCGGAAAATAATATCAGATTCACGATATCTGTTCCGGAAGGATGGATATCTGTTTCGGGTTGCACATGTAAATACAGCGGCATGATTGCGCTTAGGATGATATACCCTGTCACAATTTCAATAAAAGTGATATTCAGCGGTTTTGTTTCTGCAATCATTTTTTTATTGAGCAGAGAGAATATGGTTGCGAAGAAAGTGGATATTAATCCTAATATAATACCGGTTTTATAGTTTCCGCTGAAATGAAAAATTAAATACATCGCCGGCACTACCAGCAAGCCAAGCAACAATTCGTGCCAGATAAATTTTCTGCCAAAAAAAAGTGGTTCCAGCACACTCACAAAAAAAGAAGTGGTGGCAAGGCAGGTTAAGGCAACTGAAATATTTGCCTCCTTAATAGAACCATAAAAGGCAAGCCAATGTGCGGTAACGATTAAACCGATGCCAACTAATTTCCAAAGCGTTTTTCGTTGGATGGTGCGCAAAGATTTCCAAAGTGCCGGTATGCATAATAAAATGACGGAAGTAATGCCCATCCGATACCATACTAATATGGTTTCATTGAGCTGAATTAAACGACCGAATACGGCAGTAAATCCCCACAAAAACACGCATACATGGTATAACCAATATGCTTTCTGATATGCCCGATCCATGCGACAAAGGTAGCTGATTTGCAACAGCCTGCCGATTGGTAGAGCATGCGTAGCCGGTTATATTATGCCATTATCGGCAAAGCTGTAATAATCGGCCTCACCCACTATTATATGATCTAGAATATGCATTTCCATCAGTTTGGCGGCTTCCTTTAATTTTTTCGTTACACTGATATCGGCATCACTTGGCTGCAAATTTCCGCTGGGATGGTTATGCGCGAGAATAATGCCTGAGGCTAATTTTTGAAGTGCATTTTTCAGGATGATTTTCACATCAACAACGGTTCCGGCAACACCACCTGAGCTGATGCGTTCCTTGTCGATAATTCGATTGCCCTTATTGAGATAAATCACCCAGAACTCTTCATGTTGTAAATCGCCAAGTAAGGGTTGGATATGGTCAAAAATGTCTTTACTCGACCGAACGATTACTTTCAGTGCAGCTTCACTCAGATTTCTGCGTCTGCCTAATTCGAGGGCCGCGATGATACTAACCGCCTTGGCCGTTCCAACACCATGAAAAGCTGTCAGGTCGGCAACCTGTAATTTGCCGAGGCTGTGCAGGTCGTTTTGAAAATGGCTGAGGATGCGGGTAGAGAGTTCTACAGCAGTTTCGCGGGCATTACCGCTGCCGATGAGGATGGCGAGTAATTCTGCGTTTGATAAGCTTTGCCTGCCCTTTGCGATAAGTTTTTCACGCGGGCGGTCTTCCTCTGCGAGGGTTTTAAGGGTATAATTCATTGAAGTTTCCATCACCGTTCATACAGCACCTCCCCACCTCAAAAATAAAAAAACCCGACTAAAAAGCCGGGTTCTTTCAAGAAATATGCGTTTGAATTACTTGGCAACAGCCTTCTTCATCAGAGATGATTTCAGGTTTGCTGCTTTGTTTTTGTGAATGACATTGCGTTTCGCCAGTTTGTCGATCATAGAAACTACCTCAGGCAACATTTTATCTGCCTCTTTCTGATCTGTAAGAGCACGGAGTTTACGGATGGCATTACGCGTGGTTTTGCCATAATAGCGGTTAGCTTCGTTGCGTTTTTCCGACTGGCGGATTGACTTTTGAGCGGCCTTATGATGTGCCATTGTTGTTCGACTTAGTTTTTAAAATGGAGTGCAAATATAGGTCGGTTTGTGGAAAATTCCAAAAAAAATGGATTACAACCCGATTTTAAAGGGTTTTTTAACCTAAACAGCCCTTCAGCATGAGATTTGCCTGATTTTGACCGAAGGGTTAGTCTTCCAGCATCTTCAGGAATGTGTCTTCGTCAATGATTTCAACGGTTCCGAGCGCTTTTGCTTTGTCCAGTTTCGACCCGGCTGCCTCCCCGGCAACCAGGAAATTGAGGTTTTTCGACACCGAAGAAATCAGTTTTCCGCCATTGTTTTCGACCAGTTCTTTGGCCTCATCCCGGGTAAAACGGGTAAGAGAGCCTGTAAACAGGAAGGTTTTATTGCCAAGTTTTCCGGGACCGGAAGCGGTTTTTTCATTCTTCAGATTCAACCCGTAACCTTCCAAAGTGCTAATCATATCGCGATTAACCGGATTTTGGAAAAACTGATACAGGCTTTCAGCTACTTTCGGACCGATACCTTCTACTGATTGGAAATGATCCATATCCCAGTCGAGTAGTTCTTTCAGGTTGTTCAGACTACGCACCAGATCCTTGGCAGTTTGTGTGCCCACATGCCTGATGCCAAAACCATTGAGCAGTCGCCACAAAGGTTGTTGTTTACTGGCGGCAATGCCATCCACCAGTTTATTAATGCTTTTATCTTTCCATCCTTCCCAACCGGCAAGTTGTTCGGCATGGAGGGTGTATAGCTCCGGAATATTGTGCACGATGCCGTTGGCGTACAATTCAATAATCGTTTCTCTGCCACAGCCATCGATATCCATGGCATCCTTGCTCACAAAATGAATTAAACGTTCTTCTGCCTGTGCCGGACAATCGGGATTATTGCATCTATAAACGGCCTCGCCTTCTGGTTTGGTGATTGGCGCGTTGCACGAAGGACAGGTTTTCGGAAAATGGATTTTGCGAACTTTGTTTTGGTCGCGTTTCGACAATACAACACGATCAATATAAGGAATTACATCTCCGGCTCTTTGCACTACAACGATGTCATGCAGATGAATATCTTTTTCATTGATAATATCTTCATTGTGTAAAGAGATGGAAGAAACATTTACACCTCCAATATAAACGGTGCGCACTTTTGCTACGGGAGTTATGGCTCCGGTTCTGCCAACCTGATAATCAACTTCGAGTAATTCAGTTTCCTGTTCGCGCGCTTTAAATTTAAATGCAATTGCCCAGCGGGGATGGTGGGATGTTGCACCACATAAACGTTGTTGTGCTATATCATTCACCTTAATCACCATACCATCAATTTCGTAGGTGTATTGGTCGCGTGCTTCTTCCCATTGTTGTATAAAGCTGTGCACTTCTGCAATCGTGTCACATTTCTTTTTTTCAGCACCCGGAATTTTAAAGCCTAGTTTTCCGAGCATTTCGATATTGTTATAGTGCTTTTCTAACACAGTACCTAAAACATCACGACCATCTGAATCCACAGCATACGCAATATGATACATAAAGGCTTCGAGTCCGCGTTTTACGACTTCATCAGAATCTTTTACACGCAATGCACCGGCGGCTGAGTTGCGTGGGTTTTGAAGAATTTGCAAACCTTCTGCCTCCCGCTTCTCATTTATTTTGGCGAATGTTTCTTTATTAATAACCACTTCTCCCCTGAGTTCGACGCGGTGTATGCCATATTTCGAAAATGCTGCCTTTAACGGAAGCGAGCGCATGCGTTTTGCGTTGATGGTAATTTCATCACCCTGTGTGCCATCACCACGTGTTGCTGCGCGCACTAATAAATCATTTTCATAAATCACGGCAATGGAAGAACCGTCAAATTTTGGTTCGACGCAATATTCTATTGCAGGTGTTTGTGTTAATTCACGTACACGTTTATCAAAAGTCTGCAAATCGTTTTCATCATAACTGTTTTCCAGACTCAGCATCGGCACCGAGTGCGAAACAGTGGGGAATTCTTCACTTAAGGTTCGTGCTACACGTTGGGTAGGAGAGTCCTCGGTTAATAAGGCCGGATATGTTTTTTCGAGTAACTGTAATTTTTTAAACAGGAGGTCGTAATCAATATCGCGGATAACCGGTTTGGCGTCAACATAGTATTTCCAATCGTGGAAATGCAATACCTGCTTTAAATCGTCAACTACATCGCGGGCGGCGTCCTGATGGGCAGGCATATCAGCCAGCGTTTTCACCAATTGTTCGGTAAGCGCTATTAACCGGTGCTGTTCGTCCTGCTCGTATTTCATGCCCGCAAATTAAAGAGAATTTTACAACAAAGCATCAATCGCACGTGCCAAGGCATGGTCTTTTTCTGTTACGATATTGCCTGCATCGTGGGTGTTGAGATAAATATCTACTTTATTCCACACATTGGTCCAGTAGGGATGATGATTATGCTGTTCAGCCAAGATGGCAACACGTGTCATAAATGCAAAAGCTTCAGAGAAATTTTTGAAGGTGAAGGATTTATGGAGTTGATTATTTTCTTCTGTCCACATGGTTTGATTTTGCTTTTTGATAAAGATATTGATTACTCTTTTTTAATGGCTGGTAGTGAGTAGTGAGTATTGGGTAGTGAGACCGCCCAGTTTGACTTCGTCGGTTAGTTGTATTCAATATTCGACAAAGTCGAATTGCATTTTTGTATTAGTCCCACTACTCACTACCCACTACTCACTACCCTCCAATTCAGAAAAAAATTGTTTTATTATAAATAACTTCCCTCAACTTACCGCCTTACCGTCTTCCTGCCTCGTGAATTTCTACACGATTTGAGAAATTTTTAATGTGTTGGTGCGGGCCATTTCTTTAACCGGCATGGTGCCAATGTTGATGACCACATCGCCTTTTTTTAGATGTCCGCTGTCTACTAAATGTTGTTGCACTTCCTTGAAAGTATTATTCGTTCCTCTCATCCCATCATAGAAAAAGGCCTCAACTCCCCACAATAAATTTAAAATATTTACCACTTCCGGATTATTCGTAAAGATGTAAATATTTGCCCTTGGCCGGCAGCTGCTCACCATAAATGCGGTATAACCTGTTTTTGTCATTCCCATGATGGCAGCGGCATGCACTTCTCCGGCCATATTAGATGCGTTAAAACAAATGGCATCACTCAAATAGGTTTTAGAGCGCTTATCCGGCACATTTCGACGGTCGTAAATTTTGGGGTCTTTTTCGGCCTGTTCAATAATGCGCACCATTGTCTGAATAACTTTTTCCGGATATTTTCCGGCAGCTGTTTCACCGCTGAGCATCACACAATCGGCACCATCTAAAACAGCATTGGCCACATCTGTTACTTCAGCGCGTGTTGGATGCGGATTTTCAATCATACTTTCCATCATCTGTGTGGCAATAATGACAGGTGTAGAATTAGCCAGACATTTAATACACAGTTCCTTTTGTGTAAAAGGTACTATTTCAACCGGCATTTCAACACCAAGGTCGCCACGTGCTACCATGATGGCATCTGTAGCATCAATAATATCATCAATATTCCGCAGTGCTTCCGGCTTTTCAATTTTCGCAATTACGCGGGCATGATAGCCATGATGGCGGATGATATTTTTTAAGTGAATAATATCTTCAGCTTTACGCACAAAAGAAAGCGCCACCCAGTTTACACCTTCCTGCAAAGCGAACATTAAATCTGCATGATCTTTTTCGGTCAGCGAAGGAATAGATACCTGTGTATCGGGCAGGTTAACACCTTTTTTAGAAGAAATTGGTCCGCCAAAAATGACACGTGTTACCACGGTGTCTTTGCGATTGGTTTCTAATACTTTCAGTTCGATTTTACCATCATCAATTAAAACGGTTTCACCTGCTTTTACATCTTTGGGGAAATTCGGATAGGTGATATAGGCTATTTCGTTTGTGCCAATACCGGGATTGGTGGTGAACTTAAAAATATCACCTTCTTTTAATACAGTTAAGGGTAATACTTCTCCTAATCTGATTTTCGGTCCTTGTAAATCGGCTAAAATGCTCACATGCGTATTCAGTTCGCGATTGGCCTGTTTGATCAGGGCAATTGTTTCTTTGTGCACTTCATGCGATCCGTGACTGAAATTGAGTCGAAACACGTCGACACCGGCATGGATTAATTTCTTAATCATGTCGTAACTGTTGCTTACGGGTCCTAATGTGGCAATGATCTTTGTCTTGTTATGTCCTCTTTTCATAATTATATATATGCCGAAACGGCTGTAAAGTTCATTAAATATCTGTTGCAGGGGTATCCAGAATAAGGTTATGTTTTGAACGGATTGAAGCCAGCGGGATGGATACAACAGCCTGAACTGACTCGATTTGTCGAAGTTTTTTCAACATTCCCACCGATCTCCCCATATAGTATTCTCCTTTAACCACGAGGAGGTAGTCCATCTCCTTAACCTCATTCAGGAGCAGGAAGGTGCCCTGTCGGTTCCGGAGGAGGTGAAAGTGGCTTTTGGTGAGCTCTTCGAAGTAATCGTAGCGTGAAAAGCTAGTCTGGCGCTGACTTTCGGCATCTACAACCACCACATCTTCAACGCGCATGAGGCCTTTATGGAGGGTTTTATTGATGTTCCAGGCCAGTCTGTAGTCTTGCAAAGGGGTAGCCACACCAATCAACAGGAAGTTAAAATCCGGGTCGATCTTCAGTTTTCTTTTGGCCATCCAGGCTCAAAGGTACGGATGTCGGTGCATAATAGGGTTGACTAATTTGCACAATCAACCCCTATTCGCTTATCTTTGCACTTTATTTTTGAACAACCACTCAAAAAAGCCTCGTGCACGAGTGGCATTAAAACCTACATACAATGTCAGAAATCGCAGAAAAAGTAAAAAAGATCATCATTGACAAGCTTGGTGTTGATGAAAGCGAAGTAGTTCCTGAAGCCAGCTTTACCAACGATTTGGGTGCTGATTCACTTGATACTGTTGAACTGATCATGGAATTCGAAAAGGAATTCAATATCTCTATACCTGACGAGCAGGCTGAAGGCATCACTACAGTTGGTGACGCTATTTCTTACCTCGAAGAACACGTAAAGTAATTTCAGATCCGTCTCATGGCCTTGAGAAGAGTTGTAGTAACCGGATTAGGAGCGTTGACTCCTATTGGCAACTCTGTGCCGGAGTACTGGGAGGGGTTGGTAGCAGGCAAAAGTGGTGCTGATTTTATCACCCGTTTTGACGCTACCAACTTCAAAACCCGTTTCGCCTGCGAAGTAAAAAACTTCGATCCCACCTCTGTCATAGATAAAAAAGAGGTCCGCCGAATGGACCCCTTCCTGCATTATGCTATGGCTGCGGTTGAGGAGGCGGTGAAAGATGCCCGTATCGACGCTGCTGCGGTAGATGTTGACCGGGTGGGCGTTATCTGGGCCAGCGGTATTGGCGGTTTGAAAACGTTTGAGGAAGAGGTTTCCTATTTCGCAAAAGGTGACGGAACGCCAAAATTCAATCCGTTCTTCATCCCGAAAATGATCAGCGACATCGCTGCTGGGATGATTTCTATCCGTTATGGATTCAGAGGCGTGAATTTTGCTACGGTTTCGGCCTGTGCATCTTCAACACATTCTTTAATTATTGCCGCTGATTGTATCCGTCTCGGAAGAGTGGATATGGTTGTTGCCGGTGGTTCTGAAGCAGCAGTTACTGCTCCGGGTGTAGGTGGCTTCAACGCCATGAAAGCCCTCAGCGAGCGTAATGATGACCCTAAAACAGCGTCGCGACCGTTTGACCTCGACCGCGATGGATTTGTATTAGGTGAAGGCGCCGGGGCCTTAATTCTTGAAGAATATGAACACGCTGTTCGTCGCGGTGCTACCATTTATGCAGAATACTGCGGTGGCGGTATGAGTGCGGATGCCTATCATATGACGGCACCTCACCCGGATGGACTTGGTGCAACACTCGTTATGAAAGACGCTTTGCGCGATTCAAATATGGTTGCTACCGATTTGCAATATGTTAACGTGCATGGTACTTCTACACCAATTGGTGACCCCCAGGAAATAAAAGCTATTCAGGCTGTATTTGGCGAGCATGCTTATGCCCTTAATATCAGCTCTACAAAATCCATGACCGGGCACTTGCTCGGAGCCGCAGGAGCCATTGAGGCTATTGCCAGCATCATGGCCCTCCGCACCGGAATCATCCCACCCACGATTAATCACTTTACAGATGACCCGGTTTTTGATACCAGACTCAATTTGACCTTTAATACGGCACAACGCCGGGAACTTAACGCCGTGCTCAGCAACACTTTTGGATTCGGCGGCCACAATGCCTCGGTGATATTTAAAAAAGTTGAGTAACGTATCGCTTGCTGCCGGCTCTCAGAAAATTCTATAACCTGTATTTCAGCGCTGACAAAGCCTTTTGTCGGAAATTGAAAAGTATTTCAGGTATTATACCAATGAATTGTGCGGTTTACCGCCTTGCCTTTCAGCATAGCTCCATTCATAATTCAGTACATGCCAATAATGAACGCCTCGAATTATTAGGCGATGCCGTTATCGACCTGGTTATTGCTGATTTCCTGTTTAAAAAATATCCGTTTCGCTCCGAAGGTTTCCTTACTGAAATGCGGAGTAAAATTGTCAGCCGTGAACAACTCAACAGGGTAGCCCTGAAAATTGGTATCGGCGAAATGATGCAGGTGCGCAAAGGTGGTACCGATCTTACCAAAAGCAATGTACTGGGCAATGCCCTCGAAGCACTTGTAGGCGCCATTTATGTGGATACCGGTTATGCAAAGGCAGCTAAGTTTTTCATGCACAAAATATTAATTCCACACTACGAAATTGATGAACTGGAAAGCCTGGTTGTCAATTTCAAAAGTAAGATTATCGAATGGTCGCAAAAAAATGGCCACGAAGTGCGATTCGAATTATTGGAAGAGCATGAACAAAAAGGTAAACGCATGTATAAAATGGGTTTACTCTTCAACAGCGAATTAATCGCAGAAGATATCGATTACTCAAAAAAGCGCGCCGAACAGAAAGCCAGTGAAGCAGCTTGTCGTAAGTTGGGTATTCACGAATAATAATTGCTTTCCTCAGGTGGCAGATTTTGTTGCGCCGGTTCTCACAGATACTAAAGCTACTCCGCTAAATACCAACAGGGCAGAAATAATTTTTTGCCAAGTAATAGTTTCGTTTCCGGCTATCAGTGCGATGAGAGATGCGATGATGGGTTGCGTATAAATGTAAATACTTACCAGGGTAGGGCTTCCATATTGCAGTCCTAAAATATTAAATAAATAAGCCAGCACTGTTGCGCCCAACACAACAACAGTCAGGGCTAACCAGGCAGTAGTTGGAATAGTAGCAAACGACAGGTGACTTAATTCGCTCCAGCCTATTATTAAAACAGGTGGAATGGCATATATAAAAATCCACTTCGCTAAGGTCAGCGGGTGATATTTTTTCATCAAGGGTTTCGCTATCACTAAAAATATGGCGTAGGAAGTGGCATTCAACATAATACAGATATCCCCCCATGCCGTAGCTGTTGATTGCGAATCTGCAGTGCCTGAAATTATTAATAAGGCTACGCCGGTTGCACCAAGTAGGATACCACTTGTTTTTTGCAGGGTGATGCGGTCTTTTAATAATATCCAGGCCATCAACAACACTAATAATGGCGTGGTGATCATAATCAAAGCCGAATGCATTTCGGATGTCAGGCTCAGGCCTTTAAAAAAAAGCAATTGATTAATCACCACACCAAACAGAGAAGCCGGTAATAATTGGCGGTGATCACTACGCTCAATTTTTTCTCCTGAAAACAGAGCATGTAATATCCAAAAAATAAGTGCTGCAATTACCACGCGAAAACATACAATCGCAAAAGCCGGTATACTGGCCAATGCGATTTTGCCTATGCTGTAATTAATACCATAAATGATATTTGCAGCCAGAACAAACAGGTGTGCCTTTGTTGCATTCTTCATCCTAAACGGCAGCAAAGGTAGCAGAATGCCATACAATTACGGTTGTACGACAAAAAATAGTGTGAGCAGATGATGCAATGTTAGAAATCGAGCGACAAAGAAAAATACCAACGTGGGTCGCCGAGACCAAAGGCATTTATCGGATGAGCACGATCTACGCGAATAAAATAGCCGAAGAGAGTGGTGCGCAATCCCAATCCGGTTCCCATCACCAATGGGTCGCGGAAATAATTTACGACTACTGAGATAGGTTCCTGCACGATGGTGTCATCATTATATGGATTGTCTTCTTCAAAAGGAGAAAATCCTTCCCAGGCAGAACCGATATCATAAAAACCTACCAATTGCAGGTTGCGCAAAAATTCTGATTTTACGGGCTTATCAAAGAAATAAGAAAATATCGGGAATCGTATTTCTGAGTTGAAGGCCATATAGCTGTTTCCATTGCGAATATTTTGATCGTATCCGCGCATATTGGTAGCCAGTGTTTGAAAGGCGTATCCCATTTCCTGATTCACTTCAATATCGGTATTAAACACCGGTCCAAGCCAGCTATCAACGCCGCCCAAATAATAAATTAATTTTTGTGGACCAAAGCTGGTGCCTCCTGCAAAGCGGTTTGCCCAAATAATCTGACGATGAATGCGCTGATAATGGCGGGCATCAAATCCAAACACGCCCATATATCCGTCATTTAAATTCACATCCAGGCCTTGGTCGGTATTTACTTCAAACTGTTTGTGTAACTCAAACCAAAATTTATACCGCGTGCCATTCAGGATATTAGTCATCACCTGCCAGGTATTATCATGCACATATTCTAACTTCAGGCTAAACCAGTCTTCTTTATAATTAGGCAGATTCAGGCTGAAGGTGTCATTGGCCAGGAAGGTGATTTTTTCGCCGCGATAGGAAACGCTTCCGCGAATACTTCTGATAACATCAATCGGATATTTCCAGGTATTTTCAACTATGGTTGTGCTCACTCCGGCATCCACAATCGGATACCATTGTGGTTGGAAATTATATTGTGCACCTTCTTTCTGATAATACCAGGTGATTTTTTTATCGAAGCGGTTTTTAATGTCTTCATAGGTCATAAAATATTCGCCACCACTAAAGCTGGTTGGGAACCGCAGTCCACCTGTAAAGCGATAATCTTCAAACAGATCACTGACGCTCACAGAAAATAAACCATTTAAACTCGGTGTATTATATACGCCACCGGTTGCATTGAAGCTTTCGTATCGGTTTATAAATAAACTATTATCCAGCTGACTGGTTACATAGTCGCTCGAAAACGTAAGAGTATACGGACGAATGTAAGATGATTTGAATTTTTTTCCGGTGTTGATATTCTGCAGTTCCGGACTATTGGAAACATCCAATGCAAGAGGCTCGGTGAGTAATTGTGGTTCAGGTTCAGGCTCCGGAAAATCGGTTTGAAAATACATGCCTTCGTTGATGATTTTTTTAACCGTATCCGTTTCTGAAATAATGGTTTGCGTGATGAGTTTTGTAGTGCTGTCTTTTTCGTTAATGGTTTGAATAACTACATCATCTTTTTTCTTCAGATTAATAAAATCGCGGAATGTTGTGTTGTTTAATTGCTGATTTTTTAATCCGCCGATATCATCCGGGGCGTTACCGAGGTAGAAGAGGTTTGTTTTATTGGAAGTAAATACTTCTACCATTTTTCCGGTTTTCCAGTTGATATCATGCTCGATGATATTCGTGGTATAGTTGGAAACCGGGAATACATAAGCGGTGTCGCGATAAATATCAGCCAACAATACCGAATCGAATGCCGGGAATTGTGTCAGGTCTTTATAAGCGTATATTGGATTTGTTACCACCGAATCGGGGTAAAATACCAATGTGTCTGTATGGTCGTATAAGCTGTCGAGGTAACCGCCGAAACGATTCGTAATACCATTTTGATCACTTAAATAGCAAAAGTGCTTCGCATCAAATTGTAAAGGAGCGCTTTCGCTGATTCTGCGTGTATGGGTGATTTTAACCAGGTTCTTCGACTTTTTATTATAGTCGTAGAAATACAAATCCATATTACCAACCGGCAAAATAGAATCGATGGCACGCGTGTTATACAAGCTATCAATATCGCGGTTAGATGCAAAAATAATACCCTCATACCCATTGTTTAATTGCACATAAACAGGGTCGAGGTCGTCAAAATAATCATTGGTTAATTGTTCAACACGGTCGTTAGTGAGTGTGTACATATAAATATCGCTTTGGCCGTTATTGACAACACTCATCACGAGTTTATTCGGCACTTTAGCGTATTCGATACTGAGAATTTTTTGAAAGCGGGTAAGTTCTTTTGTTTCTTTTTCTTTCTTCTCAGTGTCGTAAGTGGTTACATAATTTTTATACCGTTTTTCGTAAACGATGGCTAATTTTTTACCATCAGGACTCCAATCAATTAGCGGGTTACTCAGGTCAGTTGCGAGCGTTCTGGTTTTTAAACCGCCGCGTTTTATTTTTTGGCGATCTTTTGATTCTAATTCCTGAATAAATACTTTAAACTTGCCATGATCATCAACGGCATAGGCAATATGTTCACCATCAGGGCTTAAAGATAATTGATGATATTGCACACCTTTTCTTTCCTTCCTCGGAATAACATTAGCAGCAGCCGGTTGGGTTTTATCTGCAAGTTCCTTTTGATATTTAGTTAAAAAATATCCGTACCAGGCGTCAATGGTTCCGTTAACACCTGTTCCCAGAACAAATAAAAATCCATTCTCGATACTGCGGTTTATACGAATCAGATAGAGCAGGTTGGGGATGGTAGCTTCACCGTAACTTTCAGCGATATAATACCAAAGTGCATGTCCCGCAAATCGGGCATCCTCACCGGTGAGTTTATTGAACTTTTGATATCGGCCTGAAAGTATACCATCGCGCAGCTGATTATCTAATTCGGTATTCCACTCTTCTCCGATATAAGAAACAAG
>ERZ795044.3259-NODE-3259-length-13697-cov-6.864536_pt1 | contig 13697 bp, 12 predicted proteins | sample MGYA00375128_ERZ795044 | MGnify/ENA primary metagenome ERZ795044 (study PRJEB30173, sample SAMN05720213) | anaerobic digester metagenome | isolation source: active sludge of municipal wastewater-treating anaerobic digesters | place: USA | collected 2014-12-22 ... | reverse complement strand
CGGAGTGCGCTCCCCATTGAACAAAATCCCGCAGCCATCCGCCATTGCCGCAACCCACCTCTAAAATTTTCATCTCTTTAAGCGACCTAAATCCTTGGCGATGTAAAAGATCAAGAAGTTTTCTCTGTTTTTCCTGAACAATAAAAAGATTGCCCTTATTGAAATAAGAATATCTCGTATTTTCGGGTAATTGTTTGCGCCGCTCATATCGCTGGCGAATTGCTTCTGTTTCTTCCATTTTTATTGATTATAACGGCGCCAAGCGCCGACAAAGACCCAAGCCCGTAAAAGAAATGCCGGATAAAAAAAACCGCGGCCATAATAAATAATAATCCGAGATTTTTTTCTTTTAACGCGATAGCAAGGGAAAAAATTAAATTGAACAGGATATATGATCCCGCCACCGCGTAAAATAATAATATCTGTTTAGCAAATAACCCGCCCACCAGAGATAAAAAAAGTCCCAGGATGAATAAAAGCGGCAATAGATGACGCCAGGAAAATGTTTTTAATCCATAACTCAACGGATAGATGACCCAATAACCGTCATCGTAATTATGCTTTGCAAACTTACCCAAAGAAGTTATCGGATAATAATTGATCGAAACATCGGGAACCAACAAGATTTTCCCCCCGGATTTTTTGATACGCACGCTTAAATCAAAATCTTGATTTCGCGCCAAGCGGGCGTCGAATTTACCGATTTTGGCAAAAAGACTTTTTTTGTAACACCCCCCGAACACGGTATCGACCCATTTGGGAGATTTTGGGACCGATATTTTATAGTACGCGTTTCCGGCACCAAAAAAAGATGACAAGCATAACGCGATCGCGCGGGCGGCCAATGAGCCTTGCGACGGAATAACCCGGGACACGCCACTTACAACATCGGCACCAAATTCATCCATCTTGCTTACGCATACCGATACGTAATTCGGGGAATAGAAGCTATGGGCCCCGGGAAGCATAATGATTTCGCCGCGCGCTTGCCCAATCCCGATATTAAGAGCGTGGGGGGTTATTTTTTGGGGATTATCGATCATTCGTATCCTTGGATTTTTTTTAGCATAACCGGAAACGATTTCCCGCGTTTTGTCGATGCTCATCCCGTCAATTACAATAATTTCCATCCTTTGCTCGGGGTAGTCTTGCAACATCAGAAGATCCAGGCATTTTGCGATAAATTTTTCTTCATTCCGGCAAGGAATGACAACCGAAACAAAGGGAAGATTATTGTTCATTTTTCTTGATTATTCTGGCAGGATTGCCGGCGACAACGGCATCATCGGGAACCGCGCGGATCACAACCGCTCCCAAACCCACTAAAGCGCGATCGCCCAACGCAATACCATTCATAATTGAACAATTTGGGCCAAGATGGCAATCATCGCCGATAGCGACACTGCCGCTGATTTCGGCACACGCGGTAATAACCGTTCGTTTTCCGACCCTAACATTATGGGCAATATGGACATGGTCATCGGTTTTGACATAATCGGAAACAATGGTATTTTTGAGCGCGCCACGCGCAATGGTATTGTGAGCGCCAATTTCAACATTGTCGCCGATAACAACGCTGCCGATATGAGGAATCGCAAAGGGAATCCCGTCTTTATCAAACTCAAACCCAAATCCCTTTTGTCCGATAGTAGTGTGGGATTTAATGACCGACCCCCTGCCAATGACAACGTTATCATCAATTACCACATTTGGAAAAATAATCGAGCCATCCCCAAGGAAAACATTATCGCCGATTACAGCATAAGCGCCAATGGAAACCCGCCCGATCTGGCAATTCTCACCGATAACCGCCGTTTTATGGATTTTATGCTCGCTCTTATCCGGATTGGCCGCGGCGGCCAATCTCGCAAAGCACAGCCTCGGGTTATCAACGACCACAAATAAAATATCTTCCCTTTTAGGAAGAACCACCCCCCTCGGGCAAACAACTACTGCCGCATGGGTAGCTTCGAGAAGCCTTTGGCCCCTTTCATCGCGGTATTTGCAAAATGAGATAGAATCGCGGTCCGCCGCGACAATATCGGAAAATTTAGCGAATACCGCGTCCTGCCGTCCTATTAACTCGATTTTTTCAGCCGCCAGAATTTCTTTTATAAAATTTTCTGAATACTTTTCCATATCTTAAAACATTAAACAATAATCCTTACCGCTTCGAAAGCCTCGGCGTATCGATTATTGATACTCGCCCCTCTCACGATCGCCAAGCTTTTAACATATTCCCCGGAAGCATACGGCCTTTTACCTTTTTGCGAGTCATAACACTCGCCGGCCCGCATTTTAGCAGCAATATGGGATTCATCTAAGGCAATGAAAGCCTGGTTTTTAAATCCGGTCGTATTCCAAGGCAATTCATATCCAAGCATATTGGTTTTTTTGAATGCGCGAAACCCTTCCTGGCTGATCGTCAGATGGTCCTGGTGTATATCGCATGTAGAGGGCAGTAAAACAAGATCAGGGTCGATATCTTTTTGCAGAGAAACGAGATTCTCCAATATATCTTGGCGATATTCGGGAAAATCGCGCACCGGATAGCGAAAAACGGTCAAGTTATTTTCCGGTATCCCCAATGCTTTAACCGCAAGATGAAGTTCTTTTTCATGAGTATCTTTGGGAAGCCCATCGAAAAGCGATTTCTCCGACAAGGAAAAAACCGCATAAAATATCTCTTTCCCCTCCTGCAACAACCGCGCGACCGTACCGCCGCAACCAAATTCTCCGTCATCAGCATGCGGATTAAGCACTAAAATTTTATTAATTACTCTCAAGAACATAAAATATTAAATTTATCAATACTAGCTTCTTCTAAAATAATGATATATCGCAATCAGCCATTTGTAACGGTAAAATATTTTTTTGTATGACGGGTAATCGTAAAAATCTTTCGGTTGCGCATGGATGATCGCGTCAAACTCCTGCATGGGTATACCAAGCTTTTTGACGACAAATTCTTTATCCTGTGTCTGAACCGCTTGGGGATAATCTATTTCCCCCATTTGCTTTTCCGCCTCTTCGCGGGTAAGTTGTCCCGACCAAATCAGCGCCGATAGATGCAATCTCTTTTTATCATATCCGAATTTCTTAACAAGAATATAACCCTGATAGAATCTGGTGTAAATAGATTCATAATGCTTGCTCCCATAATTTCTCCATCCCAATTTTTTTTCAATCGTCGCGATCGCTACTTTTTTATCGTATTCAAAATAATCCAAAATCGGAATAAATTTGATCCTTTGGAAAACCGCCCACTTGATAAAATTACGCACTCCGATATGGGGGAATTTCTTGAGGTTCTTGCCGGTGAACAGCTTATATATTCCCTTGATATATCCCCAGTCATAGTGACCCTGAGACCAAGCCGCCACCCCGCCGCCTTCGGTGGCGGTGTTGTGTCCGCTTAATATGAAACGGATCCCGTATTCGTCCGCCGCGCGATAAAGCGACGCCACAATGGCATGATCGGACGGAATTTCCGAATCGGGAGTCGAGGCCTTCAAAAAAGCCAACTGGAGAGCCTTAAATTCCTCCCAGTCAAGAACCAGCGTATGCAGATCAATGTCAAGTTGTTTTAAAAATTTTTTGACGTTATCGACCGCAAGCTCTGAATCCCAGCCATTATCAAGGTGCACTGCCAACGGGCGCAACCCCAATTGCTTCACCTTATACATGGTATAGGTGCTGTCAACACCCCCAGAAACACCGACAATACAATCGTATTTTTTCCTTTTTCCTTCTCCTTTTATTTGCTGTACCAGACGGTCAATGGCTCCTGGCTCTTTCTTGGACAAGTATTTTTTATCTTTTATCCGTTGCTGATAATCATAGCAATGGTTGCATACTCCAGCCTCATCAAAAAAAATATCCGGATCGCTGGTGTCCATGAGGCAACGGGAACAAATTCTATACGCCATATTTGCGGTTTCCATTATTGATTTTTATTAGTTTATTATATCACGCCGGCCAACTCATTGCGTTTCGGATAATTGATCAGAACGGCGCGATTCGGGCCATAAAACACAAACATGCTCCCCGCGGCCACCGCCGCCGCTCCGGCGGCGATCGCTTGGCGAAAGTCTTCAAATTTACCGGCGCCGCCGCAAGCAATCAGCGGAATTTTCACCGCCGCCGAAACGTCATTAATAAGCTTTAAATCATATCCTTTCATCGTGCCGTCGCGATCAACTGAATTCAGCATAATTTCGCCCGCCCCTCTTTCCTCCATTTGTTTGGCAAATCCGATAGGATTAATCCCCGTCCTATTTTTGCCATCACATCGGAAAACCTCGTATTTTCCAAAAATATTTTTCTTGGCATCAACGGAGACAACCACGCTTTGGCTTCCAAAAATACGAGCGGCTTCCTCGATCAGACCCGGATTTTTTTGAGCGGAAGTGTTTATTGCGATCTTTTCCACCCCAAGCGCGTAAATTCTTTTCATCACATCAATATTCTCAATGCCGCCGCCATAGCACAACGGCATAAAACATTCGTTGGTGATGGAAGAAATAACATTCATCAGCGGAGCGCGCCGATGGGCAGAAGCCTTAATATCAAGAAAGATAAGTTCGTCAACCTCTTTGTCGTTAAAAATCTTTACCGCGTTAATAGGATCGCCCACATATGTCGGTTTGTCAAATTTTACCGTTTTAACCAAACCCTTGTCCTGCAAAAGCAAAACCGGGATTACGCGCGTAGTCAGCATATTAATAATTATGGACAAAGTTTTTTAAAAGTTCCATGCCAAAACGATGGCTTTTCTCCGGATGGAACTGCACCCCCAGAACATTTTCCCTGCCAACGGATGCCGCAAAATCATAACCGTAATTTGTTACCGCGGCCACATCTTCCCGATCTTTGCACACCACGTGGTATGAATGGACAAAATAAAAGCGGGAATCATTTTCCAGCCCCTTGAACAGTTTGTTTTTTTTAACCGCGACGGTATTCCAACCCATATGAGGTATCTTCAAATCTTCTTTAATCCCTGAAAAATCAAACTTTTTTGTTTCGGCATCAAGAAATCCCATCCCCTCCCTTGTCCCTTCTTCGCTTTTTTTAGTTAAAAGCTGCATCCCCAGGCATATCCCCAAAATCGGAGTTTTTTCAATCATCGTTTTTTTGCGTATTACTTCCAGAAGCCCCAAATATCGCAAATTATCCATCCCCGCGTCAAACGCGCCAACTCCGGGAAGAATTAGTTTTTCGGCCGCCTCGATTGCGGCAATATCCGATGTTATGGATGCCGCCACGCCAATGCGTTTCAGCATATTTCGCACCGACTCAAGATTTCCCATTTTGTAATTAATTACGGCAATCATATTTTCAAATATAAATCACAAGCTCCCATAAATTGCCAAAAGTTTCTTGCCTTCGCTTTCCCAATTATACACCTCTCGGACCGCCTTTCTACCCCTCTGGCCCATTTTTTCGGCTTTCCGGGGATTTCGTGCAAGAAATTCAAGTGCCGCCGCGATTTCCCCGGAATTTTGAGGATCAACGGCAACGCCGCAATCGCCGATAATTTCTTTCCATAACGGAAAATTGGAATATATCAATGGCAATCCGGCCGCCATATATTCAAAAATTTTATTCGGAATTGCGTCGATATTTACCTTTGTCGGTAGAAAACAAACAATTCCCGCATCGGCTTTCCCGAGGGCATCATAGACATCTTCTAGCGGCGCCCATTCCAAAAATTCAACCGTTTTCCACCCCTCAAGATTCATTATCTTTTTCTTAAACGCACCGTCGGAAAACTTTCCCATTAATTTCAACTTTATGCCAATCTGCCGGCGGGCAATTCCTGTCGCCGACACTATTTCTTTGATTCCCCGCACTCCCTCAAAATTACCGGTACAAATCACGGTAAAACGACCTTCCTCACTGCCATTTTTCTTTTCTCCCGAAAGAATATTTTTAAAATAAAGCGCCAAAGGATAATTGAAAAGAACGATTGTCTGCCCGCGGAAAGACGAAGCGATATGCGGTGTCGCGCCAATAACGTAGTCAAAAAATCGCGCCGCGATTTTTTCAAAAATATTAAATGAGAATGAAAACGCAGATCTTAAAAATTCCGGAAGCCATTCTCGATAAAGAATTGCCTGCGAATAATTTTCGTGCGCATCATAAATAACCGGCTTTCGGCGAAAAAATTTCAAAAACATTCCTGTCGCAATCAATTCGGGATCATGAAAATGATAGACATCCGCCTGACGCCGCACCGCGTAAAAAAACATTTTCAACGGCATCAAAAAAAATCTGAAAAATCTTTGAGAAGGCGGAAATGGAAAAATCTCAATCCCGCTAATATTCTCCCGCCGAGGATTTTGCCCAATGATTTCCACTTTATAGCCCGCTTGAGAAAGTGTTTTGGCTTCTTTGTGGAAAATTCGAATATCTGTGGCGGTGTGAGCCGTAGTCAAAATGCAAATTTTTTTAATCATATTATTTTATTCGTTTTTCGGACTGCCCCGGAGCAGTCCATTGCCAGAATACCCTTCCGTTTCAACAGGCGCCAAATAAAGCAAAAGGAGTGCAAAAAGAAATCCGTGCGTCAGCATTACCGTCAATAATCCGCTTTCGGTAAAAACAACCGCGGGCATCGCCATCAATGCAAAGCAAAAACAAAAACTCTTGCCGCGGGACAACGCATCCGCGATAATCAGCAGAAACGATAAAACGCATCCCCACAGCGCCATCCCCAAAAAACCGAAATTCATAAAACCATCGGCATAAATTCCATTGACCGCATTTGTTTCGGGGCGGTTGAAATATGTTTTTGCAATCAAATGGCCGGGCGACATATCATACGAATAATGAAACAAGCTTTTAACAACACCGTGCTCGGAGAGAAACAAAAACGGATTGGCGGAAAAAAAATCGTAATACAAGTAAGACAACTGGGCCGGTACCATCATAAACCGGCGCGTAAAAAGAAAATACACCCACTCGCTTCCCATTACATAATAAACGGCAATTCCCAAAAAAACAACAAGACTAAATCCTCCGAACATCAAAAAAATCACGTTCTTTCTTCGCGCAATAAAATATAACCCCAAAACTAAAAAAAGGGAGAACAAAAAAATTTTATTGCCCGTGGCAAAAAAAATGATGCTTTGAGAAAGAATCACCGATAAAAGTAGCCACCATTTTTTGTTTTTAACCGCCCAAACCGCAAAAAAAGAATTGGCGACATAGGCAAGCCAATTGAACAGATACCCGCCCAAAAAAATTTTAGCGGCGGCAAACGCTTCCCTGACGCGATAAACTTCAACCAGATTAAAATTAATGGAAAATTTTATACCAAGAAACAGAAGCGACATTCCCAAAAACGACATTGCGGCAAAAATAAAACCGCACACAAGCACCGATTGTCTTGGAAATAAAAATTTTAATTTTGGCCGGGGCATAATGGCAAGCAAGAAAAAAACCAAAAGCCAAAAAAGAGTGACCGCCCAAATATAAATCCGCGGCTTATCCAAGAAGCCGTAAAGCGTCAACATTGGAACATAAGAAACGGCAAGCAAAAGCCAAACTATCGCACTGGAAACAATTTTTTTCCGGGGCATCAAAGAAAATATCAAAAACAACATCATCCATGATTCGCAATATTTGATCAAATTGAAATTCGTTTCGGAAAAAAAGATATAATCAGCGAAGCGGTCGGCCACGAAAAAATAAGCGGCGTCAAGCGACAACTTGAACATAACCCATGCGAAAAAATCAAAAAAATTTTTATTTTGGCGAAGCATTTTCTCTAAAATATTAAAAACTGCAATTTAACGATAGAATTGATTATTTTTCACGGATAATTGACCGACCCGGCGGATATTCAAAAACCAAAAAAGAACCGAATATGCCACAACTAAAATAACGCCAAACAATATCGTCAAAAATAAATTTTCGGCAATAAAGGGCTTAATTGATAACGAAATAATCGCCAACGGCAAATTAACCGCCAATGCTACGGCGACACAAAATAAATCTCGGGTAATTTTTTGAGGATAGATTTCTCTTACCGAACGATAAGCCAAAATTCCCAAAAAAATTATCGTCGCGGAAAAAACACACGCCAGCGACACAGTGGGAGGGAAGATCGGCAAGATAAAAAGCGCCGCGCCCGCTAAAAAGATGAAAAAAACAATTGCCGAAAAAAGATTGGTCGTATCTATTGGTTTGTTTTTGGAAGCGTTCAAAATGCTAACTGACGCCGCGTAAAAACAATAGAACATTGCCGAAAAAAATAAAATACGAACAATCGGTACCGCCGGCAAAAATTCTGCGCCAAGCCATATCTTGACCGCCACATCGGCAAAAATCATTGCTTGAAACGAAATAAATATTCCTATATGAAAAATCGCGGTAAACAATAAATTGACGCCATCGGCAATTTCATTCTTTTTCCCCTGGGCGATCATCCCGCTTATTTTCGGAAGCAAGACCAATCCCAGCGGCGCAATCAGCGACCCCAAAGCCATCACCAATCCTTGGGCAAGAGAAAGATATCCCGCTTCCACGGCACTTCCAAAATGCGCGGCCGCGGCCGGACCCAAAAAAAACAATGCCCCATACAGAATATCGCCGGCACAGCGAGGCAAAGAATATAAAAACAATTCGCGCCAAAACGGTCGCAATGAAACGGCGCGGAAAAAATAACCTTTCGCATAGAAGCAAAAAAGAGCAACCGAGAAAGCGCCGGTCAAAAATCCGATAAAACAAATCGCGGATCCGATTGACGACTCGGAAAAAAAGATAAAAGCAAAAACCGGTAAAATTGAAATATTTAAAAGCTGGAGAATATTAAAATATCCGGACGCCATCATCCCGCGGAAAAAAGAATAAATCAAGCTGTGCATCAACAAACCGCCGATAAAAAAAGAAAAAGGAGCCACCAACGAAACAAAGTCCGCGGACCCGAGAAAAAAATAGGCGAATTCCTTTTGGAATATGTTGGCGGCGATTAAAAACAATCCGGCAATAATCATCACTCCGACCACGCCGCTTTTAAAAAAGGCCATTTTTCTTTCCGGTGAAACCGATATTGCTACATATCGGGTTATTCCCACGCCCAATCCCAGCAAAAGCAACGGCTGAATCATTCCGGCCGCCCGCTTGACCAAAGAATATTCCCCTACGCCTTGCGGGCCGAAATATTGCGCGATCAAGCGATAAAGCAAAAAAAATGACGCTAAAACCGCCATTTCGGTAATGAATGTTAAAACAACATCTCTAAAAAAAGGTTTAATGGTCATTGAAGAACATCAAGCAATTTATCGGCAATTTTCCGGGCCGCAACTCCGATCCCGTAATAGTTTTTTTCTGTTTTTGGAAAAACGAAGTGATGTGCCAGACGGATTATCTTTTCTTTGTCTGTGCCGACCAGAACGTTTGCGCCAATGGCAACAGTTTCAACCCATTCGGTTTCATTGCGCAAAGTAACGCACGGTATTTTCAGCCAAAACGCTTCCTTCTGAACCCCGCCACTGTCAGTCAAAATCATTTTAGCGTTCTTCTCCAAAGACAGCATTTCCATATATCCCACCGGATCAATTCCAATGATATTCCCTTGGGGGGCAAAAAAATTTTTCAAGTCAAGATTATTTAATTGCGCCATCGTGCGCGGATGTGTCGGAAAAACAACCTTTTCCCCGATGCGAGAGACCGCGTCAATGATTTTTTTAAAATTTTCCGCGTTATCAACATTTCCCGCGCGATGAACCGTCAGCAATAAATATTTTTTTGGTTCAATTCCCAATTTTTCCAAGATTGCCGGATGGCATTTTTTCAATTTTGCATTTAAAACGTCCAGCATAATATCGCCGGTGTTAAACACGCCCTTAATAATTCCTTCCCGCTTTAAATTGGCAATCGCGTTCCGCGTCGGACAAAACAAAAAATCGGAAATATGATCCGTCAACACCCGGTTAATTTCTTCGGGCATTGATTTGTTGAAACTCCTCAACCCTGCCTCAATATGCGCCACCGGTATATGCAACTTTGCCGCGGCCAGAGACCCCGCAAGCGTTGCATTAACGTCGCCAATCACCGCAACCGCGCCGGGTTTTTTTTCCGCCATGATTTTTTCCAATTCGATCATGGATTGGCCGGTTTGCCAAGCATGGGTTCCGGAACCGATTCCCAAATTGATATCGGGGGCGGGTATATCCAGATCTTTGAAAAATATTCGCGACATTTCATAATCATAATGTTGGCCCGTGTGTATCAAAATTGGTGCGAATTCCGGCCGTTTTCTAAATTCCCAAAACAGCGGCGCAATTTTGATAAAATTGGGCCTTGCTCCGACCACAACCATAATTTTCAAAGGATTCTTTTTGTTCTTGATTTTTTTCATGTTAATCTCCACCGTTAAAATATGGTTTTAAGTTATTTTCCGCAAAACAACACATTCTATTGAATCGGATCAATCCAGTCTTTGGTTAATAATAAATCAGAATTGAAAATAAATAAATTGGATTGGCTGATGGGCGCCGAAAAGAACAAGGAAATGAAATAAAATTGCGCATATTGCCCCGAAAGCCAGAGAATGGACCGATATAATCTTATCTTTTAGTCGCCATTTCAAATCAAGCGCTTCAAGTATCACCAAGGTAAAAATAAGGATCGCCCCAAACACCATTCCGAGCTGATACTGCAAAGGATGTGCCAGCGAAGGACCAAATATTGTTTTTAGAATCAACCACGCCTGGCCAGCGTTTTGACTGCGAAAAAAGACCCATCCCAAGTTTACAGATATAAATGTCAATATTATTCCCACTACGGTCGGAGTCTTAATTTTAACAGTGGAAAAAATTTTATGAAAGACCAAAAGTAATCCGTGATAAAATCCCCAAAGAGCAAATTGGAAACTACTTCCATGCCACAATCCCATGATTGCCATTGTGATAACAAGGTTAAGATATTGGCGCAATTTTCCAAAACGGTTCCCGCCCAATGATATATATAAATAATCGCGAACCCATTCAGACAAGGAAATATGCCATCGCCGCCAAAATTCGGTAATATTTGCCGAAAAATAAGGTTTCTTGAAATTTGAGACAAAATCAATTCCTAAAAGCTTCCCCAAACCGCGCGCAATATCAATGTATCCAGAAAAATCACAATACAACTGGAAACCAAAAAAAACCGTGGCCACAATTAACGTTAATCCGTTAAAATTTTGGGGATTTTGGTATATCGGATCAACTACCACGCCCAAAGAATCGGCAATAACTAATTTTTTAATATACCCGGCTAAAATAAGAAGAAGCGCTTCTCGGAAAGGAATTGCCGCCAGTGAAAAACGCCGGGTTAATTGAGGAATCAAATGTTGCGCCCGCTCTATCGGCCCAGCCATAAGCTGGGGAAAAATTCCGATAAAAAGCGCAAATATGCCGAAATTTCTCTCCGGAATAATTTTACCCCGATACAAGTCAATCACATAGGCCATCCCTTGGAAAGTATGGAAAGAAATTCCGATCGGAACCGTGAATAATAAAGCCGCAAACGGATTACTTCCCGATGCCGCCTCCCAAAGTTGCCCAAAAAGACCCAAATATTTAAAAACCACCAGCGTACCGATATTGGCCGCCAAAGAAAAAATCAAAAAAAATGTTTTAGGCCGGCCATCGCTTATAACGATGCCCTTCCCACAAAAAAAATCGACCGCAGTCAGACCGATTAAAATTAAAAGATATTCCGGCTTGAACGTGAAATAGAAAAACCAACTGGAAATAAGCAACCAAGCCCATTTCGTTTTCGACGGCCACAAAAGAAAAATTGGATAAAAAACCAAGCAAAAAATTAAAAAATCTATTGAATTAAAGACCATATTCATTTTTTATCAATTCCCGTAAGTCTCGCGAAAAACGGAAACGTCCATCGGCATTCAGATGATTAAAATCAATAAAATTTCCCCGGGAATAAGCAAATGAATAATCGACAAAGCGCGACCGCGGTGCCAACAAATCAATACCAGCAACATAATTTGAAACCAGCCCATCTTCATAGATGTTTTGCTTATAAGGATTTACCGGCATATCGACGATGATCGCAGGAATTGATTTTTCTTCCATCTCGCGAAGCAAAATTTCAAGTGATTTCATTTGGATATTTTGGTTTTTATCCCAATAATAATTTGAATTGCGGTATTCTTCATAGTTGCTTTCTTTTCCCAATTCTTCGGCAAAATATGATTCTGGTTTGTTTTCCCAGTATTTATACGGTATCCACGTTTCGGCAACCGCCCGCTCGGATTTAGTTTTCCAGAAACTTATATTTTGGTGATCAAAAATTTTATGAAGATAATCACCGTACCGATATAATGGCATGACGTAAAAAATGCTCTGCCGCAAAAGCCAACTTCTGTCAGTATCGCGCCAATCGGCAATACGGTAGAAAACGAAAGGATCAAATAAAAGACTGGTAAAAACATCTGTCCCGCGGGTCAAATCATCGGTATATCTTTTCTGAAATACCCAAGGAGAGATCGTAATTACCGCGAGTTTTATATTCTCTTTTTGTTTTATTTTGGAAAAAATGAAATAAAAATCAGAGGGCTTGCCACTGGAAAAGGAGAAATTATAAAAACGATAGCCTCTAAATTCGTCCTCTAAATATCGCCGGTCTATCCCTTCGCGAGCCATTGAGCTCCCGAAAAACACCACCTTGGAAGCATCATCCTTGTTGATAAGACACAAATCTTGAATTGCAATCGCATAATCGTTGTCAATCGTCCGGGAATGGCAAAAATTTTCCAATAGAAAATCGCCGATCAGCAAAACGGCAAAAAAGAAGCCCAGAGAAATAACGGCAATATCGCAAACATTACGGGGAATTTTTATGTTATTGGCAAGATTCCGTTTGCCGAAAGCGCTAAACCAGCGATAACCGGCCTTCCATTTATTGTTTATTGTTCGCATGATAAAACCCCCGCACTGATCAATTTTTTGGTCAAATAGTAAAATCCGCTTTAGCAAAAATCATTTCCTGGCAAAGAATTTTCCAACTTCAAAACAAACCGCCTCTAGGTTGCCTGTGTCCAATTCCGGGTAGATCGGCAGGCTCAAAACTTCGGCGGCGGCGCGTTCGGCTTCGGGAAAATCGCCCATCTTATAGCCCAAATACTTCAATGCGGGCTCCAAGTGCATCGGAAAAGGAAAGTATATTATTGCGGGAATTTCCGCGTTCTTCAAAAATTGCGCCAGTTGATCGCGTTTTGCGGTTCTTATTGTGTATTGATGATAGATGTGGCGATTGTTCAGCGCAGCAAACGGCGCAACAATGTCGCCAACGCCTTCAAATGCCTCGCCATAGCGATTGGCGATTGTCGCGCGCTGGTCATTCCATTGATCAAGATATTTGATCTTGACACTCAAAATAGCGGCCTGAATGGCATCCAGACGGGAATTAACTCCAATTTCCAAATTTTTGTATTTATTTTCGGGAGATGATCCATGAACTTTTAACATTCTGATTTTTACCGCAATTTCGTCGTTATTGGTCGTCGCCATTCCCCCGTCACCGTAAGCACCCAAGTTTTTGGTGGGGAAAAAAGAAAAACAGCCGCAATCGCCAATATTGCCGGCCTTAACTTCCTTGCCATCAATAATTTGAGTCGCTCCGATGGCTTGCGCGCAATCTTCAATAATTTTCAGATTATGTTTTTGCGCGATCTTTTTAAT
>ERZ795044.3256-NODE-3256-length-13699-cov-4.469071_pt1 | contig 13699 bp, 9 predicted proteins | sample MGYA00375128_ERZ795044 | MGnify/ENA primary metagenome ERZ795044 (study PRJEB30173, sample SAMN05720213) | anaerobic digester metagenome | isolation source: active sludge of municipal wastewater-treating anaerobic digesters | place: USA | collected 2014-12-22 ... | reverse complement strand
CGGTCGGCGCGCGTGCGTCCGAGCGAGAGGTGACCATGCGCAGGATGATGACGAAGGAAGAAACAACTGATAAAAGGATAACATCAAAAATAACATTCAATAAATAATTTGAAGATTTGAAAATTCACCGATTTGAAAATGAATACAACCAGTAAATCATCAAATTGGCATATCATCAAATTACCAAATCATCAAATTACCAAATCAGCAATATGAAATTCATCGTTTCTTTATTACTAACGGCTTTATTAAGTTTTGCCGCCTGTTTATTTCTTCCCTGGTGGAGTATTGCCCTTGCTGCTTTTTTAGTGGCAGCGCTGATACCGCAAAAGCCCGCAAGATCTTTCCTTGCCGGGTTCCTGGCGCTTTTTTTACTCTGGGGCGGATTAAGTTTCCGGATAAGCAGTGCCAATGAACATATATTGTCGCATAAAGTTTCCATGCTGCTGCTGAATATGGACAGTCCTTACCTGCTTATGCTGGCAACAGCGGTCATTGGCGCATTGGTGGCAGGTTTGGCAGCACTATGCGGCAGCTTTCTTCGTAAAAGCAGGTCATAGATTTTTCATTAATTAATTTTAGTGTTTCAGTAACAAAATGCCTTTTATTTTTGTTATACTCAAAACTGAATATGCCCAGAGTTTTCCTGTTGTTCTTTTTACTTGCATCTGTTCCTGCTTCTGCTCAAAAAATTTACGGTACTGTTTTCTCGGATAAGGGCGATCTGTTGCCCTATGCTTCCATTACCATCAAGGGAACTTCTATTGGCGCCAGTGCAAACGATAAGGCCAAATTCTCTTTTTCCGTTTCACCAGGCACTTATACCGTGGTTTGCCAGCACATTGGTTACGGCAAGCAGGAAAAAAGTATCACGGTTTCCAAAGGCGAACAGGAGATCACTTTCATTTTAGCAAACCAGCAACTGGATATGGCCGAAGTGGTGATAAAAAAAGGCGAAGACCCTGCCTATGCCATCATACGCCAGGCCATTAAAAAAAGACCCTTCTACAACCAGCAGGTAAAAGGGTTTGAATGCGACCTGTATGCAAAAGACATGTTGAAGCTCAGGAACCTTCCCAAAAAAATACTGGGGCGTAAAATTTCGGAACAAGACAGGGAAGACATGGGCGTTGATTCAACCGGCAGGGGGATCATTTACCTGTCGGAATCTGTTTCTAAAATATACAGTCAGCTTCCCGGTAAAATGAAAGTGGAAGTGATCAGCAGCCGGGTGAGCGGTAGTGATGGTTTTGGATTTACCTTTCCAACCTTTATCAGTTTTTACCAGAACAATGTTTCCATTTTTTTAAACCAGTTGAACCCGAGGGGATTTGTTTCTCCTGTTGCCGATGCCGCATTGAGTATGTACCGATATAAATTCCTGGGTAGTTTTTATGAAGATGGCAAAGAGATAAACAGCATACAGGTGATACCACGCCGTACCTATGAACCGGTGTTCTCCGGCGTTATCAATATAACCGATGGCGACTGGCGCATACACAGTTTGGATCTGCGGCTTACCAAAACATCGCAGCTTGAAATTGTAGATACGCTCCAGATAACACAGATACATGTGCCGGTAGGTGATGATATGTGGCGGGTGAAGAACCAGCTGATCCATTTCAGCTTTAAACAATTCGGTATCGATGCCATTGGCAATTTCGTTTCTGTGTATTCAAACTATCTCATCAACCCGGTATTTGCAAAGAACCGGTTCAATAATGTGATCGTTCGCTACGACACGGCCGTAAATAAACGGTCAAAGGAATACTGGGACACCATCCGCCCCGTTCCGCTTGAACGGGAAGAAAGACTGGATTACGAAGTGAAGGACAGTCTTTTTGAAGTGCGTAAAGATTCGTTGCTGAGCCAGTCTTCCATTGATTCGCTCAAAAAGAAACAAGGCAAACTGAAGCCGTTTAATATTTTCTGGAAGGGGATACAGCGAACGCACTACAGCAAAACGAATACCTTCCGCTGGGGCATTGAGTCGCTGATAAAAGGCCTGGAGTATAATACCGTGGAAGGAATAGTGGTGAACGTGAATGCGTATTACGACAAGTATATTGAAAAATGGAAGACCAATTTATCTTTTGAACCCAACCTGCGCTATGGATTCAGCAATACACACCTGAATGCCTGGGCCACTTTACGTTTGCGCACAAGGGATTGGGAGGCCGATAAAAAAATAAAACGGCAAACCTGGGAATTCAGCGGGGGCAAACGGGTAAGCCAGTTCAATAAACAAAGCCAGGTATTGCCGTTGACCAATGCCATCAATACCTTGTTCTGGGGCGATAACTTTATGAAGATATACGAGAACTATTTTGTTTCAGCTGGTTTCAGCAAGCGATACGAAAGCGGTTTTCGCTTTGCGGTAAATGCGTTGTATGAAGACAGGATACCATTGGAGAACACCACTACCTTCACTTTTTTTAAAGGCGATTCGGGCCGCATTACACCAAACTACCCCGTGGAGCGTATACCGGCACAGTTCACGCCCAACCAGGCTGTGGTGCTGAGCATTGATATGAGTTTCAGGCCCGGGCAGCAGTATATCCAATATCCCAACCGCAAGATGTCGCTGGGTTCAAAATACCCAACCTTCAGTTTGAATTATACCAAGGGTATTAAAAATATCCTGGGCAGCGATGCCAACTTCGATAAGTGGCGGTTCAGCGTAGCCGATGGCGTTAATTTAAAACTGGCAGGTACCTTCCGGTATAAGATCGGCATTGGTGGCTTTCTTAACGACCGGTCTGTTTCTATACAGGATTACCAGCACTTCAACGGCAACCGTTCTACCGCCGCCAGTGAATATGTGAACAGTTTTCAACTGGCTTCCTATTACCTCAACAGTACCACACAGCCCTTTTATAGTTTCGGGCATATTGAACATCACTTCAACGGACTGATCACCAATAAAATTCCGCTCTTCAAAAGATTAAACTGGAACCTGGTGGCGGGCAGCAATGCCTTTTATGTGAACCGCCGCAGTTATTTTGCCGAAGGTTTTGTAGGATTGGAAAACATCCTGAAGATATTCCGGGTGGATTATGTGATCGGATACAGTAATGATAACCGCATCACTGGTGAAGTGCGGATAGGAACCGGGGGCCTGCTGGGTAATTCTGTACGGGCCAACGCACAACCCAGTCGCCGCAACGGAAGCCTGAGTATCGGGTTATAATATGCCCCTTGCTGCCATGATGAAGATCATACGACCATTCGTTTAGCATACTGCCTGCTATTAATTATATTTGCACCCGAATTTGGTTTGCCCTGCAAGCATCCAATCTTATACATGGTCCGACGTCCCCGTCTGATCATGTGATCACAGGTTTCCTTCAACGGTCAGACGGGGACGTCGGACCGGGTGAAAGATCAAATTAAAAACTATGGCAGTATTACACAACCGGGTTTCCCAGGCGGAGCTGAAAAAATTATTGTACGCCGAAACCGAACATCGGACCACCATTTCCTTTTACCGGTATTTTCCTGTTGCCGATCCCAAACAATTCCGTGATGAAATGTATAAGGCATTGAATGCACTAAAAGTATTCGGCCGCATATACATTGCCCATGAAGGCATCAATGCACAGGTGAGTGTGCCCGACAGTAACGTGGATGCATTCCGGAATTACCTGTATTCCATTCCTGCATTGAACGGCTTGCGTTTAAATGTGGCTGTGGATGATGACGGAAGATCTTTCTGGGTATTGAAAATAAAAGTACGTCAGAAGATCGTGGCCGATGGAATCCATGATCCGGCATTCAGTATGGAGAATAAAGGCCGCTATGTAAATGCAGAACAGATGAATGAATTGCTGAAAGAAGACGATACGATCGTGATAGACATGCGCAATCATTACGAATACGAAGTGGGGCATTTTGATAAAGCCATTGAAATACCCAGCGACACGTTCCGGGAACAGTTGCCCATGGCGGTGGATATGATGAAGGAGAATAAAGACAAGAACATCATCATGTACTGCACCGGCGGGATCCGCTGCGAAAAGGCCAGTGCTTATATGCTGCACAACGGGTTTAAAAATGTGTTTCACCTCGAAGGCGGCATCATCAACTACGCCCGGCAGGCAAAGGAAAAAGGGCTGGAAACAAAATTCATCGGTAAGAACTTTGTGTTCGACGACAGGCTGGGAGAGCGCATCACCGAAGACATCATTGCCAAATGTCACCAGTGCGGCAAGCCCGCCGATACACATACCAATTGCAAGAACGATGGCTGTCACCTGTTATTTATCCAGTGTGAGGAATGTGCAGTTAAATACGATGGCTGCTGCAGTGCTGAATGTCAAACGGTATATAACCTTCCTATAGAAGAACAGAAAGAGTTGCGCAAGGGTATTGATAAGGGGATGATGGTTTTCAATAAAAGTAAAAAAAGACTGCGGCCAAGGCTGGGAGAAAAATAACAGTACGTTCCTGTTTATAATCTTTCCAGTACGGCAAGGATCCGTTTCTGTGTTTCTTCTTCACTTAACTTTTGCGGAACGAATGCAGAACCGATCACTTTTTCATAAAGCTCAATATATCTTTTTGAAATGGTATCCACCCATTCGTCGCTCATCGCCGGAACCGTTTGCCCTTCCTTGCCCATAAAATTATTTTCGATGAGCCATTCCCGTACAAACTCTTTGCTCAGTTGTTTTTGCCGCTCGCCTTTGGCCTGCCTTTCTTCGAATCCATCGGCATAAAAGTACCGGGATGAATCGGGCGTATGTATCTCATCCATTAAGATGATGTCATTACCGATCTTGCCAAACTCATATTTTGTATCCACCAGTATCAATCCCTGTTTGGCAGCGATCTCTTTTCCTCTTTCAAAAAGATGGAGGGCGTATTGTGATAAAGCCTTCCACTCATTTTCTGTTGCCAGGCCTTTATCAATTATTTCCGCGGGTGATATGTCTTCATCATGTCCTTCGGCCGCTTTTGTGCTGGGGGTGATAATGGGAGCGGGGAAGTAGTCATTCTCTTTCATACCTTCAGGCATTGGTGCGCCGCATAATTCTCGTTTGCCTGAAGCATAGGTTCGCCAGGCATGGCCGGTAAGGTTACCCCGGACCACCATTTCAATTTTAAAGGGCTCACACTTGTGCCCAATGCTTACATTGGGCGCCGGCACTTCCATCAGCCAGTTGGGACAAATGTCGGCCGTTGCCTTCAGCATATGGGCCGCTATCTGGGTAAGTACCTGCCCTTTAAATGGAATGGGCCGGGGGAGGATCACGTCAAAGGCCGAAATGCGGTCGCTGGCCAGCATTACCAGCCAGGTATCGGAAATCGTATAAACATCTCTTACTTTTCCTTTGTAAAAATTAGTCTGGTTGGGGAAGTTGAAATATGCCATGCGGCTAAATTAATCACCACAACGTTAATCCAGCGTTTTGGAAGGCCTTAGATTTCAACAGAATGGGTAAAAAATTAAATTTTCAGTTAAAAATAACAATGCTTAATTTGCTTTATATTTAAAACCAAAAAACGAGATATGAGAAAAGTTACAAGTTATTTGGTTACCATTCTATTGGCTAATATTTTAACGATTGCCGCCTATGCACAGAATGTAACTATCAACGGAAATGTCAGGAACAGCATCACAAAAGAAGCTTCAGGCGCTGTTTCTGTTATGGTAAAGGGGGGGGAAACGGGAACGTTTACAGATGATAAAGGAAATTTTAAAATAACGGTTAAAAGCCTGCCGGTTACCCTGCTGGTTTCTTCGGTAGGGTATGATCTGCAGGAAGTGACTGTTTCCAGCGCAAGCAAGACCGTACAGGTTGATTTTGTACCCAGCAATGCCCTGGGCCAGGAAGTTGTGGTAGCGGCAAACAGGGTTCCGCAACGGATCATGGAATCGCCGGTATCTATCGAAAGGATCAGCGCTGCCAACATCCGCAACTCTCCGGTATCAAACTACTACGACGTGGTTACCACCCTGAAAGGTGTAGACATCACCACTTCATCTCTTACTTTCAAGACACCTACCACCCGTGGTTTCAATTCAAGCGGTAATACCCGCTTTAACCAGTTGGTGGATGGAATGGATAACCAGGCGCCGGGCCTTAACTTCTCGGTTGCTTCCATCATCGGCTTAAGCGAACTGGATGTTGATAATATCGAATTACTGTCGGGTGCCTCTTCCGCACTATACGGCCCGGGTGGTATGAACGGTACCTTACTGATGACCAGCAAGAACCCGTTCAAATACCAGGGCTTATCTTTCCTGGTTAAAGAAGGTTTGATGCATGTGGGAGCCTACAAACAAAGAGACCCGGGCGCCTACCATAACTGGAACCTTCGCTGGGGTAAAAAAGTTTCTGAGAAATTTGCCTTTAAGATCAATGCAGAACTGATACAGGCCCGCGACTGGCTGGGTGTTGATTACAGGAATTACAGCCGTTCCGGAACAACCGGTGCTTTTATAGCCGGCGACCGCAAAACAGATCCTAACTACGATGGCATCAATGTGTATGGGGATGAAACAACGGTTGATATGCGTGCTTTCTTCTCACAGATCGCTGCAAGTTTACCCGGCGCTGCAAACTTTATAGCAGCCAACGGGTTGCTTACCACTCCTCAGAATGTTTCCCGTACCGGTTATACAGAAAAGGAACTGATAAACCCGAACACGGTTAACTTTAAACTGGCTGGCTCTGTTCACTATAAGATCAATCCAAACACCGAAGCTGTTTTAGCAGCCTATTGGGGTACGGGTAATACGATCTATACCGGCAGCGACCGCTATTCGCTGAAAGATTTTAAGATGGGCCAGTACAAACTGGAGATCAATAATAAGAACTGGTCATTGAGAGCGTATACCACCCAGGAAAATGCCGGGGAATCGTATAACATGACCGCCACCACCCGTTTGTTCAACGAATCGTGGAAACGTTCTGTTACCACCGATGCCGCCGGTAACCCAACGCCATTGCCAACCGACTGGTACATACAATATACTTACCAGTACCTGAGCAACCGCATGAATGGAATGACTGCTTATGATGCTCACCAGGCATCAAGGGCTTTTGCCGACCAGGGAAGGCCTGCTGCCGGTTCGGCTGCATTCAAGGCCGGTTATGATGCCATCCGTAAAAAGCCGATCTCTCAAAACGGGGGATTGCTGCTGGATGAATCTGACCTGTATGCCGTAGATGCCAACTACAACCTTACGCATGTAACCAAGAAATTTGCCGACATCCTGATCGGGGCAAACTATAAAAGGTATATCCTGAATTCAAAAGGAACTTTGTTTGCTGATTCAACAGGTCCTAAAGGCCTGGCTCAATACGGAGCCTATATCCAGGCAAGCCGCCAGATCATCGACCGCCTGAACGTAACACTTTCCGGCAGGTACGATAAGGCCGATAACTTTAAAGGACGTTTCACACCAAGGGTAACGGTACTCTTTAAAGTAATGAAGGATAATAATATCCGTTTGTCGTTCCAAACGGCTTATCGTTTCCCGAGCAACCAGCAGCAATACATCAACCTGCAGGTGGGCAGCACCCGACTGATAGGCAGCAATCCCGGATTTGCAACCTTGTATGGATTCCCGGGAAATCCGTTATATACATTTACAACCATTCCGGGAACAACCACGGCAACAAATTTCAAAGCATTTAATCCTCCGGCAGTAAAACCAGAAGCGGTGAACTCCTTTGAATTTGGGTACAAAGGCTTAATGATGAACAGCCGGTTACTGATCGATGTATATGGTTATTACGGACAGTACCAGGATTTCCTGGGCAGGGTAAATACCATACAAACCACTACCGGCAATGCAGCCGATACAACCAATGCAAGTAAAAGAAGGAATATTTCTGTAGTGGTTAATTCACCCGATAAAGTGAAGACCTATGGTTTTGGACTGGGCCTTGATTACAGGTTGCCACGCAACTTTGTGATCAGTGCTAACCTGTCTTCTGATAATTTGACCGATGTGCCAACAGACTTTGTAGCTTATTTCAACGCACCAAAATATAAAACAAACCTAAGCATCGGTAATACGGGTTTTGGTCCGGGTAAAAAACTGGGCTTCAGTGTGGCCTACAGGTGGCAGGATGGATTCTTCTACCAGGGTGATTTTGCAAACGGCAACTTGCCCGCTGTACACAACCTGGATGCACAGATCAGCCTGAAGATACCAAAGGCAAATAAGTCGGTCATAAAACTGGGTGCAACCAATCTGCTGAACCAGTATTATTATAATGCAATTGGTAACTCACAGATCGGTGGCTTATACTATGTAAGCTTTGGATATAACATTTATTAATCCACCCGGTAACTAACATTTAAAATTTAAAAATGACTATAATGAAAACAATGATCTATAAATTCAGGGCTTACTACCTGGTGATTTTAGCCGGCTTGTTTTTAACCACTTCCTGTAATAAGGACCTGGAGCAACTGGCGCCCATTGCTACACCGGTATATCCAACCGGTAACGGCGTGGCAGCAACCTTAGCGGCCACTGCAACCGACAGTTTGTTCAGCAGGATCGTGATCAAATCGGGTATGTCCACTATTTTAAACGACAATACCAAATCATTCACGGTATTTGTACCCGATAACAATGCCATGATCCTTTCATTGGGAGGAAGCCTTGCTGCTGCAAATGCCACCATTGCTTCTTTCTCTGCAGCTACCTGTGCAGGTATTGTGAGCTACAATACCGTTGGACAGAAATTTCCTGCAGCATCTATCGGTAACGGATTTCCCAATTATCCATTACCTACCCAGATCATACTGGACCCAACGCAGCCCTTTGTAAGAATGAACACATTCCCGGTACGGGGCGGTACTTATTCTTATGTAAATAATATTCCGCTTACAGCCGTTGACCAGGCGGTAAGCAATGGATTGATCCATCACACAGGGGCATTGGTTGCCCCTCCATCCGCCACATTAAAAACAATGATCGCCGGCGAAGCAACCTTATCTTATTTCCGTGCAGCCGTAGCCCGTGCCGACAGCGGCGCTGTTGGACTTTCAAGATTTGATTCGTTAATGAATTACGGCGTAACCAATATGACCGTATTGGCTCCAAACGATGCAGCTTTCCAAACCCTGATCTTCGGATTGGTTTATTCACAGGTACTGGCTGCAACAGGCAGTACCACCATTGCTAATGCACAAGCAACTGCGGCCGTGGCACTGGGTCCTGCATTCTTCTCAACACCTGCTTTTTACGGTGCAGTACCTGCATCTACTGTAAAAGGAATAGTGGCCTATCACCTGCTGGCTTCATTAACAAGCAGTACCACCACACCTTACCAGCCTAATATCCGGGTATTCTCCAACAATGTTCCATCAACACCTGGCTTTTTTGTAAAAACACTGGTTAATGGAAGTTTGGCAGTTCACCCCGGCGTAATGGCACAGGCAACCTATACAGGACCGGTAGCCACTTCGGTTAATTTTTCCAGTTACGGAACCTTCCCTCCGGGCGGCGCTCCATTCAGTTATATTGCCAACAGTGTTACGCTGGATAAACATGCGGTGAACGGGGTTTATCATATCATCAACAAAGTAATGCTTCCGCAATAATATAATTTCGTTTTTAGTAAATGGGCTTCTGATTTCAGAAGCCCATTTGTTTTTATTTTTGCTTCGGTGAACAGGATCCGTTGCTGTATGATAACAGCAGAATGATCTGCTGTTCGTATAACTTTAATCATTGCCTGGTATATGCGCTGTACAAAAAAGATGTGGTCACTTGGCCTGGTCTTCTTCCTGTTCCTGAATTTAATCATTGGCGATGCCGTTGCCCAGCAAACAGCCGGTACGGCCAATAAAGCTGAAGAAGAGATACAGGAAAGGAGAATGCTTGACTACCTGGAAAAACTGAGAGTATCTTTCAACAATCCCACAAACATGTTTGCATCCGAAGCCAGGATCAAAAACCTCGATTCGCTGCTGCGTATAACCAAAGACCCCACGGAAAACCTGAACCTGGCTTTTAAACTGGGTAATGCATTCCTGGAAGCAGGCAGGGAACAGGATGCCGTTAATTTATTCAACCGCATTGCTGTATTTGTAAAAGACGTTCCGGCTTCGAGGAAAATTGCCATCCCGGCGCTTGGACTTGCCTACATGCGTCTGGCCGAACGTAACAATTGTGTGAATTATCATTCTGCCGAAGCATGTATTGCCCCCATACAGGGAAAAGGAATTCACCAGGACAAAGCGCCCGCTGAAAGAGCCATCGAAATGTTTGAACTGGCGCTTAAAGAAAATCCCGATGACCTTGATTCCCGCTGGCTGCTGAACATCGCTTATATGGTAACCGGCGGATATCCTGCCAAAGTACCTGCTGCATGGGTCATTCCCGGGCTGGATGCAAAGTCGAAAGTACCCGTGAACCCGTTTACCGATATTGCCGGCCCCCTGGGGCTGGATGTTAAGAACCGCTCGGGCGGAATGATCGTGGATGATTTTAATAACGATGGCAATTTAGATATCATCAGCTCGGGATGGGGCCTGGATGATACCATGCATTATTTTAAGAATAACGGAGATGGTTCGTTCACGGATATATCAACGATATCACGTATCAGCAAATTCAAAGGCGGACTCAACATCACGCAAACCGATTACAACAACGATGGCTGGATCGATATCTTTATTTTCCGGGGCGGATGGCAGGGCCAGATGGCAGAACTGGAACAGCCCAATTCGCTTATCCGTAATAATGGCGACGGAACCTTTACCGATGTTACCATACAGGCTGGCATCTTTTCCGAGCATCCCACGCAAACCGGAACCTGGAATGATTTCAATAACGACGGATGGGTAGACCTTTTCATCGGCAACGAAACGATGGACCCGGCCAAACTGCATCCCTGCGAACTGTATATCAATAATAAGAACGGAACCTTTACCAATATGGCTGCTGCCATCGGGCTGAAAGTAGCGGTATATGCCAAGGGAGTTACTTCGGGTGATTATGATAACGACGGGTGGGCCGATATTTTTATTTCTACCCTGGGCGGACCCAAAGTTTTGTTGCACAACGAAGGTGCAAAAGGGCAGGGGATGTATTTTAAAGATGCCAGTATGGAAGCCGGCCTTGCCAGTTTTGAAAGCCGTACATTCCCTACCTGGTTCTTTGATTTTAATAACGATGGCCTGCTGGATATTTTTATGTGCAATTATGAGTTTGAACGGGCCCTTTCTTACTATACGGCTAAAGAAGCCCTGAACCCTTCAGCCGACCAGGCCGGCAAGGCACAGTTGTTTATGAATAACGGCAACGGAACCTTTAGCAACGTAAGTTCTACAATGGATATGAAACAGACCTCGTTTTCGATGGGCGCCAATTTTGGCGATATAGATAACGACGGCTACCTCGATTTTTATTTAGGCACGGGCAATCCCAGTTATAAATCCATTATCCCAAACAGGTTGTATAAGAACCTGGGCGGAAAAGATTTTACCGATGTTACCAATGCCGCCAGGGTGGGTCATTTGCAAAAGGGTCACGGTGTTTCTTTTGCCGATATTGATAATAACGGTGTGCAGGACATCATTGAAGACCTGGGCGGCGCTTATATCGGCGATGCCTACCAAACGGTCCTGTTCTATAATCCCGGCCAGGGAAATAATAACTGGATCAGTTTAAAACTGGTGGGAACCAGGTCCAACAGGCAGGGCATTGGTTCAAAGATCACCGTAACCGTTACCGAGAACGGCAAACAAAGAAAGATCTTCCGGGAAGCCAATTCCGGCGGAAGTTTCGGCAGCTCGCCCTTGCGTCAAAGCATTGGCATTGGCGCAGCCACCGTTATTGATGAGATAAAGATATTCTGGCCTGCATCCGGCGCCACGCAGGTATTTAAAAAGGTAAAGCCCAACCGGTTCTTAAAGATCACCGAAGAAAAACCGGAAACAGAAGTACTGGATATCAAACCGTTTAAACTGAGAACATCGGCGCCCCCCGCAGCCATGCCCGGTATGCCGGCTATGCAACACAAACATTAGGAGAGAAGTGTTTTTATTTTATTTGCCTGCAAAATGATCCCAGGCTGCTTTGGCTATATCGGCAATTATCTTTTCGTTTGTTTCGTTATTTTCTTTTGAGTTGGTCACAAACACACTGATGAAGAAATGTTGCCCGTTGGGTAAAAATATGATGCCGATATCGTTCACCGCTGCGGTAAGGCCCTGCTTGTTTGCACCCGAAGAACCGGTCTTGTGTGCAACCACCGTGTTAGCCGGTAACGCTCCTTTCAACCGGTTCACACCCGTTTCTGTTTCCCTCATCAGCTTCCAGATGAAGGCATGGCTTTCTTTGGAAAGCAGTTTTTTCTCATTGTAATAAAAGGAGGCCAGCACTTTATTCGCCGCAACCGGCGTGGTAAAGTTTTTAAATTGCAGAGCCCAGTTGCCCTGCTGATCTTCTTCGTTGTATTTGATGGATACGTCTTTAAAACCGTTCCCTGCAAAATACGTTTCAACTGCCTGTGGTCCGCCCAGTAACTTAAGCAACACATCGCAGCCCACATTGTCGCTGGATGAAACGGTATAGCCCAGTATCTCCGAAATGGCCAGGCTGGCTCCATCGGGGTATTTATCCCTGAGCGGACTGTAAAGTCCCGGCAACAGGTCTTGCTTACGGATATCTATTTTTTGATCCAGCGATAATTTCCCTTTATCAACCTGCCTCAGTACCGCCAATGCAATATGAAATTTAAATACGCTCTGCATAGGGCAGTGCCTTTCCCCGTTTATGGAAAGGTTGTCTTTTCCGTTATTGCCCATAATGGAAACACATACAACCGCTTTCTTTGCAGCAATGATCTGCTGTACCTGCTGCTGTAAGGTGCTGGTGGTTTGTGCAGTTGTATGGAGGGTGATAAGAGCGAAGAGGAGGGTGGTCAGGCAGAGCGGTTTGAACATATGTTTGTATGGGGTTTATTATTTAATGAGTGCTGTTACAGAAAACCAATACCCCGGCCAGGTCGCTATAATCTCCAGGAATATGACCTCAGGTAATGTTTGCAATTTACGCAGAAGTCTTTTTCCTCGTCGGTTGGATTTCCGCCTTTTGCATCACGCATGTAACATGCCGGATCCGGGCAATGGGGTAAGCCAAATGTATGACCTAATTCATGAATGGCAACTTTGAACAACTGGTTTTTACCTTTTGTCAAGTTTAAGCGAAACGTTGAAACTACACATGAATTACCTGGGCTTGTTCCTAATCCCATTACTCCCCAATCGGAAATTGTCCCATTACGAGTGCTGATGTCTTTTACTGTCAAGCCTATTACAATTTCATTTGGTCTAGCAAGCGCACTGAGGAATTTGAGAAGTGAATCAGCCTTATATCTTCCTCTGGGAGCGTAGTAAGCAAAGTCGGGTAATTTTAAAGATGGGCTAATTATAACTTCTGGATAAATTTTCTTTATTGAGTCTGCCAATATAGCCACTTCACTAGAATCCATGTCTGAAAATGGCTGAATCCGAATTATAGCATTACTGATAGGCTTGCTTTTAGATTGGCTGCATGAGTAAAAAAAGATTGATGCAGCAATGGGTAGTAGATAAAGAATCTTCATAGTATTGTAATGTTCAATAGAGCTTGCCTGTAACGGCTACGGCTTGGCGATGTGGCGGTATTTGAAAATCGTCAAGCCCGGAACCGCTGCTAAATTTATAACTAAAAGTTCATTGT
>ERZ795044.3255-NODE-3255-length-13708-cov-4.857540_pt1 | contig 13708 bp, 16 predicted proteins | sample MGYA00375128_ERZ795044 | MGnify/ENA primary metagenome ERZ795044 (study PRJEB30173, sample SAMN05720213) | anaerobic digester metagenome | isolation source: active sludge of municipal wastewater-treating anaerobic digesters | place: USA | collected 2014-12-22 ... | reverse complement strand
TGTAACCACCTGGCTGGTTTTCTTTTTCCTGATAGAAGGACTGCATGATGAAACGGCAAAAGCGATCAGCAATATCATGCGGAATGTATTCGGACTTACAGGTGTGTTCGTATGGGCCTTTGCCAGTACCACCAATGTGATGGTGAGCAACCTGATGGGGCAGAAACGGGAAGACAAAGTGATTGAAGCCATCACCCGTACGATGATACTGAGCATAGGTTTCTGCGTGGCCATGTGCCTGCTGGTAAATATTTTTCCACAGGTATTTTTCGGGCTGTTTGGCCAGGGAGAAGATTTTGTTCAGAAAGGAATTCCTGTATTACGGGTTGTTAGCCTGGGCCTGCTGCTGATGAGCATTGCCAATATCTGGCTCAATGGCGTTACCGGTACAGGAAAAACAAAGATCAACCTGCTCATAGAAATAGTGGCCATTACGGTTTATCTTGGGTATACCTGGTACTTCATAAAACTCAACTATATTTCATTGGCCATGGCATGGAGCAATGAACTGGTTTACTGGTCTGCCATCTTCATTATGTCTTTTATTTACCTGCGCAGCGGAAAATGGAAGACGAAGAAATAGACCATTCGCTTCTCATTGTTTTTCAACCAGGCTGTTGTAATAGGAAATGAGGTCGGCATAATCTGCATCCGACCTGCCGGATAAATTCTTTGTTCCGATATACGCTCTCAGTTCCTCCTTTTTATCTTTTACCATGTTTGGCAGATCCTTAAATTTCTTAACGGGAGTCAATACCGTTTCTTCCAAAAGAAAATAGGAACTGAACGTAACGATGGTTTGTTCGGTGGTTCCCGAACCATAAGGCTTGGTTTCGTTGATCGTTTTTACAAACCGTTTTAAAAGGGTTGCTTTTCCTTCTGCGATCAGCTGGTACCAGCCGGGTTCTGTCTTTCCCGATACAGTAAGATAGGAGGAATGAATGAACTGGTATTTTTTCCCGGTGCCCGAATCGGAAAGGATAACGGCTTTAATGCCTGGGGCAGCCAGCATTTCACGTCCGCCCGTCTCCAGGTAATGAACGGAATGATCCATCAGGTCAAGACGAAGGTAAATACTGTCGTATGCAAATCCGCCGCTCATGATCACTTTTCCTCCCATCCATTCTTCTTTAAAATAAGGAGTGCCATCCACCACTTTCACGTATTTGAAATTCTGGAATGGCTGGCCACCCACTGAATAGAGTGACCCGGCCGTATTGGGAAGTGTGCTTTTTCCGACATCAATTACTTTTTGTGCAAAACTTGTAAACGCTAACAGGAAAAACAGCAGGCTGAATAAGGTCTTCATGGCAAATGCTTTCTCTAAAGATAGAAAAAAACGGGCAGGCTTATTTTACTTTCTTTGCTTTTTTCTTCGCCAGGTTTTCTTTCATTCTTTGTTTTACCATTTTGGTTACCAGGGAAGCCGGCAGGGGATTTTCGGGGGTAAACTGTATGGTTCCTTTGGAGGTCTTGAAGTTTTTCAATTCTTCCTTCATTTCTTTTATGAGGGAGGAATTTCCCGGGAAAAAACTGCAATGATTTTTGAACCCGGCAAAATAAACCAGCATGCCGTGGTATTTAAAAGCCGGCATACCATAACTGATCAGTTCTTCCGCCTGGGGCGCTGCTTTACGGATGGTTTGCCTCAATTTTATCAAAAGCGGTCTCATTCTTTCCGGAACAATGCTGATATAGCTGTCAATATCCTTTATGGAACTGTCCTGCATGGTTTATTTTTTTGCTTTATCAAAATGAAGTAACCAGTGATTGCCGTATTTATCTGTGAGGTCGCCAAACAAGGCACCCCAGAAACTGATCTCCAATGGGTGATTCCGGGTTCCGCCAAGAGAAAGCTTTTCATAAAAGGATCTTATTTCTTTTTCATTGCTGCAATCGAGCATCAATGAAACGGCATTACCTTTTGAAAGGCCATCATTCGCTACCATGTCGGATCCCATCAGTACTAAACCTTTTTTGCTGAGGGTGGAATGAAGAATAGAATCCCTCATCTGCCGGGGCATCTTATCCGAAAGCGGCGATTCGCCAATGGTTTGAAAATGCAGTTCGCCGCCCAGGCATTCTTTATAAAACTGCATCGCTTCCCGGCAATTGCCGTTAAAGGTCAGATAGCCATTGATCCCCTTCATCGTTCAGCGATTTGCTTCAGCGCCTCCATGGCTCTTGGAAATACGTCTTTAAAATATTGCTGAAAGTCGCTGGTGGTTTGCAACTCGGTATTTAAAACGGTTTGCCCGTTCTCTTCCGATAAGAAATAACTTTCCAGGGCGCCTTTCCATTCACCGCCCTCCACATCTTTTCCTTCCTTTATTTCGCCCTGGTGCTTAAAGCTCATCTGGGTATTGGGAACGAGTTTATCGATGATGGCAAAAATCCCGCTGCCGCTGGGGTTCAGAAAATCGATGCGGCTTCCTTCCTTCCAGTCGCTTTTGGCGTAGGAGCCTGCAGTAAATACAGATGTCCATTCCCGGTAGTTCCGGTCGTCCCATAATGCACGCCATACTTTTTCACGGGGTGCATTTATTTTCATGTTGAATTTGAGTGTGATCATGTATTTATGTTTTAAATGTTAGTCCTGCTTTCAGTAATGCTTCTTTCAACAGGGGTATGGATGTTTTTCCCATGCCATGCAGGGCAAGTATCTCTTTTTCACTGAAACGGGATAATTGTTTGAGTGTTTTAACTCCTTTATTTTCCAACGCCCTTCTTGCAGGCGCTGAAAGAACAAAAAGAAATCCTTCCACTGGCCTGCGCTGCTGTTCACATAGCGGGCATATTAAACAATCGCTGCTTTTATAATAGCGGTGTCCGTTCGGGCATAACCGGAGTGTTTTTTTGTAACCGGCATTTTTATCAGGCATTCAGTAACTTTTCAATATCGAATTTTTTCATCTGCATAAAGGCCTGAACCACCCTTCCGGATCTTTCCGGATCACTCATCAGTTTACCCAGCACCGTTGGAACGATCTGCCAGGATACGCCGAACTTATCCTTCAGCCATCCGCACTGGCCTTCTGATCCGCCTTCGGAAAGTTTGTTCCAGTAATAATCGATCTCTTGCTGCGTTTCGCAATCAACCACAAATGAAATGGCTTCATTGAATTTGAACATCGGCCCGGCATTCAGTCCCATGAACTTTCTTCCGTTGAGCTCAAAGTTAACCACCATGGGTGTGCTCTCAGTTATCCTGGAATTGTTGAAGATCCCACAGTAAAATTCTGCTGCTTCCTGCGCATTACCATCATGCCAGAGGCAGGGATATATCTGGTTATTCATTGTAAAAAATTTAAGTGTTGGTGATCTATTTTGTTTTCCTCTTGAATGTGGCATAGATGGCCATGGCGTGGCCGTGGCCCAGCTCAAAATCCTTTTTCAGCCAGGCAACGATCTCTCCTGCTTTTGTCTTAGGATCTAATTCTCCTTTTTTTATAAAGCCTTTCTTTTCGGCCAGTTTAATAAAGTCGGCAGGCGTTTTACCAGTCCTGGCTTTGATATTATCGATATATGCCTGGAATGACATCGCTAAATGATTTATGGTTATTAAGATCTATCAGCCTTGTGCTTCGGTATATGCTTTAAAGTTGTTCAGTATGGCCTGCCAGCCGGCCTGCTGCATTTCAACCGGGTTTTGGTCTTCGGCTTCAAACATTTCCACGATATGCGTTTGGTTACCCGTTGATTTAAAATCTATTTTTACTTTGCGTCCATCGCCCATGGTATATTCAATGTACTCGTTGGGTTTTACCAGATCGTATACGCCGTCAAAATCAAAACCAAAACTTCCGTCCTTTGCTTCCATGCGGTACAAAAAATTTCCGCCGGTACGTATATCATTCTCTGCACGGGTGGTATGCCAGTCGGGCGAAGCCGCCCCCCATCGGGTAATGTCGCCGGGTGTATTCCAGGTCTTCCATACTTTTTCGACAGAAGCATTCACGGTTGCTTCAATGGTGATGGTTGTTCTTTCAGTAGTTGTCATGGTCATTATTTTTTAAAGTGACCGTTTATTTTAACGATACAAACATACGGCAGCAGTTTGTATCCCGTACTGTGCAAAAACGACAAATGAAGGGCTGTTTGCGACAAACTATTTCCCTACCTTTAAGGTATGAAAAATGTAGCCATCCTGGTGCCGGAAAGCTCGGTACTACAGGCCATTGCCGATCCGCAATATTGTTTCAGCGCTGTTAACCAGTTCCTGGTGCTGTCGGGCCAAAAACCCTTATTTAATGTACAACTCGTTGGCGCAAAAAAAGAAGTAAAACTGAACGATGGCAGGTATTCGGTGCATACGGATAAATTGCTGAAAGAGGTTAAAAAGACCGACCTCGTTTTTATTCCTGCCCTGTTTGGTGATATGGGCGGAGCGGTAAAAGCAAATAAAGCACTGGCGCCCTGGATCGTTGATCAGTATAAAAAAGGAGCCGAAGTGGCTTCGCTTTGTGTGGGCGCTTTTTTGCTTGCTTCCACAGGTTTGCTTAATGGGAAAAAATGTTCTACACATTGGGGCTATACCAATGAGTTCCGGGAAATGTTCCCCCAGGTTGATGTACAGGACGGAAGTATTGTTACGGAAGAAAGCCGCATCTATTCGAGCGGCGGCGCAAACTCTTACTGGAACCTGTTGCTGCACCTGGTAGAAAAGTACACCGACCGGGAAACAGCCATTCTTGCCTCTAAATATTTTGCCATTGATATTGACCGCAGCAGCCAGTCGGCCTTTGCCATGTTCAAAGGACAGAAGGAACATAAGGATGAAGCGGTAAAAAAAACACAGGAATATATTGAACAGAATATAGAAGAAAAGTTGACCGTAGATGAACTGGCCGCTAAGGTTTCGGTGGGCCGAAGAAGTTTTGAACGCCGTTTCCGGAAGGCCACCAATAATTCGGTACTGGAATATATTCAACGGATAAAGATTGAAGCGGCCAAGCGAAGTTTTGAGACCAGCCGCAAGAACATCAATGAAGTGATGTTCAATGTAGGATATACCGATACCAAAGCATTCCGGCTCACCTTTAAAAAAATAACGGGCCTTACACCCGTTGAATACCGCAACAAGTATAATAAGATAGCAGCAATGGCTTAAGGATCTATTGCAGCTGGCGTACTATCTTTTCTAAACGGTTGTTTCTTCCAGTAGGTCAAACTGCGCCATACCCATTCCATCGGGCCAAACCGGAAGTACCGCAACCAGATATGGCTCCATATAATTTCCACCGCCCACACGGCAGCCACTACATAATATAACTGGTAATATTCCAACCGGCCAAACAGCCCGAATCCAATACCCACAAAAATAATATTGCACATGATCGATTGCATCAGGTAGTTGGTAAAAGCCATCTGCCCTACCGGCCGCATTAAGGCAAAGAGCCATTTAAACCAGCCCGATTTATACAGCAGCATGATGAGTCCGAATATGCCGATGGAATGAATGAAACGCTGCAGCTCATAAAACTCAAATTTTTTATTCTTCACTATTTCGAACCAGTTAAAATGGTAACTCACATCGTAGTGAACAAAGAGGTAACTCAACGGCAGGCCTACCCCAAGCCCGATCACGGCCATCCAGGCATATACTTTTGTTTTTGCCTCGCCTTGTAAGATGCCGAGTTTAAAAAACGCAAGGCCGATGAACATAAACAGCGGCGCATCAAATATTGCCCAGTAGTACATGGCCATTGTTTGGCCTTCTTCTGCCAGTTTGCTTCTGGCCTCATACAACTCCGCATATCCGCCCCTTACTTCCTTCAATTGTTTTTCCATTCTTTTCTTTTTCTCTTCGGGCTTCACCTTTTCTTTAAACTCATTCAGGGCACCCAGTTGTTCCTTCTGTACATCGGTGAGTTTTATTTTTGTGGTATCAATGGCTGCCACCATCTCTCCTTTTGTGATCATTTCTTTTCTCTTATACAGGTCCCGGTTCTCCCGGGCCGTCATCAGCACCAGGCATACCAATGCGGCAAGAAACAGGTATTTTGGCGCCAGCCTGCGAAAGGCAAAAAGAACGATACCACAGATGGCATAATGATACAGTATGTCCCAGAACCACAGCAATACATAGGCATGAAACACGCCGAACAGCAATAACCATAATTGCCTGCGGAGAAAGAGTTCGGCAGGCATTAACCCCGTTGTTCGTTTTTCCAGCCGGGTTACAAAGATGAACATGCCTGCCCCAAACAGCATGGAGAAGATGCCCCGCATGCTTCCTTCAAAAACACCGGGCCCAAAAACATACCAGAAAATATAATTGAGATCGCCCTGCGGCTGCAGTGAAAAATCGTTGATGGCAATATAGGCCAGCCCAAAACCAGGAATGTTCATCAGTAGTATTCCCAGGATGGCAATACCCCGGAGACTGTCGATGATCGTAATTCTTTCCTGCTGGCCGATCGGCGCAGCCAGTGATGGGGACATTGCTTCGTTTGACATACCAGGTAGTTTTGTTTATTGCAGGTAAGAAACGATATTTTTATGTAAGAACAAAGCAAATAAAAACCGCAGCCATTACAACTGCGGTTCTTTTATTTCATTTCAACTGATCAATTCGACTGCCAGCTGTTATTTTTAAAATTCATATCCGGTAAAATCTTTGCCTCATCCAGTGTAACGCTTTTTAGTTCTTCAGTGGTGGGCAGTTTCACTTTCCAGCTATTGGTATTATTCCATACTTCTACCGGAAGTTTCAGGCTTCCTTTTACACCGCTCTTTGTTTCGTAGCTGATGTTCACCGGCAATGCCATCTGTTCCATGTTCACAATGTTAACCACGGCGCCTTTTGTTGCATCGTTATTATCGTAGGTAACGGAAGCAATGGCCTGGTCGAATTTATAATTTTCAATGAACCATGCTTTCCAGAACCAGCTCAGGTCTTCACCAGCCACATTATCCATCGTTCGGAAGAAATCCCATGGTGTAGGATGTTTATACGCCCAGCGTTTGATGTATTCTTTGAACGCATAGTCAAAACGATCGGGGCCAAGTATCTCTTTACGAAGCAGGGCCAAACCAAGCCCTGGTTTGAAATACAGGGCCACGCCGATATTTCTTTCCTTCATGGCATCGGGTGTAAGCAATATGGGTTCGCTGCCGGCGCCGAATATAAAAGGAACTACCTGTTCCATATTAGTGGGCTGATCTTTGTATTCGCCTTTATTGAAATCTTCGGTGGCCAACGAATTGATGAAGGTGTTGAATCCTTCATCCATCCAGCCATACTTTCTTTCATTGCTACCTACGATCATGGGAAACCAGGTATGACCGAACTCGTGGTCGGTAACGCCAAACAGGTCGCCTTCGGTTGCTTTGTATCCGCAGAAAACAATGCCGGGGTATTCCATGCCGCCGATATTACTGGCCACATTTACCGCACAGGGATACGGATATTCGAACCAGCGTTTGCTGTAATTCTCAATGCTGCCCTTGGTGTATTCCGTTGCCCTGCCCCAGCCTTTTGCACCGTCGCTTTCCACCGGGTACACACTCATGGCCAGGGAAGTTTTTCCGCTGGGCAGACTCATTTTTGCAGCATCCCAGATAAAGCTTTTACTGCTGGCCCAGGCCACGTCTCTTGCGTTGTTTATTTTAAAATGCCAGCTTAGTGTTTTTGATTTGGGCCTCGAAGCAGGATCGGTAACTTCTGCAGCAGAACGGATGATCACGGTCTTATCGCTTTTCTTTGCCAGTGCCATGCGGCTGAGTTGCGTTGCTGTGAGCACTTCTGCTTCGTTCAATAATTCGCCGCTGCAAACAACGATATGCGATGAGGGTGCGGTGATGGTTACATCAAAGTCGCCGTACTCACAATAGAATTCACTGGGCCCCAGGTAGGGCAATGTATTCCATCCTTCCACATCATCAAACACACACATGCGGGGAAACCATTGTGCCACGGCAAAGATGTTCCCGTTCTTTGTTTCCAGGATACCGCAACGGTCTGCTCCATATTGCGGTAATGTAAATGAGTAATCGATCTTTATTTTGATGAGATCGCCGCCGGCTTTCATTGCCTTGGGCAAACGGATCTGCATACGGGTGTCTGTGATCACATAATTGGCTTCTGTATTTTCATTGACAAGTTTCACTGAATTTATTTTATAGCCGCCGTTGAAATTACTTTTGCTGTCGCCATAACGGCTGCGGCTGTTAAGCGGCATACGGGCCTGTCCCCTGCTTTCTTTATTAAACAGGTTCTGGTCAAGTTGCAGCCATAAAAAAGGCAGTGCATGCGGACTGTTGTTCTTATACGTGATCGTAACCGTGCCGGATACCAGGTTTGTTTCGTCATTCAATGAAGCTGCGATCTGGTAATCGGCTTTGTTTTGCCAGTAACCAACATTGGGTTCGCCGGTTGCTGCCCGGCTGATGGTTCCGCCATCCCGGTAAAAAACAGGGCCAAACAGTGCATGCGGATCGTATTTTGATTGCTTGATCAGGTCGTCTTGCGCCTGCAAGGAAATAACTGAAATACTCAGTGTAAGGAAACTGAAGATCTTCTTTATCATAATTTGATTTTAGAATTCCGAAGGTAAATAAATAGGCGGGTAATTGACCGCCGTTTAACACAGAATTAAATTATTGGCAGATAATCCTAAAAGTCTTTACGAAAGGTCACAGCAACCGAGCCTTCCATACCCGGTATGGGTGGATTTTTTTTCTCGATGGAAACCGTGATCGAAAGAATGCGGCTGTCAAATGCATGAACCTGGCGGGCTATGTCCTGTACAACTGTTTCCAGTAGTTCCGTGGGTATGGTCATCCGTTGCCTGATGATATCATAAACCGATGCGTAATTGATGATTTGTTCCAGCGAATCAATGCGATCGGCTTCATTAAACGTAATATCAACATTAATTTCGAAGGTATTGCCCAGTATTCTTTCCTCTTCGTGAATGCCATGATAAGAAAAGAACAAAAGGTTTTTAAGCTGAATGGTAACCATTGGTCAATTAAGAATTAAAAATGAAGAATTAAGAATTCCATAAAAGGGAAGTTACTTATTCACATTGAAAGACTATTTAATCCCCAGGGCATTTTTAATTTTTAATTCCTAATTTTTAATTTATCAATGAAGTCCTTTTTCTCCCAGGTAGCGTTCTGCATCCAATGCAGCCATGCACCCGCTGCCGGCAGCGGTTACCGCCTGCCTGTATATTTTATCTTGTACATCACCGGAAGCAAAAACGCCTTCAATATTTGTTTTGGAAGTGCCGGGAATGGTTTTGATATACCCTGCCTCATCCATATCGAGCCAGCCTTTGAAAATATCGCTGTTGGGCTGGTGGCCGATGGCAACAAAAAAAGCGCTGACCGGAATTTCCTGCTTCTCTCCTGTTTTGTTGTTCTTTATTCTTACGGCATGAACATTTTTATCGCCCAGAACCTCATCGGTTTCGCTGTTCCAGTAAATTTTTATGTTGGAAGTATTGATCACCCTGTCCTGCATCACTTTGCTTGCCCGCATTTCGCCCTTGCGAACGATCATGTGTACCTGTGAACAAATTTTTGAAAGATAAAGTGCTTCTTCAGCAGCGGTATCTCCGGCGCCTACAATAGCCACTTCTTTTCCTTTGAAGAAAAATCCATCACAAACAGCACAGGCGCTTACGCCATAACCGTTCAACCGTTGCTCGCTTTCAATGCCCAGCCATTTTGCTGAGGCACCGGTGGAGATGATCACTGAATCGGCTTCTATCCATTTCTCTTCATCGATCTCTACTTTTAACGGCCGCCCAGAGAAATCAACCTTTGTTGCTAATCCATAACGAATATCGGTTCCCATACGTTTTGCCTGGTTCTCAAAATGAATCATCATATCAGGCCCCTGTATCCCATCCGGGTAGCCGGGATAGTTTTCCACTTCTGTAGTAATGGTCAATTGTCCACCAGGTTGAATGCCCTGGTACAGCACGGGATTCAATCCGGCTCTTGCTGCATAAATTGCTGCTGTATATCCTGCCGGCCCCGAGCCGATGATCAAACAATGTACTTTCTCTGTTGCCATAGATCTCTCCTGTCTTATAATTTGATTGCAAATTTAGTTGAATAATTCCAGTTGCGGTTACCGGGCAATGACGATCCCAACCTTGGAGGCGTATCCGCAAAAAGCGCCGAAGGCCCCGTTGCTTATGTTACCAAGTACTTTACCAGGCTGGGCAAATGGATTGCCAATGCTTTGCTGGTTGAATTCCCAGGTATTCCAGAATGTATAAGTTGCCTTGTCGATATTGGAGAGTTTGAAATAAATGGTATCTCCCCGGGTAAAGAATTTATCATCGCCGGATGGCAGGGATTGATTCCGGTCGATACCCTGGTCTACCTGCGCCGAATAAGTAGTGCCGTCGATCACTTCGTCGTTAAATACCGAATTTAGACCGGGTAAAAAACGCTCGCAGTTCTTTTTGGTATAATAGCGAATGTAATTACCCAGCCCGGGTGGGTCAATAGCCCTGGCCCATAAGGTACGCTTTGATGTGTCGGCAGGTGGTGGCGGCGTTTTTGTCCACAGCGAGTCAAACACCTTGGTAAGCAACGGAATGGTTGTTTTGGCCGTGTATGTTTTGCCTTCCACTTTAATGCTAAGGTTGTATTGCTTTCCAAACTCACCGGTAAAAGCAGTGGCCAGGTTAGCCGAATCGATGCCGTAGTAATAAATGAAATACCCATTACCCAGTGGTACATTATATTCTTTAAAAAGATGGGTAAGGGTTCCGTTGCTCATGGTCACTTCGGCATTATGAACAAAGGAAGAGGCCAGTATCTGCGGACTGATGGCTCCAAAATAATCAAGGCTTTTGGATAAGGCTACCGTTGGTACCTGGCCGTTCTCTATCTGTGCATCCACTACCAGAACCGCATCGGCTCCTTTCAGATCAAAATCGATATTCTTTTCACAGGAGAAAAGAAAAAGGCAGGCACCGAAAAGCAGAATGATACGCTTCATGTAAAACAAATTTACGGAATGGTTTTCTTATGATTTAAGTACAACCGTTTATTAACAGTTAAACAATCATTTTGGGTAAAAGTTTTTATGCGCAACAGCATAAAAAAATCCTCCTGCTTTTGGCTGGAGGATCCTTTTATAACCCATCAAAATTTCATTATCCAAGATACGCTTTCAGAGCGCCGCTGTAACGGGCTTTCTGTAAACGCTTGATCGCTCTTTCTTTGATCTGGCGGATTCGTTCCTTGGTCAGGTCGTATTTCTGACCGATCTGCTCAATGGTTACCCCATTTTCTCCATCCAGTCCAAAATAAGCGTTCACGATCTCGGCTTCCCGGGGACTAAGTGATTTAAGTACCCTGCGGATCTCGTTTTTCAGTGAATCGTGCATTACATCCTCATCGGTTTCATCACCACCTTTCAGCAGATCACCCATGGCTACATCTTCCGCTTCATGCACGGGTGCATCTAGGGAAGTATGGCGGGTGTTGCTCTGGAAGATGTTGTTGATCTCTGTTTCACTCATCTCCAGTAATTCGGCTAACTCTTCGGTTGATGGCTCTCGCTCGTGTTCCTGTTCAAAAGCCATGTAAGCCTTGTTAGCTTTGTTGTACGTGCCAATTTTGTTTTGAGGCAGGCGGACTAATCTGCCCTGCTCTGCCAACGCCTGTAGTATCGATTGGCGAATCCACCACACAGCGTAAGAAATGAATTTGAAACCTTTGGTTTCGTCGAAGCGTTGTGCCGCTTTAATTAAGCCGAGGTTACCCTCGTTGATCAAATCGCTCAGCGAAAGGCCCTGATGCTGGTACTGCTTGGCCACCGATACTACGAAACGTAGGTTGGCCTGTACCAGTTTGTCCAAAGCACGCTGGTCTCCCATCTTGATCTTTTGGGCCAAAATGGTCTCCTCTTCAGGAGTAATCATCGAAATCTTCGAAATTTCCTGCAAATATTTCTCAACTGCCTGTGAATCACGGTTGGTAATTTGCGTTGCGATCTTTAGTTGCCTCATCTTCTATATATTAAATTCTTATATTCTTAACAGATAATAGACGCATATTGTTGGGAAAAGGCTGCAAAAGAATGGTTAATGCTTCAAATTCCGGCGAAAATTATTTGCAAAGGTACGTTACAAGCGCCGCATTTCATAGCGAATGGGCAAAAAAAGGGATGAATGGGGAAAAGAAGCCGCAACCAGCAAGCTTTAAAGGGCAAGCATAAATTTTTCTAACTCTTTTCTAATCCTGGTGCAGGTTTTTTTGAAAGACCGCCCCCTTGCAGCTTGAGGCTTGAAGCTTATCTTTAACGCATGATAGCAGATCTGAGATCAGACACTTTTACAAAACCTACTCCAGCCATGCTGGAAGCCATGTTTAAAGCTCCCGTTGGAGATGATGTTTTTGGAGAAGACCCTACCGTAAACAAGTTGGAAGCAATGACGGCAGACCTGTTTGGGATGGAATCTGCTCTTTTTTGCCCCAGCGGTACCATGACCAACCAAATTGCCATCAAATGCCATACGCAACCGGGTGATGAAGTGATCTGTGATAAAATGAATCATGTGTATATCTATGAAGGGGGTGGTATTGCGTTTAACAGCGCCTGCCAGGTTAAACCCATAGAAGGTGACCGTGGAAGGATCGCTCCGAACCAGGTTCTTGAAGCAATAAATCCGGATGATGTACATAAAACCAGGACAAGGCTGGTTAGTTTAGAAAATACGGCCAACCGGGGTGGGGGAAGCTGTTATGAGTTTAGTGATATAGAACAGATTAAAGAGATCTGTTCAAAAAATAACCTCGGTCTTCATTTAGACGGTGCCAGGCTTTGGAATGCCCTTGTTGCGAAGAATGAAGCCCCTGAAAAATACGGTAAAATATTCGACAGCATATCTGTTTGCCTGAGTAAAGGCATGGGCGCCCCGGTGGGAAGTCTTTTACTCGGTAAAAGCGGGTTTATAAAACAGGCCCGCCGGGTGCGAAAGGTTTTTGGTGGCGGCATGCGACAGGCCGGTTATATGGCTGCAGCCGGTATTTATGCACTGGAAAATAATATCGCCCGTTTGGCCGAAGACCATGACCACGCAAAGCAAATTGCAGAAGCATTGGGCAAAAAGGAATTCACGGGTAATATCATGCCCGTTGAAACCAATATTGTGATCTTTGAAATAAAGGGCAACTACGATTCGGCAAAGGGATTTTGCGATAAGCTCGGGCAACACGATATACTCTGCCTGCCCATTTCTAATACCCAGGTGAGGATGGTTACCCATCTTGATTTTACTAAAGAAATGCTAAAAGAGCTTATCCGGGTAATTGAATCCATGTAAATGGGAAATAAAGCGGATTTTACAGCGTTTCCATCCAAACAAACAAACCAACTATGAAGTTACACTCAATCCTGGCGATAGCCGTCGCCGCCGTTTTATTTCAATCTTGTCAGAAAGAACCCGAAACCGGAACTGGTACCAGTGAAGCGAAAGTAAATTTCATTTTTAAATTTGATTCTACCCAGGTGAGGCTGAATGCTATTGGTCAGCCGGCTCCAATGCCTGTGGGCCACGCCGGGCAATCACCACGCTTTAATTTGATGAGCGCCCATTATGTGGAAATGACCCCATCTCCTTTCACTGCATTGGGAGCCGGAGCCGTTCTTTACAAAGCCCCGGAAGTAACTACCGGCGGAGCCAAAGCCATTGATTTTTCCAATTCAAAATTTGCCGGGAACAACCAGGTA
>ERZ795044.3254-NODE-3254-length-13709-cov-4.520507_pt1 | contig 13709 bp, 8 predicted proteins | sample MGYA00375128_ERZ795044 | MGnify/ENA primary metagenome ERZ795044 (study PRJEB30173, sample SAMN05720213) | anaerobic digester metagenome | isolation source: active sludge of municipal wastewater-treating anaerobic digesters | place: USA | collected 2014-12-22 ... | reverse complement strand
TGCGCTGGCTGGTCACCTGCCTGATGTTTTTCGGTCTGCCGTTTCTTCTTGTCGCCTACGGTCTCGGTACGGTCTGGGAAATACAACGCAGCGAGGCCCGCGACCGACTGTTTTCCAGACTCGACGAGTATCTCCTGACCATTCGTAAGTTCGATAACACCGTCGAGTTTTTCGACGATTTCTTTCACCGCTGCCTGCGTCGTTTACGAAAGATCGATGAAGACAATTCTCGCGGAAAATCCCGTGCGTATCTCAAACTTGTCCTCTGGAATCTGCATCGAAGGTTTCCCGGGGTGTTCCAGACCACCATGGTGACTGAAAAAGGGGAGCCTGATCCGCGATACTCTCCAACCGCAGCCCCAAAGCTCATCGTTCGTCGACTCGTCGAAACCATTCGTGAGATGCAGTTTTCTCCGCGCGGAGACTATTCCACGACTCGCGAACTGGTGTGGCCTCTGATACGGGGTTACATCGGTCCCGTCGCCGAAGTCGGTAAATTTGACGCCTTTCGCCAGCGATTGATCGAAGCCAATACCGATGCGAAGAATCGTTGGTTTTTCTATCTGATTTCCCGCTCAAGCGGGCTTCTGGCGCATATCAGCCAGACACCTGACTGGGACATCATTCCTGCCCGTGATCGCATGAGACGTTTGCGCCGTCAGGTTCGAGACCCGGAAGTGAAGTTCGGTCTCATCACTCTCGACCGTCAATCACAACTTCGTGGAACACTGGCTCTGGCTATTGGGGAGCATGAACGAACCCTGAGCGACCATGTGGAAGTCGGGAGACATCTCGTCAGCGTCATGCCCTATGCCTCCAAAGCCCGCATCTGGGCGAGTATTCCGACCGATCGCCTGCCGAATTTCCTGTGGCATCGCCTCTGCCTGCTCGCCATTGGAAGCCTGGTATTCGGTCTCTTTTCGTGGCTGGCTTATCGATTCATCGTCCTCGAGACCACGTTTCGCTTCACCATGCGCAACCGTCTGATACTCTTGTTTGGCTTTGCTTCCGGGCTTCCCTTGATGGTTCTCGGGTTTTACGGCTGGGACTATCTTCACGACAAGTTTCGCACCCGTATTCGCGAAGCACACGACATCGCCGACAGGAATCTTCAGATCCTCGACGGCAGATTCCCGCTGCAGCGCGGCATCATGGAGCGTCTTTGCCAGAGAATCGGCCACCAGGTCGAAGCGCAGCTTCTGCACGGTCACGCCGTCGACATGAATCGCCTGGATCGTCTGAGTCGTCGACTCGGTCGAGCGGAGTTTCTTCTGATCGACGTCAAAGGGCGTATTCGTTCAAGTTCAGATGCTCGCAAGGAACATCGTTCGGCAAACAGTCAGATGCGCAAGCTGTTCGGAATCGTAGCCAAATCAGTGCTGAAGCAGATCGACAAAGAGGGATCGCATCAGATCACGTCTTCAGAGATGCTCGTGTCAAGTGTTCCGGGAATCGATCTCGCGTTGAACCCCTTGTTAAAGGGCCTCGGCAGCATCACTCCCATCAATTTTGCCGACTTTCATGTGTGGGTGTATTTCCTTCCTATACGCGGAGCTTCAGGGAACATCGAATATCTGTTCTCAGCCACCTGGGACAAATTCGGTCTGGAAAATTACTTTCTGCAGACGCACTTGACCGGAATCAATCGACATCGCCCGGACACGCGTTTTTTCGGTTTTCACACCGCCAGCGAGAAACTGTATCCGGAATGGAAAAGCCGCCCTCAACAGCTATTGAACTTCATGACCAACCTGCGGCGACAGCAGGGGACCACGACGGAAACTCTGGTGTGGCGCGGCCGAAACTACCTGCTGACCGGGATCAAACCCAAGGAACTCAGTCAGTTCTTTCTGCTTGCTATCGAAAATGCTGATCCAATTGAGAACGAGATCAAGCACCTGCGCCTGCGCCTGTCTCTGTTCACGATTATTGCCGTTGTTTTCAGCCTGGGACTGGGCTTGACCCTGTCGAGGCAGTTTCTCACACCGCTGGCGACGTTGACCCAAGGGGTTGTTGCCATTCAGGAACGGCAGTTTCGTCATCGTGTGCCTTCCCTGGGCGAGAATGAACTCGGTGATCTGGCCCTGACATTCAACCGTGTCATGGAAGGATTGTCCGATCTGGAAGTAGCTCGCATCGTCCAGGAAAGCCTCTTCCCGGCTGCCGAAATTCATATCGGTCCGTATCGTGCCAGCGGCCGCTCCGTGAGTGCGTCCGAGCTCGGCGGAGACTATTTCGACATGCAGAAATTGTCCGATGACCGTCTGTTGATTCTGATCGGCGACGTCTCCGGACATGGCGTGCCAGCCGCCCTGGTCATGGCCATGGCGAAGGCATTCATCGAATATCAATGCAGTCTATCGACAATACCGACACCCGATCAGCTTCTCGCCGGTCTGCATCTCGTACTCTTCAGAACCCTCAAGCGCCGCCGCACCATGACCTGCTTTCTGGGCCTGCTCGATACCACCACGCATCAACTGACGTATGCCAATGCCGGCCACAACTACCCCTTTCTGTTTCGACGTGGAGAACCTGCTCGGAACCTGACTCTGCCATCGTTTCCGCTCGGCAGCCGCCAGAACATTTCGGTCAAAACCGCTGAAGAATTGCTGGTGAGTGGCGACCATTTGTTGCTGTATACCGACGGCTTCATCGAAGCCCAGACGGAAGGAGACAGCATCGGGTATCAACGTGTCGCCGAAGAGGTTCCTCTCCTGTTCACGGATGATCCATCCGCGTCGATCGATCGCATCCTGACCTGGCACAAGCGACTGTCACAGGACATCACCCAGGCCGACGACATCACTCTCGTCATACTCTCGCGCGCCCCATGATTCGCAGCACAGGTTTACCCGTTGAGGGCTTCATCGTCGAGATCCAAAACGCATTGTGCGCATCGAACAACCTGGTGCTCGTCGCCGCTCCCGGAGCCGGGAAAACCACGGTCGTGCCACTGCATCTGTTTGACGAACCATGGATGCAGGGCAAGCGCACCCTGATGCTGGAGCCAAGACGTATTGCCACCCGTGCCGCGGCAAGACGCCTGGCCGCGCTTCACGGAAGCACCCTCGGACAGACGGTCGGATTTCAGATTCGTTTCGATCGCTGTATCGGGCCGCACACACGCATCGAAGTGCTCACGGAAGGGTTGTTGACGCGCCGATTACAGCAAGACCCATTCCTGGAGGACGTCGGGCTCGTGATCTTCGACGAGTTTCACGAACGCAGCCTTCACGCCGATCTTGGCTTGGCCCTGTGCCGGGAAGTACAACAGACGGTTCGCCCGGATCTGCGTCTACTCATGATGTCAGCAACTATCGAAGCTGGACCGATTGCCGCATTTCTCGGTCAGTGCCCAACCCTGCAGATTCCCGGCCGGCAGTACCCGGTCGAGACGTTGCATCTTGAGCGACCGTCCACGCTTTCCCTGATCGAGCGTGTGGCTCAGGCGGTCGAACGGCTGTTTCCGGCCGTGCCCGATCAGGGTGATCTGCTGGTCTTTCTGCCAGGCGAAGCCGAGATCTACCGCGTCAAGGAGTTGCTCGAAACTCGCGGATTCGATCGTCAGGCGGCGATACTGCCGCTGCACGGCACGCTGCCCGTCGATCGCCAGGACGAGGTTCTCAGACCCGGAACCCGACGCCGCATCATTCTTGCCACGAACGTTGCTGAAACCTCGCTCACCATCGAAGGTGTTCGCGGTGTGCTCGATTCAGGGCTGGCGCGACAGGTTCGCCTCGACCCGCGCACCGGGCTCGAACGTCTGGAAACCACCACCATCAGCCTGGCGAACGCACGTCAGCGCACCGGTCGTGCCGGTCGCCTCGGACCCGGCATTTGTCTTCGGCTATGGACCGCTGATGAAGAACGTTCGATGCCGAATGAAATCGTACCGGAGATTCGCCGCGTTGATCTGGCACATCTGGCACTCGAACTCGCCGCCTGGGGGAAACCAGACCCACTCAAGCTCGATTGGCTCGAGGCACCACCAGTTCCTGCGGTCGGCGCAGCCAGGCAGTTGCTGCAACAACTCGGAGCCATCACCAGCGACGGCGGAGTCACCGTGCTTGGGCGGCGAATGGCGGCTCTTCCGCTGCACCCGCGCATTGCACGTCTGTTGCTGTTCGCCGAACAACTCGGTCAGGGAAACCTCGGCGCGGATATCGCGGCCCTGCTCAGTGAGCGTGACATTCTCGAGGGCGGCCGTCGCGAAGCGCGTGAATCGAGTCGCAGCGATCTGTTCATTCGACTGGAAGCGCTCGATAGTGCTCGGCGTCAGCACTTTCGCGGCTCACTCTCACAGATCGACCTGAGGGCGGCCGCAGCGGTTGATCGGGTTGCCGAGCAGTTGCGCCGATATCTCACCAGCGTACCTGCCGAGCAGAAGCGAAAAGCCGTTCCCTTCGAAGAAGCTGTCGGTCGCATTCCTCTACCCGCGTTTCCCGATCGCATCGCCAGACGCCGAGGGAAACCAGTTCCCGGCACGCGTACCGGCTATGTTCTCGCTGATGGTCGTGGCATGAGGCTTTCCGAATCCAGTTCCGTGCAGCAGAGCGAGTTCGTCATTGCCCTGGCCGTGGATGGCACCGAACGGGGTGAGACTCGTGAAGGGCTCATTCATCTTGCCGGTGAAATCGACCCAGCCTGGATCAGAGAACTGCTGTCCGCTGACATCACCACGGTACGTGAGCCGGTGTTCGATCCGCAGCGCCGCAGCTTCAGCATTCGACGACGCGTGTTCTATCGCGACCTGCTCCTCGACGAATCAACCGAAAACATGACGGCTGACGATCGAAACCTGGTTGAACAGCAATTGGCCGAAGAGGCAGGCAAGCGACTGAATGAAGCGCTCACCTTCGATGAAGAGTTCGAGCAACTGAGATTCAGATTGCGCCTGCTGGCACATCACGACAGCTCGCTCGCGATTCCCGAAATCGACGAAGACTGGATTCGCACCCGACTCCCCGGGTTGGTCATGGGAAAACGCAGTTTCGCCGATCTGAAGGCGGTTTCTCTCTGCGAATTCACGCTCGCGCAACTCGATCATCGCATCGTTGGATCGTTACAGCGTCACGTTCCGGAACGATTCCTTCTTCCGTCTGGTCGAAAGGTTCGTCTGCAGTATCAACTCGACGGGCCACCGGTGCTGGCGGTCAAGCTCCAGGAGCTGTTCGGACAAACCGAGACTCCGAAGCTCATGCAGGGAAGAGTTTCGGTCTTGATCCACCTGTTGTCACCGGCTGGTCGCCCCCTGCAGATCACTCAAGACCTGCGCAATTTCTGGCTCACCGTATATCCCGGTCTGCAGAGACAGATGCGCGCCAAGTATCCGAAACACAGTTGGCCCGACGACCCGTTTACCAGCCGCCCGCCCCCACTCAAGCGCTGATCACGGGATTCTCGTGATGGTGACCCATCGTTCAATGGAGCAGAATACACGTCTGATCAGCAGGAGATACATGGTGCAACGAGCCTGCGGGGTTCGTCGTGATGGTGTATACTGGCTCGACTTCATCTCCCACGTGATTCGGTCAGAGGAATGAACAGCGAGTATCGACAATTTCTGCGAGAAGGCGAGCAGGCGGCATCACGCTATGCCCTGACCTCGCCCAGACGCTTGCCGCGCGGCATGAGTGGGAACATTCTCGGCAGCGGGGCCGGCAGCTCGCTCGAGTTTCTCGATCATCGCGAATATCAACCAGGCGATGATCTGCGCCACATCGACTGGAGCGCCTACGCACGCACGGACAAACTGATCGTCAAGCTGTTTCGCGAAGAGATCAGCCCGCACTGCGACATTCTGATTGACGGCTCGTGTTCGATGGCACTGGCCGAGACCCAAAAAGCGCGATCAACCGTCGCTCTGAGCGCGTTACTCGGGCAAGCCGCGCAGAACGCCGACTGTTCGTGTCGCGCGTGGTTCGTCACCGATCAGGTGCGACCGCTGCCGAACGGCCACGAGCGCCCCAGCCTCTGGGAAGGCCTCGATTTCAGATTTCCCGGGAACCCCGGCGAATCGATGTTGCGCCAGCCTCCCGAGTGCAAGCCGCACGGAATACGGATTCTGGTGAGCGATCTGTTCTGGGCCATCGACCCGCTGCCATTGCTGCAGCGACTGGCCGAGAAGGCCGCGGCGCTTTTCGTGGTGCAGATTCTGGCGCAGAGTGATCTCGGCCCCACTGAACGCGGAAACATTCGACTGATCGATAGTGAAACCGGGCTCGAAAAAGAGATCTTTCTTGATGACCCGACAATTCAAGCCTATCGAGACTCGCTGCAGCGACTGCAACACAACTGGAATCGTTCCTGCTCACAGGTCGGTGCCCGCATGGTGACCGTGATCGCCGAATCCCTGCTGCAAACCTGGGATCTTCAGGAACTCGTCAGCGGCGAATTGTTGAAGGTGGGTTGAGCATGCCGCAATTCGCTTTTCCCGCCTTCTTTCTGGCCCTGCCGCTCGCTGCCGCAGCTCTGGTCGCGATCTACTGGCTCCGCAATCGATTCAACCCCATCCGCGTCTCTTCGCTGCTTCTCTGGCAGTCACAGAAAGAAGCCCGCGAGAGCGGCGTGACCCTGCACCGTCTGCAGACGCCATTGCTCTTCTTTCTTGAGTTGCTGGCCCTGGCTGCCATGGCCTGCGCGGCCGCGACCCCCTTACTCGAGACGACCCAGGAGCAGCGACCCTATGTCATCATTCTCGATGATTCGCTCTCCATGCTTTCCGGCGGCAATGACTCTCCTCGTGAGAAATCTCTGCAGCAGATCAGAAAGGAACTGGAAGGAAGTATCTCGTATCCTGTCCGGTTTCTGCTTGCCGGGCCAGAGCCGGTCTTTCTCGATTCACCCGCGCGAAACCGCGCCGAAGTCATGCTGGCTCTGGAGTCATGGCGTTGTCGTTCACCCCGTGCCGATCTGGCGGCCGCAATCGCTCTGGCCGAAGAGACCCTGGGAGGAAACGGCCGAATTCTTGTCTTCACCGATCATCAGCCACCGGGTACGACCGAATCGGGAAAAACGCGATGGCTCGCGTTCGGTCAGGTTCGTCCCAACCTGGCGATCGTCAATGCCGTGCGAGGCGGCTCAGAGAGTCGAGACCGGCTGCTTCTCGAATTGGCCAATTATTCTTCTGACAGTCAGACCTGCACCCTCATCATGACGGGCCTCTCGACCGAGACACAACAGGTTACCGTAAAACTGAACGCCCAGGAACGGCAACGCCGCGAATTCGAGATCGCTTCATCCGCAAGCACCGTGAAAGTACAACTCACTTCTCCGAATGATGCGCTTTCGACCGACAACGACGTGGTTCTTCTGCCTCGATCGGCACCACGGGTCAAAGTCGCCATGAACTTCAAGAACGGCATTCTCAAGTCACAGATCGAACGAGCGCTCATTTCAAGTGGTCATATTGTCCCCGCAACTGATGAGCCAGATCTTTTTCTGACCGACGATCAGACCGTCGTTCCCCCTTCTCCCGGTGCGTGGCTGGTACAGTTTCTTCCGCATACTGAAGCGCTGTCCTATACCGGTCCGTTTTTCATCGACCCCGTGCATCCTCTGACGCAGGGTGTCACTCTGGCGGGTGTGGTCTGGGGCGCGGGGAAGTCAGAACTTCCCGGGCGGCATCTGCTGAGCGTCGGCAACGTGCCACTGATCAGCGAACAGGATATCGGCACGTCGCGCACCATCCGTATTAAACTGCGGCCCGATCTATCGACACTGCATCTTTCACCCGCCTGGCCGATTCTATTGTACAATCTCGTCGATTGGCGCATTCGCTTTCTACCTGGTCCAACACAACCCAATCTTCGACTCTTTCAGGAAGTGTCGTTCACGGTCTCGCCCGGCATCGAGTCTCTCTCGGGCTCCACTCCAGACGGTCGCACGCTGACTCTCCCGGTCTTTGCCCAGGGCGTGTCGTTCCGTCCCGAAGCTCCCGGGCTCTATTCGTTTTCCGGGCATACCGACTCCTGGCAGCTGTCGGTCAACGCGTTCGAACCGCTCGAATCTGATTTGGCCAGTGCCACCACTGGAACGTGGGGAAGCTGGACTGACGCCGCAACCCTCGAAAAGGATTTTCGCCCCATGACGGATGCCGTTCTGGCATTTGTCCTGGTCATTCTCGCCCTTCATCAGCTCGCCGTCTTTCGTCGCCCCAAGGGGATCCGCATATGACCCTTCTTGCCCCTGCCTGGCTGGTCCTGATCGTTCCGCTCTGGTTTCTGACCGGGCGTCTGCCGCTCCCTTCGGTGCTCATTCACCGACTGAGGTTGGCGGCTCTGGCATGTCTGGTGCTGGCCATGTGCGGCCCTGCCGTGCGACTGCCCATGCGCGAGGGAACCGTCGTCGTCGTCGCCGATCGCAGCTTCTCAATGCCGACCGGAGTCGACGGTCAACTCAAGGAATCGGTCGAACTGCTGCATCAGGCACTGCCTCCCAATCACCGCCTGGCCGTTGTCAGCTTTGGTGAACGCGTGGTCGTCGAACATCCGCCTTCGACCGGAAAGTTTCCCGGATTTCTGGCTCAGGTCGATCGAAACGGCTCCCAACTGGGCGAAGCCATCGAGCGCTCCATCAGCCTTATTCCCCGAGAGGGAACCGGAAGACTCCTGGTCATCTCCGACGGCCGCGCGACCGGCCGAGACTTTTCCGAGTCAGCCTTCAAATCCGCTGCTCGAGGCATTCCCATCGATTTTCGACTCGTACAAAGAGAGCTGGCCGGCGATCTGGCGATTCAGAACGTCGAAGCCCCCCAACAAGTCGCCGCCGGCGAGGCCTTCTTTGTCCATGCCTGGATCAATTCTCCGATGAGCCAGAACGTCACGGTCGAGTTGTACCGTGATAAAACCCTCGTCAGTCGCAAGCAACTCGAAGCACTTCCCGGTCTCTCCGCCGTTACCTTCCGCGATCGGGCAGAAGAAGCCGGCACGCACCGGTATTTTCTCAAGGTGGTCGGTTCGCATCCCGACCCGGTCGACGAAAACAACACCGCCCGTCTGCTGATCGGCGTAGCCGGCGAACGCCCCCTGCTGGCCCTTTCCGGGACAGCCGACCAGGGATATGCGCGCCTGCTGCAACGAAACAAGGTTCCCGTGCGCATCGTCAATCCGGCAGAGTTCAGTTTTCAACTCGACGAACTCGCGGACTATGCGGGGGTCATTATCGAAAACCTGCCGGCAGGGCGTATCGGCGAACGTGGCATGGAAACCCTCTCGGCCTGGGTCAAGAATACGGGTGCCGGACTTCTCATGACGGGTGGACGGAACTCATTCGGACCGGGCGGCTATTTCCGCTCACCGCTCGAGCCGATTCTGCCCGTATCCATGGAACTGCGTCGCGAACATCGCAAGCTTTCGATGGCCCTCGTGGTCGTACTCGACCGTTCGGGAAGCATGATGGCTCCAGCCGGCGGTGGCAAGACCAAGATGGATCTCGCCAATCTCGGTGCGGTGGAAGCCATTGAACTGTTGAACAATCTTGATGAGTTCGGTTGTTTCGCGGTCGATACCGCGCCGCACATCATGGTGCCGCTGCAACCGCTCGACAACAAATCCAAGGTTCGCGATCTGTTGCTGCGCATTCGATCGGAAGGCGGCGGGATCTATGTCTACGAAGGTCTGGCCGCGGCTCACAAAATGCTGAAAGGTGCGAAAGCCGGTACGCGCCACGTCATTCTCTTTTCTGACACCTGCGACTCCGAAAACCCCGGCGATTATCTCAAGTTGCTGAAACAGATGACCGACGAAGGCATCACGGTCAGTGTTATCGGCATGGGAGTCGAGACCGATTGCGACGGCGCTCTGCTGCGAGACATCGCCGAAAAAGGCAACGGTCGCATTTTCTATTCCGACCGCCCGGAAGAGTTACCGCGATTGTTTGCCCAAGACACGATCGTCGCCGCGCGATCGACCTTTGTTGAAACTCCGGTTCCCATCCAGTTCGAACCGACGCTGCAACAGATCACCGGTCGCAGTTTCTCCCCCGATCGCCCCGCCGGCGGCTACAACCTCTGCTACCTGCGCGAAGGCGCTCAGCAGCATGCGGTCAGTGGTGACGAGTATCATGCCCCGATTATCTCAGCCTGGCAGGTCGGCATTGGTCGATCTATGGCCGTGACGCTCGAACCCAACGGCCCGTTTACCGGCGATCTGAAGTATTGGAGCGACTTCGGCGAATTTCACAGCAGTCTGGCCCGCTGGGTCGCGGGAAAGAGCGGCACGTTGTTTCGTGATCAGCCCGTCACGCAGACCGTCGCCAACGGGTACTGTCAGATTCAGATTCACCTTGACCCCGAACGTCGTCACGACCCCTTCGCTCAGCCACCACGCCTGCTGACGCTGCGCTCCGCCAGCGGAGAGTCGACTCAGACCGAAGAACGACGGTTCGAATGGGCCGACCCGGACACCCTGTCGATCAGCCTGCCTCTGAAAGGCGGTCAGACAGCCATTTCGACCCTCGACGCTCCCGGTGGTGATCCGTTGCCGCTATCCCCCGTCTGTTTGCCCTATTCTCCGGAGTTTCGTCCCACCGGCGAGAACGAAGGCCAACGAAACCTGGAAAAGATGGCCCGCATGAGCGGTGGCAAGGAACGCATCGATCTCGCCAGTATCTGGAACGAACTGCCCCAGACGCGCCGCTATCTGAACATTGCTCCCTGGTTGATTCTGCTGGCATTGATTCTGTTTCTGCTTGAAGTTCTCGAAAGACGTACCGGTCTGGTTGCGACACTTCGTGCTCCGGCAGCGATTCGCGACTGGCTCGAACGTCGTCGACGCGTGTCCGAAGCAGAGCCGGTCACGGCTGCGCCGGTGCTTCCCAGTGCGCTCTCACAGGCAGCGGCAGCAGGGAAGAATGCCATTGAGGCTCGACGCGACATTCCCTCGACACAGCCCACACTCGCCTCGCAGATCGGCAATCTGGTCGCGCCGGCCCCCGAACCTGTCGATCCCGCCAAACCTGTTCCCACAGCGGCACCCGCCTCACCCAAGAAGGAAGCAACCGGCATCGGTTCAGCGCTCAAGCGCGCCCGCAACGAAGCCCGCAAACGCCAGGATTAGTCTCAGCCCCCGGCAGAGCAGTATCCGCGCAAAGCGGCCACCCAGGCTCGACGCGCCAGAACGAGGAAGACGATCGACAAGCCGACACCCGTTAAGAGTACAGGCCAGTCACTGCCGCGCGTGAGCATTGAAGCCGGAACCGACGAGATAAAACCAATAGGAATGACCGCGAGAAACAGAGACCGCATCCAGCGCGGATAGACGTCGACCGGATACCGGGTCAGACTGAACAGGCTCCACAACAGATCAGCCGTGTTATGCATCTTTTCGAAGATGATGGTCAACGACATGAGAATCAGAAAACTCGCGTAGATGAAGGACAGACCACAGACAACGGCGACCCCGAACCCTGCCAGTCCGTGCCATGAAGGGCTGATCGAGCCGCTGACCAACAGGGAGAGCAGCAGAGCCTGCGAGGCGAGAAAACTGCCGAACTCATCGAACGAGAGGTGACGAAACGAAAGAATGACTTGTGCTGATGCCGGTTTGAGCAACGCCAGATCGAGTTCGCCGCGGTTCACCAGCCGACTCATGGCTTCGAGATTGGGATACAGAAAGATGAAATGCAGCGAGAACATGGTCATGAAGATGGCATACAGCGTCAGCATCTGAGAGGTTTCCCAGCCGGCGATCGACTTGGCCGCGGAGAAGAACAGGACATACTGAATCAGCCCGAAGGTGAAATCGCAGGTGTTCGCGAACATGCCGATCAGAAACCCGGCTCGATACTCCATCGCCTGCATCAGTCCGGCTTTCCAGAAGTGCAGCAAAATGCGCATCAACCGCAACATCTCATCCTCCGTACGCGGTGTATTCGCGCAACCCGCGTCGCCAGAGACCTCGACCTGTCCACGCCAGCAACGCCAGCCACAGGAGACCGATCAGCAACCCGCGCAGAATCTCGACACCGGGAAGACCACCCCGGAGAATCTCGAGGGGAAAGCTCAGCGTGTACCGGTACGGAAGCAGATCAGCAACCGCTCTGAATGCCGGCGGCAACGTCTCGAGCGGCACCACCATTCCGGCCATCATGGCCCAGAAAGCCGAGTTGATCACCAGATGCAGCGAGTCAACCTGCTCGATCCAGAAACCGGTGAAAGCCAGAGTCGTATTCATGGCAAACCGGAGGGCCATCGCCAGAAGCACAACCAACCCGAGAAGGCAGATTTTCGCCAGACTCAGATGCAGTGCCGGCAGCTGATCGAAGTAGTACCAGCCCAGAGCGCTGAGAGGCACCAGGAACGTACCCAGCTGCAGTATCTTCATGGCCAGATGTTCGAACAGATGGCTCCAGAGTGGATGCATCGGCTTCAGCAATTCTCGGCTGAGCACCCCCTCGCGAACCTGAGCCGGAAGACTATGCACAGTCCAACAATCGCTCAAATTGCGAACAATAGGCAATGCCAGATAGTACAAAAGATAGTCTCCCGGCCCATAAGGGTTTCCCTCGACTCGTTCGATCGACAGCCAGGCACTCATCAGCACCAGCGGAATAAGCATCTCCTGCATGGTCCAGAGCAACATCTGGCCTCGATAGGCAAGAGTAACCTGCAGGTGTGCCAGAAACAGGCGCGACAGCGAGTTTTTCAGCGCCATGAAACTCAATCCCGGGGACGAGCGAACAGACCAGCCAGAGCTTCCTCGAGCGGTGCTTCTTCGAGCGTCAGATCAACCACTCCGCCAGAGCTGTACAATTCAGCCGCCGCCGAAGCGGCCTTCTCACGCGGCACTCGCAGACGATATCTCGTTCCTTCCCTCTCGATCAGCGTTCCCCACTTTTCGAAATCGGACTCAGGACGTAAGTCGGCAAACGTCACGGTCAGGGTCTTCTGCAAACGAGCAGCGGCCGTCAGCTGACTCAGAGCGCCATCGTATACTTTACGCCCGCGATTGATGACGATGATTCGCTTCGTCAAGGCCTCGACGTCTTCCATGTAGTGCGAGGTCAGCAGAATGGTCGGGTGAAACCGGGCATGATACGCCAGCAGAAAGTCGCGAATCTTCTTCTGCATCAGAATGTCGAGCCCGATGGTCGGTTCATCGAGAAACAGCACCTGCGGCCGATGCAGCAGCGCCACCGCAAGTTCACAGCGCATCCGTTGTCCCAACGAAAGCTTGCGGGCCTGAATGTCGAGGCAGTCACCGATTTCGAGCATGTCGACCAATTCGTCTCGACGACAATGGTAGTCATCTCGAGGAATATCGTACAACTCGCGATGTAATGCCAGCGTCTCCGCAGGCGGGAGATCCCACCAGAGATTCTGCTTCTGTCCCATGACCAGCGAAATGCGTTTCAGGAATCCATAGTCCCGCTGAAATGGGTCAACGCCAGCACTTGTACAATCCCATCGGATGGTGGAATCAGACCGGAAAGCATTTTCAGTGTGGTCGTTTTGCCGGCACCGTTCGGCCCGAGAAATCCGACCAGCTCCCCGACGCCAATCTCGAGATCCAGGTCAGTAACGGCTTCAATCTGATCGTAGACGGGAGCCAGCAGATTTTTCAAACTCGCCCACAGCCCCTCGGTCTTTCGAGCCGTCGCGAAGCGCCGATGCAAACGCTCGGCACGAACCGCGCTGGTGTTCATTTCTGACATGCGAGCACGTTAGCTCTCGACTCCGAGAATTGTCAAACCAGACCCTCAGACTC
>ERZ795044.3253-NODE-3253-length-13709-cov-9.722865_pt1 | contig 13709 bp, 14 predicted proteins | sample MGYA00375128_ERZ795044 | MGnify/ENA primary metagenome ERZ795044 (study PRJEB30173, sample SAMN05720213) | anaerobic digester metagenome | isolation source: active sludge of municipal wastewater-treating anaerobic digesters | place: USA | collected 2014-12-22 ... | reverse complement strand
CCGTCGTCAGGGTGCGCCTCGCCCTACATCCCCAGATGCTCCATGAAACGCCGCGCCCCCCAGAGCCCTGCGCCGAAACCGACCATGCTCACGACAAAGGCCGTCATGATCCCGATGTGCGCACCGATCCACCAACCGGCCGCGCTGCCGACCGTGGTCGTGATGAGCGCAATCAACTTGTGCATGGGAGACGGTACGGCGGTTGGGGCCGGCGCTCCCAGGAATGGGAGAGGCACACCGGATGAGGCGCGTCGAGCGGGCTACCCTCAAGGACGATCGATCGCCGCTCACGATTCCCGGCGCGGCGCTCCGGCCACCAGTGCCCCAAGCGCCGAGAGCGTTTCGCGAAGCACCGTCGACAGCTCGGGATCGGCAGCGATCGCCTCGGCCTGCAGACGTCGCCCATCGAGCGGAACGACCCGCGTGGTGGCTGGCGTGATCAGCGTCGACATCGTCCGCAGCGTCTCGGCCAGCGCCGCGTGCACGAAGCGCGAATGGGTCGAGGCCGTCAGCAGCGCGGTCGGTTTGTCGACCATCTCCGCCCCGCTCACCAGCCAGTCGAGCGCGTTCTTCAACGAACCGGGGACGCCGTGCGCGTACTCGGGGCTGGAGATCAGGAGCGCGTCGCACTGCGCGATCGCCTGCCGTAGCGACACCACGCTCGGCGGCAGCACGGCACCGATGCCGTCATCGTCCGGATTGAAGTGCGGAACGGTGTTGAGCCCCTCGTAGAAGTCGACGACGGTGTCCGGTGGTGCGAGCTGGGCGACGGCACGCAGCAGCTCGCGATTGGACGACCGCGCCCGAAGGCTCCCGGAGATCGCGAGCAGGTGCACAGTGCAGGGGAAGGGGGCGGGGTTCAGTCCGAGCGTAACGCCGTGGCCGGGTTGGCCGACGCGGCGCGGCGTGCGGGAAGGTAGCTCGCCAGCATCGCCACGGCGATGAAGAGCAGCGACATCACCGCGTACGTCGGCACGTCGAGCGGACTCGTGTCGAACAGGAGGCTCCGTAGCAGTTGCGACGCCGCGCCCGCCAGCACGACACCGATCACCACGCCCAGCCCCGCCAGCCACATGCCTTCGCGCACCACCAGCGCGAGCACATCGGAGCGCGTGGCGCCCAGTGCGACGCGAATTCCGATCTCGCGCGTGCGGCGGTTGGCCGAGTAGGCGATCAGCCCGTAAAGACCGACGGTCGCCAGCAGCAACCCCACGGCGCCCAGCACGCCGGTCACGAGCGCCGCCACACGCTGAGGCAGCAGCGAGATGCTCGTGGTCTGCGTGAGGGTCATCACCACGGGACGCGGGAGCAGTGGATCGATGGCGCGCACCGCGCGCTCGATCGCCGCCGCGAGTGCGCCCGCATCGCCGGCAGATCGTACGACGAGCCACCGATCCGGCCGCCAGTTCTGGGCGCTGGCGAAGTACACGAACGACGGCGTGGCTTCCGCGAGGTGGTCGTACTTGGCGTCCTGCGCCACGCCCACCACGGTCACGCGTTCCGGCCCGAAGCGGAAGCTTCGGCCGATGGCTGTGCCCAGCGGCCACAGACGGCGTGCCATCGTCTCATTGATGACCGCAACCCGAGGTGACTCGGCGTTGTCGGTGGAGGAAATGGCGCGACCGCTGCGGATCGGGAGCTGCAACACGTCAAAGAAGCCGGCGTCGACCTGCGAAAGCTGCACGGAAACCTTGCCCTCGCGATCGACGGCGCCGTTCACGGCGTCGTCGACGTCGATCGTGGCGCCGCTGCTGCTGAGCGCCAGCGGGAGACGGTCGGTGAACGAGACGGCCTCGACGCCAGGTATGCTGCGTACCGACTCGCGCAGCGCCTCGTAGAATGCTCGTCCGCGAACCGCGTCATAACCGAAGGCCTCCGTATTGAACGCCACCGATGCCACCCCCGCGATCTGGAAGCCGGGATTGACCTTCTGACCGCCCTGCAGCGCGCGCAGGAAGAGCCCCGCTCCCACCAGGAGTACCAGCGACATGGCGAGCTGCCCGACGATGAGCGCGTGGCTCATCAGGCGCCGACGCGTCCCGCTGCCGGTCGAGCCCTCGCGCAGCTGGGCGGTCACATCCTTTCGCGACGCCTGCAGCGCCGGTGACAGTCCGAAGATGAGTCCCGTCGCCAGCGAGATGGCCAGGGCGAACGCGAGGACACGCGGATCGGGCGACAGCTCGAGCACGATGGCGGCATCGGTCGGAATCGGCACCTGCTCGAGCGCCGCCGTCGCCATGGTCGCGACTCCCATCCCGCCGATGGCTCCCAGCGTGAAGAGCATCATCGTCTCGGTGAGCAGCTGCCTGACGAGTCGTGCGCGCCCCGCCCCCAGTGCCACGCGCACCGCCATTTCCCGCTGCCGGGCGATGGCCCGCGCCGACAACATCGAGGCGACGTTGACGCTGGCGATGAGGAGCACGAGTGCGGCCGCGCCAAGCAGGAGCTGCATGAAGCCGAGGAATCCCTCACGCGCGTCCGCGGGAAGGCCGGTGAGCGCCGAGAGCCGGATGGTGTTGTAATCGCGATTGCCCCCGCGTTCGCCGCGATCGGCGATGTACGCAACCGTGAGCGCGGTGAGTTCCTGCCGCGCCTGGTCCACGGAGCTGCCCGGGGCAAGCCGTCCAAAGGTCCGCAGCCACGCCGCGTCCTCCAGGTCGCGCGTCGAGCGCAGCTGCTGTTGCATCATCAGCGGGACCCACGCGTCGACCCTGAGCGGAGAGAAGACACCGCGAAAGCCGGCCGGGGCGACGCCGATGAGCGTGTACGGATTGCCGTTGACCGTGACGGCGCGCCCGATGGCGCCGCTGTCGCTCCCCAGCGCCGATTGCCAGAAGCCGTGCGACACGACCACCACCGGATGGGTCAGCGGCGTGCGGTCCTCGTCAGGCGCGAAGAATCGTCCCAACGCCGGCCGCACGCCCAGCAGCGAGAAGTAGTTCCCGCTGACCATGTTGCCGTACACCGCGTTCCCCTGCCCCCGGTCGGCAAGCGTGAGCGACACCTTGGTCCACGCGGCGATGCCATCCAGCGTGCGCGTACGCTCGCGCAACTGCGTGAAGTAGTCGTACGACGCCGTCGTCCCTTCGCTGTAGTCGGCCGAGCGACGTTCGATGTCGACGAGCCGCTCGGTCCCGTGCGTCCCCGGGAGCGGGCGCAGGACGATGGCGTTCATGGCGCTGAAGATCGTCGTCACCGCCCCGCTCCCGATCGCGATGACGAGGACGGCGATGAGGGTGAAGACGGGGTTCTTGCGCAGCATCCGAATCGCCAGCCGGACGTCGCTGGTCAAGGAGTGCAACATGCGCTCTCGGGGAATGAAGGGAGGGGGGGCGATCGGTGACGAGACGAGGCGCTCGAGCACGACATCGCGCCACTCGAGCAGCACGGCACCCACGAGCGACGGGGCCAGGTGAAACCAGAATCGAACGACGGGGACGGGGGCGCGACCCGTGCGCGCATCGCGCAGCTGGTCGCGAAAGAGCGCGCGCATCTCCGTGCCAAAGCGCCGCCGGAAGCCCGGCGGAAAGCAGTACAGCAGCAATCCGAAGACGCGCTCGCTCACGGGGCGTACTGCGCCGCAAGCGCGCGCACCGACGGCAGGTTCACCAACGCTTGCAGCCGGCGGACCTCCTGCCCGGCCACGCGCCCCCCGAGCGGGGTGATGCGATAGTAGCGTCGTCGCTCTTCGCCGAGGTCCGGGGCCTGCCGCGCGGCCGATTCGGCGACCAGTCCATCGGCGAGCAGGCGCTTGATCACGCGATACAGGTTCCCCGGGTCGAGCGACACGAGCCCGTCGGTTCGCTCGGCGATGGCCTGGACGAGACCGTAGCCGTGCAACTCCTGCTCACCCAGGGCGAGGAGGAGTTGCAGGTCGACCGGCTTGAGGGGGAGGAAGTCGCGCGGATTCCGGGGCATCGGCAGGGGGTATGGTTAGTTGAACCATACGGGCTCCCCGGCCGGCGGTTTCACGAGACGTCACCGCAGGCTGACGGGCGGCGCCTGGTGCCGCCCGTCAGCCTGCGGTCGCTCCTGCTGCTGTTCCTGCTGGCGTTCGCGATGCGCCGCGCTACCGCCTGGCGAAGAGGCGAACCTGCGCCCGTCGTCCGCGCACCGTGTTGGCGTCGTACCAGAACTCGACGCTGCGAATCACCCGGTCTCGCCCGTCGAGGTCGATGACGCGGCTCTCGCCGCCAGCAGGGATGGTGTTCCGCAGGTTCACCGTCTGGTCTCCGCCATTGCCGAAGTGCACGACGACCCGGTGGAAGTCGACCGAGGCGCGCTGCACGGTGAGCTTGATGCGCGTGAAGTCGCCGCGCGCTCCCGAGACCGGGATGACATCGTGATCCACGCGGTCGCTGACCTGCCGCTCGCCCAGCACGACCCAGTCGCGTCCCCCCTGCGGTCGCGCGGAGGCACAGCCCATGAGGGTCGCGAAGACGAGTAGTCCAAGTTTGCGCAGCATGTGGGGCTCTCCTGTCCGTGGTGTGGCGCGACCTGCGTCGCGCGGCCGGCTCGCGAGCGGGGATTGCTCGCTCGTGCAAGCGGCCCCGCGCTGTTGGTCGCCGTGAGGTGCGCGTCGTTAAGGCCCAGCGGCGCGCGTACGCCTTTCGGCGACCGGACGTCCACCGGCAGGCACGACTCCGAGCCGAATCGCTCGTATAGCCATCAACGCGACAAGGGCTCGGCGATCTGGACACGCCGCGGTGGGTGGGCTGCGCGCGGGGGCGCGCGTTGTCACGCGGCTTGTCGCGCGGGCTGTCTCGCGCGCCGTCCCGCGCGCCGTCTCGCGCCGGTTGTTTCCGCTACTCCGCGTTCTCGGCGATGCGCGCCTTCACCAGCTTGCGCACCAGGGCTTTCGAGAGCGGGTTGTCCGGAGTGAAGCGGATCGTCCCCTTGCTCGTTTCGAAGCCCGCGAGCTCGTCCGCGAACGCGGCCACCGTCTGTCCGCTCATGGGATAGAAGGCGCAGTGCTTCGCGGTCGCGCCGTAGCCGACGAGCACGCCGTTCAGGCGAAAGGCCGGAAGGCCATACGAGAAGCACTCCTCCGCCTTGGGGACGATCACCTTGATCGTGGTACGCAGCTGCTGCAGCGCGGAGCGCTGGTCTTCGGGAAGGCGCGCGAGGTACTCGTCGTGCGTGACCGGCTTCGCGCTCGCGCGTGGGGACGACTTCGCCTTCGCGATCATGACTGGGCGTGGTGTCAGGGGGAGGGGCGGCGCGCGGTGGAGCGCGGCCAGTAGTCGAACTCCTGCTGCGAGCAGGCCCCTTCGAGGTCGGCGACGCGATCGCGGAAGTAGGCCTGCGCGTCGCCGATCGCCCCATTGTAGATGGAGGGGCCGATCTCCTTCAGGATGAACTCGAGGAAGAGGCGCGCCTTGAGCTCGCCGATCTTTTCGTCGAGCTGCTCGTCGCAGTAGCGCCGGAGCGAGGCGATGGCGCGGGTCGTGTCTTCCGGGGAAAGCTCGATTGGCATGGTCTCTCGTCAGGCAATACGTTGCAGCGCGTCCATGAGACGCTCGATGTCCCCAACCGAGTTGTGCAGGTGGGGGGCGATACGGATCCCCGAGCCGCGACGCCCGACGATGATCCCGTGTGCCACGAGTCCCTTCACGATCCGGTCATCGCGCGCGCTGTCGCCGGTCGTGACGTTGACGAAGCTCGAGCGATGCTCGCGCGACAGGTCGGAGTTGAGGCGCACCCCGGCGTGCGGTGCCCGCGACTGCAGTGCGTCGAGGAGCGTCCCCACGTGCGCCTGGATCCTGGGGACGCCGACCTCCATCAGCAGGTCGATCGAGCGCTCCATCGCAGTGAGCGCCGCGTTGATCGTGCCACCAACCTGAAAGCGCGCCGCGCCCGGGAGCCACTCGATGTGCGGGGCATCGTAGACGGAGGTCTTCATGCTCGCGTGGCCGGCGCGGTCGGGGACGACGGCCTCGAGGAAGCGCGGCGACGTGTAGATCGCCGCCGTCCCCGGGATCCCCATCAGCCACTTGTAGCTGCCGGTGACGAAGAAGTCGACCCGAGTGGCCGCCACGTCGACGGGGATGGCCCCCACCCCCTGAATCGCGTCGACGATGCTGAGTGCGTTACTCGCTCGGCAAGCGGCGCCGAGCCTGGCGAGGTCGATGCGATGGCCGGTGAGCCAGTGCACCCAGCTGATGGCCACGGCGCGCGTGCGCCCATCGATCGCCGCCAGCACGCGGTCGAGGTCCACGTGCTGCTCCACCGGCACCTGCCGCACCTCGACCCCGCGACGCGCCAGGTGGAGTGACGGATAGATCACCCCGGGAAACTCGTTGGCCGGCACCACCACGTTGTCGCCGGCGCGCCAGTCTATGCTGTTGAGCGCCGCGCTCATCGCCTCGGTGGTCGTCGGGACGAAGGCGACGAGCTCGGGGGGCACGTTGAGCAGGCGTGCGACCTTCCCCTGCAGCACGGGGAGGGCGTAGTCCTGCGTGCCGGTCTGGTAGAGATGAAAGAGGCGTTCGCGGTCGCTGAGGTAGCCGCGCAACGCATCGCTCGACCGCTGCGGGAGGGGCGAGGATGCGGCATGATTGAGATAGATCCCCTCGCGCTGCCGCGGAAACTCGTCCGCGGCGAGTCGATCGCCCTGGTCGAGGCGTGCGGTGGCGTCGGGGGAGGGCGTGTTCATGGTATCGAGCGGTGCAGGACCCCCAGCGAGTCGTGCCACGCCAAGCCCGAGCCCGGCGAGCGCCGTTCGGCGCGAGAAGTCACGGCGAGAGAGTGGATCGGACATCGGCGGCGTGCTCCGCGTGGAGTGAGCGAGACTGGCGTGGTGCCGACGGCACGTGTGGGGGGCGCGGCGAGGCGCGACATGAGTAACCCGATTCCCGGGGACGTTCGAGTCTACGACCAACGGGGGGCGTGAGGCTATCCCTTGGACGTTCGCTCCTTCAACTTCTCATCGCTGACGCCGCTCACCGCTCGCCCTCGTCCCCGCACCGGACCGTGCCACAGCCCAACACCTCCTACGACGCCATCGTCATCGGCTCCGGCATCTCGGGCGGATGGGCCGCCAAGGAGCTGTGCGAGAAGGGGCTCAAGACGCTGGTGCTCGAGCGCGGCCGCAACGTCGAGCACCTCAAGGACTATCCCACCGCCCTGCTCGCCCCGTGGGAGCTCCCGCACAAGGGGGCGACGCCGCGCGCCTTGCTCGACGCCAACCCGCTCATCAGCAAGGCCGCCGGCTACGGCGAGGACACGGCGCACTTCTTCGTGAAGGACGCCGACCATCCGTACGAGCAGGAGAAGCCGTTCGACTGGATTCGCGGCTACCAGGTGGGAGGGAAGTCGCTCACCTGGGGGCGCGCCTGCCAGCGCTGGAGCCCGCACGAATTCGTGGCGCCGGAGAGGCTGGGATACGGGATGAACTGGCCCATCGGCTACGACGACGTGGCCGACTGGTACACGCACGTCGAGCGGTTCGTCGGGGTCTGCGGTGCAGCTGACGGGCTTGAGGCGATGCCCGACGGTGACTTCCTCCCGCCGTTCGACTTCAACTGCGCGGAGTTGCACCTGCGAGATGCCCTGCGCCGGAGGTATCGCGACCGGCACGTCGTGCAGGGGCGCTGGGCACAACTGTCCGAGCCGCGAGAGATTCACCTGCAGCAGGGGCGCGGGACCTGCCAGGCGCGCAACCTGTGCATGCGTGGCTGCCCGTACGGCGGCTACTTCAGCTCCGTCTCGTCGACGCTGCCGTGGGCGCAGAAGACGGGGAATCTCACAATACGCCCCGACTCGGTCGTCCACTCCATTCTGTACGACGAGGCGAAGGGGAAGGCCAGCGGCGTGCGCGTGATCGACGCCCACACACAGGCGATCACCGAGTACCGCGCCCGCATCATCTTCGTCAACGCCTCGGCGCTCAACTCGACGCTCATCCTCCTCAACTCGACGTCGCGGCGATTCCCCAATGGCCTGGGGAACGACGCGGGTGTGCTCGGGCGATACGTCGCCTTCCACAACTACCGGGCGTCGGCGCACGGGACGCTGGATGGGCTCGAGGACCGGTACTTCTACGGGCGCAACCCCACCGAGTGCATCCTCGTCAACTTCCGCAACCTGGGAAAGCAGGACGCCGACTTCGTCGGCGGCTACACGACCTTCACGGGCGGCTACCGGACGCGCGGCGTCGATGCGGCGACGCGGTTGGGCGGCACCTACAAGGATGCGCAGGCGCAGCCGGGGCCGTGGGGGCTGTACATGTACATGCAGGGCGAGACCGTCCCCAAGTACGACAACCACGTCCGGCTCCACGACACGCTCAAGGACCCGTTCGGGATTCCGCGCCTCGTGACATCGGTCGGCTACGACGACAACGACGAGGCGATGATCCGCGACTGGCTCACGCAAGCCAACGAGATGCTCGCCGCCGCCGGCTGTCGTGACGTCGAGTCGCGCGACAACCACCAGGCGCCGGGGCTCGACATCCATGAGATGGGGGGTTGCCGCATGGGGCGCGACCCCAGGACGTCGATGCTCAACGCGTGGAACCAGCTCCACGCCGTGCCTAACGTCTTCGTCACCGACGGGGCCTGCATGACCTCCACCGGCAACCAGTCGCCGTCGATCCTCTACATGGCGCTCACGGCGCGCGCCGCCAACCACGCGGTGGAAGAGCTCGCGAGGCAGAACCTGTGAGCGACGTTGCGAAGCTCCCACCCGTCACCCGTCGCACCGCGCTCAAGGCAGGGAGCGTCGTGCTCGGCGGCGCCCTCTTCACCTCCAGCGCGCTGCTCACCGCCTGCTCTGGCGAACGTGCCGCGCCACCGGCGTCGACCGCGGGCATCTCCACCGAAGATGCGCAACTGTTGGAGGAGATTGCGGACGCGATCCTCCCCACCACCCCCGCGTCGCCAGGGGCAAGGGCGGCCGGCGTGGCCCCGATCGTCGCCCTCCTGGTGAACGACTGCTACGACGCGCCGGCACAGCGCCGCATCCGCGACGGGCTCCAAGCGTTTCGCGCGCTGTGTGTCGATCGGTGTGGCGGGGCCTTCACTCGGCTCTCGCCGAGCGAGCGAGAGACGCTGCTCGCTGGCGTCGATGCCGAAGCGGTGAAGGCCGGCGACGCGCACTGGTTTCACCTCGCGCGTGAACTCTCGCTCCGCGCCTACTTCTCATCGGAAACCGGAATGACGCAGGCGCTCCGCTACGTCCGCGTCCCCGGGCGCTGGACCGGCTGCCTCCCGCTCCAGCCAGGTCAGCCCGCGTGGGGATGACTGCCTCGTTAGGCCATCGTATGCAGCACGCCCCGACTCCACTGCACGACCTATCATCGGAGAGCCGCACGTGTCCAAGGTGAAGATCGGGATCATCGGGTCCCGCTTTCAGGCCGACTGCATCGCGCACTCGGCGCGCATGATGCCAGAAGAAGGGGAGGTCGTCGCCGTTGCCTCGCCCTCGGCAGGCCATGCGCGCGCCTTCGCCGAGCGCCACGGCATCGCCGCGGCCTACACCGACTACCGCGAGATGCTGCGCGACCCGGCGATCGAGATGGTCTCGATCACCGCCCCCAACCGCTTGCACGCGCAGATGACGATCGACGCCGCGCGCGCAGGCAAGCATGTGGTCTGCGAGAAGCCGCTGTGCGTCACGCTCGAGGAAGCGGACGCGATGCTCGAAGCGTGTCAGCAGGCCGGCGTCCTGCTCATGTACGCCGAGGAGTTGTTCTTCGCGCCGAAGTACGTGAAGGCCAAGCAGATGGCCGACGAAGGCGCCTTCGGGCGCGTGCACCTGGTCAAGCAATCCGAGAAGCACAACGGCCCGCACTCCGACTGGTTCTGGGATGTGAACCAGTCCGGCGGTGGGGCGCTCATGGACCTGGGTTGCCATGGCATCGCCTTCTGCTGGTGGTTTCTTGGCAAGCCAAAGGTCAAGAGTGTCTATGCGCAGCTCTCCACGCAGGTGCACGGCCAGCGCACCGTGGGGGACGACGAGGCGCTGACGATCATCGAGTTCGACAACGGGGCCACGGGGGTGGTCGAGAACTCGTGGACCAAGCCGGGGGGGATGGACGACACCATCGAGATCTTCGGCTCCAAGGGGCAGACGTACGCCGACATGCTCATGGGGAACGCGCTCCCGACGTACTCCGAGGTCGGCTTCGGCTATGCCGTGGAGAAGGTGGCCAGCACACAGGGGTGGACCTGGCCGGTCTTCGAGGAGCACTACAACTACGGCTTCCCGCAGGAGATGCGGCACTTCGCCCGCTGCGTGCGTGGCAAGGAGACGCCGATCGCCGATGGCGAGACCGGGCGCGTGGTGCAGGAGGTGCTGTACGCCGCGTATGCTTCGGCCGGGCTGGGGCGCAAGATCAACTTTCCGTTCCACCCGTTGGGGATCGCCAAGCCGATCGATCTCTGGAAGAACCCCGCCCTCGCTGAGGCGGCGCTGGCCCGTTAGGCATTCCCAGGCACCCCTCACGTCCTCGTCATTCCGCATGCCTCGCGCTCCCATTCACGTCCTGCCCACGCCCGACGCCGTCGGCGCGTACGTCGCCGATCACCTCCTGGCCCGCATCGCGGAGGCGCACGCCGACGGTCGCCGCTTCCTGCTCGGCGTTCCCACCGGGCGCTCGCCACGCCCGGTCCTGGCCGCGATGGCGGAGCGTCTGTCCCGACAGCCGCAATCGCTGGCGCACGTGACGCTCGTGATGATGGATGAGTACCTGGTGTCCGGCGCTGACGGGCTCCAGTATGCGCCGGACGACGCGCCGTGGTCGTGCCACTATTTCGCCCGCGTGGAGATCCTCGAGCGGCTCAACGCGCACCTGCGCACGAGCGACCAGTTGCAGCCCTCGCACGTCTGGTTCCCGCTGACAGAGAACCCGTCGGAGTACGATGCGCGCATCGCGGCCGCGGGGGGGATCGACTGCTTTGTCCTGGCCTCGGGGGCGAGCGACGGGCATGTCGCCTTCAATCCGCCGGGGAGCCCGCGCGACAGCCGCACGCGCATCATCCCGCTCTCCGAGGAGACGCGCCGCGACAACCTGCAGACGTTCCCCTCGTTCGGGACGCTGGAGACGGTGCCGCACCACGGCGTGAGCGTCGGCGTGGCCACGATCGCCGCGTCGCGCGAGGCGATCATGCTGGCGATGGGGGTGGGGAAGCGCCTGACCGTCTCGCGCATGCGCGCCGCCGACTGCTATCAGGCCGACTGGCCTGCCACCCTCATCCATGACGTCGCGACGGCGCAGATCGTGGTGGACGCGGCCGCGTCGGAGTAAGCTGCAAGGGCGCGCGGGCGCCGTGGCCCGCGCGCGCCCCGCGCTCGACCGACGCTCCGGAGGATGACCATGGGTGTGCTGCTGCAGGCCTTCTACTGGGACTGTCCCGCGCTCGAAGGGCGCGAGCGCGCGTGGTGGGGTCGCATCGAGGCGGAACTGCCGGCGCTCGCCGAGGTGGGCTTCACCGCGCTCTGGCTCCCCCCGGCCAGCAAGGGGATGAACGCCGGCGGCATGGGCTACGACCCGTACGACTACTTCGACCTCGGCGAGTTTGACCAGAAGGGGGGCGTCGAGACCTGGTTCGGCTCTCGTCAGGCACTCGCGTCGCTCATCACCGCCGCGCACGCGCAGCGCCTCGAGGTCTACGCCGATCTGGTGCTCAATCACTGCAGCGGCGCCGACGAGCAGGAACTCAACCCCATCACCAACGAGTGGCGCTGGACAAAGTTCACCCCGGCCAGCGGGCGCTTTCCGCGCGACTGGAATTGCTTCCACCCGTCGGAATACGAGTCGTGGGACGACGATCACTTCGCGGGCTTCCCCGACCTCTGCCATCGCAATCCGCACGTCTATACACAGATCATGCAGTTCGTCGAGTGGCTGGTCGAGGAGATCGGCTTCGACGGCTTTCGCTTCGACTTCGTGAAGGGCTTCGGTGAGGAAGGGCGTGGCGCGTGGCTCATCACCGCCATCCAGGAGTACCGCTATCGCCGCGTCGGGGCGACGTACCACAAGCCCTTCGGCGTGGTCGAGTTCTGGGACGAGGAGCACGCCGACGCCATCATGGGCTATCTCGATGGGGCGAACTTCTGGAACGACAATCCCGTCGCCGGCTTCGACTTCCCGCTGCGGCGGCGCCTGGCGCGCCTGTGCGCTGACGACGGCTTCTCCATGCGCGAGCTCACGCACCCCGGGACGATTCTCGCGCGGCAACCGGCGCGCAGCGTGACCTTTGTCGAGAACCACGACATCATTCGCGACAACCCCATCGTGCGTGACAAGATGCTCGCCTACGCGTTCATCCTCACGCACGAAGGGTATCCCTGCGTCTTCTGGCAGGACTACTACAACTTCGCCCTCGGTCGGGCGGGACAACCCGACGGGATCGCCGCGCTGGTCGGCGTTCACGAGTCCCATGCGAGCGGACCGACGGAGGTCCTCTACGTCGACGATTCGCTGTACGTCATGCAGCGGCGCGGGCTCGACGGGCGTGGCGGATTGGTCGTCGCGATGAACAACAGTGGGACTGCCTGGCGCGGCGAGCGGGTCACCACTGCCTTCGCCAGCCGGCGCATGACACCGGTCGCCCACGGATCGTCGCTCGATCACGCGACGCCGCACGACAAGGAGACCGACGCCGGCGGCCGCGCCGACTTCTGGGCGCCGCCGCGCGGTTATGCGGTGTACGTCCCCGCGGACGCGTGATCGGCCACCCGTTGCTGCTGGCGGCCGACCTGCGAGCGTCGCTCACACATACGCGATCCACGAGCGCAACAAACGCTCGAACGCCGCGCGCCTGGCGGTGAGGTCATCGAGGTCGCGGAACACGATGGTCGCGCGGTCCTTCCCGAGCCAGGTCAGCAGCTGCCCCGGATCGTCGATCGCCATCCCCTCCGGCGACAGCGACTTCACCTTGGCACCGAGATGGAGGATGAGCTGCACGCCCACCTTGGCGCGCAGGTGAATCGTGGCGAACCACTCGGTCGTGCGAAAGCTCGGGGCGTTCCACTTGATCCCGTCGGTGATGCTGGGATGCGCACCAAGGATGATCGCGCGCAAGGCCACGATCTCACCCTTGTGCGGGTGGACGAGCGTGGCGAGCAGCTCGTCGACGGAGTCATCGTCTGCGCCGGAGCGACCCAATGACGCGGTGGTGGTGCGTGATGTCGACCGTTTGGCGGGCATGAGGGGCTCCGCGAAGGGTGGAGATGCCGTGCGAGGTCAGGTGCCGAACCATCCGTTCCGGTTCACTTCATCCAGCCGTGCCTCGAGGTAGTCCCACAGGGCAGGGCACCCCGCCTTGATCTGCGGTGCGACGCGCCCGACCACCCGCGCGTGCGTGATTCCGTTCTCGCGCCAGCTCTGCCCGTGGTTGGCCAGGTTGAGCAGCACCGGCATGGCCCGGTCGACGGCGTTGGCGAAGCGCGCCTCGGCCGTCGCCCCCGCCTCGAACTCCTCCCACAGCTGCAAGAAGCGCTCGCCCTGCGGCGTCGGGAGCATCCCGAAGATGCGCTGCACCGCATGCCGCTCCGCCAGCTTGCGTTCCTCCCACCCGCCCTCGGCGTAGGCAATCGTGTCGCCGGTATCGATCTCCCCCACGTCGTGCACCAGGAGCATGAAGACGACATGGTTGAGGTCTACCGGCGACTCGGCGTAGTGCACGAGTGAGGCCGCCAGCATCGCCAGCTGCCAGCTGTGCTCGGCCGAATTCTCGTATCGATCGAGGCCGATCACGCGCGTC
>ERZ795044.3251-NODE-3251-length-13717-cov-5.286195_pt1 | contig 13717 bp, 9 predicted proteins | sample MGYA00375128_ERZ795044 | MGnify/ENA primary metagenome ERZ795044 (study PRJEB30173, sample SAMN05720213) | anaerobic digester metagenome | isolation source: active sludge of municipal wastewater-treating anaerobic digesters | place: USA | collected 2014-12-22 ... | reverse complement strand
TAACTTCGCGTGATGTTTTGAGCACCACAGCAATAAGCGCTGGGTACTTGTTCGACATTAATGAGCGCACGGGTTCATGGAACGCGGGTATCAGCTACCAGGGGTTTTATCCGATCATCGATGTAAACTTCTCCAGTGGCAATCGTACTGTTGATGAAGGGGATATAAAATATGATAAAGTAGTAGGGACCGATACAACTACGGTCACTGAGAATTTGACTTTCGACTGGAAAGAGAATACGGTTGAAGCCGGATTACGTCTTCCCTTGATTACTACCAGTTCCCGGTTTTTAGGAAGCTTTACGGTCTCTAACTATGTAGGCTTTACGGAAGTATCTGAATTTACCAACAGCATTGATGGTGGAGGGAGAATTTTGCCGGGTAACTATCCTCAATATTTTTTCCGCGATTATGCTGATGGAGGTAATCTTATTTATAATCGGTTTTCCATGTCAGCCTATCGCCTGTTGAAACGAAGTCGCAGAGATATTAACAGTAAATGGGGTCAGGCAGCTTTTCTTGATCTGTATGGCACTCCTTACCGGGGCGACTATAGTGGAAGTTTATTTGCCTTTCAGGGACGGCTTTATTTTCCGGGCTTAATGAAACATCATTCACTTTGGGGATATTGGGCGTTTCAGAAATCCGACATTGCAGATGTGAATGTTAGTTCAGGAGAAGGTCTCGATAATTATACTTTTCGCAATCAGATTCCACTTCCACGAGGTCAATCAGTTGGCCGCTTTGAAGAGTTCTATTCAATGTCTGCGAATTATACGATGCCAATCTGGTATCCCGATTTAAATATTGGGCCGCTGCTGAATGTGCAGCGTGTACGAGCCAATGCATTTTTTGATTATGGATTTGGAAGCAGCGTTGTAAACCAGCAACCGCGCGGCCAGAGCTATGTATCTACGGGTGCAGAGGTTAAATTTGATATAAACATACTTCGTTTGCTTCCTCAGCTTGACGTAGGCTTTCGCTACTCGTATGGCATAAATCCTTCAGCCAGCAAGTTCGAGTTCTTACTTGGCACCCTTAATTTTTAAGCCAAATTGAAAGCAGTAAAGTGCTTGAAAATCGCATAAATACGCCTATTTTTGACCCTCAACTTCTATACATCGACATATAACATAAATCACAATGGCAGAGATCGTACGGATGCCCAAAATGAGCGACACCATGACGGAAGGGGTGATTGCCAAGTGGCATAAAAAAGTGGGTGATACAGTTAAATCGGGAGAACTCATGGCTGAAATCGAAACAGATAAAGCCACCATGGATTATGAATCCTTCAATACAGGAACGGTCCTCTACCTGGGCGCCAAAGAGGGCGAAGCTGTAAAGATTAATGATGTACTCGCGATTGTGGGAAATAAAGGTGAAGATTTTTCAAGTCTATTGGCCGGTACACAAACTACAACGGCAGCTGCCGGTAGTAAAGTTGAAACAGTTAAAACAGAAACCGTAACCGCAGTGGCAGAAGCAACAATCGATACCTCAGGCATTAAAGCAGAAATTGTGTTGATGCCGAAGATGAGCGATACGATGAATGAAGGAGTTATTGCGGCCTGGCATAAAAAAGTGGGTGATAGTGTAAAGACTGGAGAGTTGCTGGCTGAAGTAGAGACTGACAAAGCCACCATGGAGTATGAATCATATAACAACGGCATCCTCCTTTATATTGGAGCTAAAGAGAAGGAAGCGGTAGCCGTGAATGGTGTGTTAGCAATTATTGGCGACAAGAATGCTGACTGGCAAACGTTATTAAAAGCTCATCAGGCAACAGCATCCGGAGGTTCTAAACCGGCCGCCCCTGAAGAAAGTAAACCCACTCCAACTACAGCGCAAGCGCAACCAACTTCCAATGGTTCATCTTCAGTGGAGAATGGCAGGTTAAAAGCTTCTCCGCTGGCCAAGAAGATGGCCAAAGATCTTGGGTTTGATATCAGTAAAATACAAGGCTCTGGTGAAGGGGGTCGTGTTACCAAACATGATGTAGAAACCTTTAAACCTTCGGCAGTTCCTGCAACTAGTGGTGCTGCAAAAACAACGGCCCCGGTGGTGTTGCCTCAAGTAGTAGGGAAAGAGAGTTTTGAAGAAGTGGCGGTATCGCAAATGCGTAAGACGATTGCTCGCAGACTTGCTGAAAGCAAATTCTCGGCCCCGCATTTCTACCTGACCATGGAGATTAACATGGACAAAGCGATTGAGGCGCGCAAGAGTATGAATGAAATTTCTCCGGTGAAGATATCGTTTAATGACCTTGTGTTGAAAGCAACTGCCACTGCTCTGAGACAACATCCGGATGTAAATGTGAGCTGGTTGGGGGATAAGATGCGGAAGAATCATCACATTCATATTGGTGTTGCCGTTGCCGTAAAAGATGGACTTGTAGTTCCCGTGGTTCGTTTTGCAGATAACAAATCGTTATCGCATATAGCAGTAGAAGTAAAAGACCTCGCGCAAAAAGCGCAGGATAAAAAATTACAACCCAGCGATTGGGAAGGAAGTACCTTCACTATTTCAAATTTGGGTATGTTTGGTGTCGAAGAGTTTACGGCCATTATCAATCCTCCGGATGCCTGTATTCTTGCGGTAGGCGGAATAAAGGAGACAGCCATTGTAAAGAACGGACAATTGGCCGTTGGCAATGTGATGAAAGTAACGCTTTCTTGTGATCACCGTGCCGTGGACGGTGCTGTGGGATCAGCCTTCCTCAAAACGCTGAAAGGACTTATGGAAGATCCGGTCAGGATATTGATTTAATCCAGGCTGATGCATAAGGTAAGAAGACCATTAACCATCGGTGGTAAAACCCATTTCACTGTTGAAGAGTATATTACCTTTGAAAATAGTTCTATCGAAAAACATGAGTTCTATCAAGGCGAAATCTTCGCTTTGAATGAAAGCGAAGATATGGAAGTTGAAGACCCGGAAGCTGCTTATCGTAAACGGTTCATGACCGAGCAAGAATATCTTGCCTTTGAAGATGCATCCTTGCAGAAGCATGAATATTTTCAAGGCGAAGTATTTGCCATGGCCGGAGCCAGTAATCAGCATAACGAGATATTCACAAACCTGTTTGGTGAGTTAACTTTCCGCCTAAAAACCAAGCTATGCAGGCCTTACGGAAGTGATAAGCGCTTGAAAATTCCTCAAAACCAACTTTACACATATCCTGATATTTCCATTTACTGTAATACTAGCACACCTTTTGAAACAGCGAACAACTCAAAAGAGCCCACAGTGTTGATTGAGATTTTATCGGAAAGCACGAAAGATTATGACCGAGGCCGGAAGTTTAAGTTTTACCGCGATATAGGGGCACTGAAAGAATACATTTTAATTGATTCCGAATCGATCAGTGTTGAAAATTTTCGACTTAACCCGTCTAACCATTGGGAACTGGAAGAGTATAAGTCGATTGAACAAAACCTAGTGATTGCTACATTGGACATCACGATTCCTCTTCGTGAAATTTATGCTCATACTGAATTGAACTAAATGACCGAAATACACGCCACCACCATTCTTGCCGTACTCCATAATGGGAAAGTCTCTATTGGTGGTGATGGTCAGGCCACGATGGGAAACACCATCGCCAAAAGCAACGTAAAGAAGATTCGTAAACTACAGGACGGCAAAGTGATCGTTGGCTTTGCAGGGTCTACAGCCGATGCGTTTACACTGCTCGATCGCTTTGATGAAAAGCTCAATGCCTATGGTGGCAATATGAAACGCGCTGCCATTGAGCTCGCCAAAGACTGGCGCATGGATCGCTTTCTGCGAAGACTAGAAGCCATGTTGATTGCGGCCAATAAGGATGAGATCCTGGTGATTTCCGGAACAGGCGATGTGCTGGAGCCCGACAATCAGGTAGCCGCTATTGGCTCGGGTGCGATGTATGCACAATCAGCTGCCCTTGCTTTAAAGAAACATGCTGCTCATTTATCAGCCGAAGAGATCGTTCGTGATAGTATGCATATCGCAGCAGACATCTGTATTTATACAAACCATAATATTGTGCAGGAAACACTTTGATTTTTTTGAGTGGTTATAAAAGCTCTGAATGTCAGGTCATGCAAAAACTAAAGAGTGTTTTGGCCTACTATCTCCGCACTCACAAAATTTCAGCAAGGAAATTGTAATTGCTTTTTTGCATGACTATCTTTCCTTTGTCTCAGGGTTTATTGAAAAAACGCTTAAAAATATTCGGCTTCTCACTGCTCATTCTTGTCGCAGTACTTATTCTTTTAAATTATCAAGCTAAACGTATTGTGATTGGTCTCATTGAGTCTAATTCCGATGATAGAGTAAAAGTCAGGATTGGCCGGGTAAATATTCAACCCATAAATGGTAGCATTCGTTTAAGGGATGTGTTTGTGTTGGTACGGGACAGTAATTCCGAAAGTTTTAAGCGCATAAATATTGACCGGATGTTTCTGGATGTGGCTTCGTTGTGGAGCTTTTTTTTAGGTGGCACATTGATTATTGAAAAGTTTGAATGCGAGGGTGGCCATCTTACAATCTTTAATGCTATAAATAACGATCCAACCTCCCATTCATTTGATTTGACGGCCATCATTGAGCGCATAAAATCCGATGCAATCCGGTTTCGCATTGAAGATATTGTGTTTCGTGATATGAACTTGTCTCTCACTAAAGACAGTACGCGGGCGCCCACCACAGTACAACACATCTACGCCCGTGCTCAAAATTTGTATTTGAGCACAGATTCAATGGTTCGGAAAAAACCAATCGTTGAGTTTTCTCTTCCCCGCCAAATAATCACCTTGCCCAGTGAACTTACATTTGGTTTTGACAGCCTCTCCTTCAGTACCACCGATAACTCTGTTCAGGTGCTCAACCTTGCGGTAAAATCACCCCCGGCTGATTTACACAATGTCTATTACATGCATTCGGATATGGTGAGATTGGCACATGTTAACTTTGAGTCATTATACCAAAAAGGTCACCTCGTGATCGACTCAGTCTTTCTCGGTAAATCTACCATCTCTGTGGACTGGTTGATAGATAAGAAAAAAAAGAAGGATAGTGTCACCCAGCAAGGCATACCTGCTTTGCCCCATATGGATATTCACACTATTGCATTCAATGAAATTGTGTCGGATGTGGTGATCAGAAATGATTCTATTCAAAATACATTTAAGATTGAGCATGCTTCACTAACGGTTGATCAGTTCAGGCACCGACCAGATTCATCACATGTCATCTATGCGCCTGCGTATAATTTATTGATCACAAAATATGCTACATCTCTTGGAGGTAATAATGCCTCCATCAGTTTTGATACCATACAAATCCAGAAGCATTCTTTAGCGTTGCTGAATTTTTCTTATCGCACGGCAGGTCAAAAGCAACCTCTTCTACTGGCACCCAGATTTGAATTGAAACTTGTGGATTGGTATGAGTTATTGATAAATCGCAAATTAATGGCTGAGGCGGCCATGGTGTTCGATCCCACCATTGTAGCAACTATCAGGAAAAATAAGAATACTGCTTCAGGACCTGTTGATAATTTTATGATCGTACAGTCTTTAAGCGATTTTCTGCAAGTAAATTTATTCTCGTTGAAAAATGCAACAGCATTTGTGAAAGTACCAGACAGTCATTTGGATATAATGATGAGAGGTTATAACACCACATTTAATGTGCAGGATTTGATAAATTCAGGTAGTGTAAATGCAGGTCTGGATGCCATCCTTGATTTCTCATTCCAAAACCTTCGCGTAACAAATCCAGATTATAGAGCAGCGGTCGAAAACTTCAAATTTAGCAAACGAGGATTTACTGTCAGTAATCTTACTTATTCAAAGTCTGATATCTTATTCAGCCTTGTTGGATTGAAGCTGGGTAGCATTAGCTGGAGTGAATCAAGTAATAGCCTTTCGTTGGATGGAGTGGATTGGAAGAACCTAAATACAGAGTTAAAAGAATCAGAAGCGGAGCAACCGCAGACAAATAAATCGAAAGAAAGAAACACTCCGAATATTTATGTGGGAAACATTCGTGGTGGAAATTTAAGCCTGAGATTTCAAAATGACGACCTTCGGGTGCGCGCTGAACTTGATCATTTAAATCTAAACTCGTTTTCTCTTACTGATAGTATTTTTTTAAACGGAATTGATGTTAAAGGAAATTCACTTTTATTCGATACCAGACTTAATGAGGTCAGGATAGGCTCCTACGTATTTTCCGATACAGGGGGAACTCTACATGATATCGGGTTTAATCGCATCACCGGAGATTATTTAAACGTATCGGTGGGCAAACTAATGCTTACGGCTCGCCTTCCTGATTTTGCTCGTCAAAAATATATAATTAACAGCCTTACGCTGGATAACATCATGTCGCGAGTTAGTAAAAGAGACAATGTTCAACGACTTGACATTGATGCGGATAGTCGCTTGACAGCAAGTAATTTAATTTACAAGAATAAAAACATTTCTGTAGAATCCTTATTTCTTGATGTGGGTCCATTCAATGTAACCAACGAGATTAAGGTGAAAGACAATATGACCGAGCCTGAAAGCAATAGCAAGGCAGGAGCACGAAGATTTCGGATTGGTACGGACACCTTAGTGCAAAAGAAATATTCAGTGAATGGATTAAAGCAGTCTGCGAATAGGTTGAAATTATCGTCTCCTGAAGATTCAGACACTTCTATATTCACAAAAGAAAGAATTCGGCTGAAAAGTGAAGGCGGTGGAATCAAATTTGATTTAGGTAGCATTCAGTCAACTACCCGAGATTCATCCTTGAACTTAAATGCGAGAATAAAGTCTATCCAATTCAGTGAAGTAGATTTCGCTACCGATAAGATAGTCGCCTGGATAAACCATGGGTCGATCAATAATCTGGTCGTGGATTCGGACCGCGCAAAAGATGTTTGGAACGTGCTTGAGGATAATTATCCCACTGCAGCTATTCGTAATATGAAAGCAAGTATTGAAACTAATGGGAATTTAATTCGCTTTGATAGGTTGGATTATGATCCATTATCTATGTCAGGTATGGTTCGTCAGTTTGAGTTCAGACCCTTGAAGGAAAAAACACAATTTCTCGATGATAGTTTTTATCAGACCAATTACATGGATACCCGGATAGAATCCGTTGCATTCACCGGGTTCAACGTGAAGCGATTTTTAAAGGACACCGTGATTCAATTGGCTAATATTAGGGTGGAATCTCCCAGCCTGGAGATTGGGCGGGACAAAACTAAGACGTTTTTTGCTACGGCCGTAAAGCCACTGCCAACAAATGCATTTCAAAAATTGAAACTTGGTTTTAAAATCGATACACTAAAAGTGTCGAATGGTAAAATTTCATACACTGAAAAATCAAGAATTACCGGGAAGGAGGGTACCATCAACTTCAGCCAACTGGACGCGTTGGTACGAAACGTTAAAAACATCGATTTATCGCCAAATGATTCATTATATATTAGGGCAAGCACCCAATTTATGGACTCAGCAAACGTACGGCTGCGTGTGAGGGAATCCTATGGGGATACATTGGCTGGTTTTGTACTCACCACTCAGGTAAGTCCTTTTAATACTTCTATACTTAATAAGGCGCTGGTGCCAATGGTCTCAGTTGATTTTAAATCAGGACTTGTGGATACACTTTATATGAAGGCAATAGGTCGTGAGTACCTGGCCCTCGGCTCGATGAAGTTTTTATATCATGACCTGAAGGTGGAGTTTTTGGATAAGAATGATACCTCCCGTCATTCATTGAAAAACCAACTCCTGAAATTTGCTGCTAATACGTTTGTGGTCAAAAGCAATAATAACGATCGCACCGGTAAGATATATTATGAACGCGATCGTAATCGGGCCGTATTCCAATATTGGGTAAAAATGATCTTAAGTGGTGTAACTACCAGTGCAGGTGCAAAATCCAATAAGAAACAAATTAAAAAATATATGAAGCAGCTGAATCAGAAGAAACTGCCTCCTATTGACGATAACTTTGATTTATAGCTAATTGATAATCTTATCTTTAAGAGTGAAATTACTTTATTTTCTTCCCGGGCACCACTGCTCCATTCTGATACAGAATTAATTTCTCAATTGCCCCGCTGTCGTTCTTAACAAACTCAATCTGTGCGTTGACTACCTTCAAATAAAATTTAGTTTCTGACTCCGCATAAATGGATGCCTTGGGTTGTCCGGTGGCTTGAATAGCGAGTTCTCCTTTGTCAAGGGATACTTCGATGTTAAATCCTGGTGAGAGTTCATATGTTCCCACATATTTCCTCAAAAATTCTTCAGAGACAGTAAATGGTTTCTTTAACTCTTTTAAGGCAGATTTTTCGTCCAGCAGGTGAAACCCTAAATCATCGGCACCGGTCGTTGAGTTAGTTAAAACTACCACGGCCTTATTTTTTGTTTTGTCAAATCCGGCAAACGTGCGAAACCCACCCGTGCCACCATTGTGCCACACTACATGTTCGTCACGAATATGCCAGCCATAGCCAATTTTCATTTTACCGGCATCGGCCCTGGCTACATGCGTAAGTGCAAAAGCTTTCGATAGTTGTGTAGAACCCGGAGTGAGTTGGGCGATCAAAAACTTCATCATGTCTTCAGCGTTGGAGACCAATCCGCCTGCGCCTGTCAGCACACTTTCATTATCCCAGGTCCAGGCTTTTACCGCGGTTTTATCGGAATACCCGGTAGCTAATGGTTTATCATTGCGCATGCCACTCACAAAAGTGTGGTTCATTTCCAACGGTTTCGTGATCCGTTCTGTCACCAGTTTTGGATAGGGCTTTTCTTCTATACGGGTTAGTATATAGCCGAGTAATCCCATGCCTAAATTGGAATACTCATATTCACTTCCGGGATCGCGGGCCAACTCGCAATTGTTAAGGAAAGAGGTAAGAGCATCTTCGCGATAATCAATGTAAGGATTGGCAGCGTCTGCCGGACCAAAGTTTTTTGGCATCCGAGGCAGTCCTGAACTGGCCGTAGCAAGATGCTCGAGGGTGATGGCCTTGCCGTTCTTTTCGGGTAACACCATTTTAGAGGGTAAGTAAACTTGTGCCCGATCCGAAAAATTAAGCTTTTGTTCGAGATTCAGCATGGCTGCCATGCTGGTGGTGAATACTTTAGTAATAGAGCCGATCTCAAATAGTGTTTTTGAATTAACAGGTTCATTCGACTGAATATTTGCCACCCCAAAAGCATAATAGGTGGTCTTGTCATTTTCGTAAATTCCTACAACAATGCCAGGTGTTTCCTGATAGTCAATTCGCTGTTTTATTTTATCCTCTACCGATTGTGCTAAGGAGAGAGTACCTATTAGTAGAAATAAACTCATCAGAGTTAATCGCATAGAATTATTCATGGTTGTTTTCAGAAGCCTCACTTTTTGAATTTTCGATGGGTGTATCTTCAATCAAGATAACGAAAGATTTTAGATGTCGGGTGTGTGATAAAATTATCTTGATTAACCCCAAGGCCGGAATTGCCAGAATCATTCCGGCTATGCCGAGTATTTTCCCACCAATCAGCAGGGCAATAATTGCGGCTAATGCATTGATGCTTACTTTGGAACCCGTGATGCGGGGGGTGATGAAGTTACCTTCCAGAAACTGCACAAATGAAAAAATAATAATAACCCCGACCGGATACCAAAGACTGTCTTTGGTTAGCAAAGCCATGAGTACGGGTAGGGTGGCTCCTATAAAAATTCCGACATAGGGGATGATCGTAAGCACACCGGAGATTATTCCGAAAAATATAGCATGTTCAATTCCTAAAATTAAAAGCCCCACGCTGTTTAGTATTGCGACAATTATTGTGACAAGTAAGAGTCCTGATGTATAGCCCTGAATAACATTCTCCACATCTTTTTTCCAAACAGCTTCATCTGCATCCGGCAGCAATCTGATTGCAAACGCACGAAAGCGATCGCGGTAAATAAGGAACAAGAAAATATAAATTGGTACCTGAATAAGAAGGGAGATCACATTGGTAGTTGCGGATAATAAATCCGTAGCGTACCCACTCAGGGTGGTCAATCCATTTTTAAATAATTGGTTTTGTTCCTTAGCACTCATGCCGAATGTATCTTGCAGCGTATTGCTGATGCGGTCTACCAACGCGTTATATTTTGATTCGAGACCAGGTAAATCGCGAACCAGCGAACTCATTTGATTTACAATTAACCAACCTGCCATAACAAAGAGAAGAAAGGCGATGATTAGTACCAATGAAATGGAGAGTGTTCTTGATAGTTTTCTTTCTAGTCGCTTTACAGCTGGCAAGAGTACCACTGAGACAATGGCAGAAATAAGAATAGGAACAACAATGTCTCTTGCCAAAACGCAGGCTGTGATCAGCAAAGAAATTACGATGAGTAGTTTATAGGTATAATCCAGCCTGTTGAATGTGGAATCGTCTTGCTTCATACTAGCAAGTTAAGCCTGATCAATAGCAACTAAAATAATTGAACAGGCTTTTTTTATCTCTTCTTCGGTAATTGTGAGCGGTGGTGCGATTCTGAAACTATAAGGATGCGACAGGAACCAATAGCAGATTACACCGTGATCTTTGGCGTAATTGACAATATTGTTCACTGTTTTTTCTGAATCGAAATCAAAAGCAAACATCAGCCCGATTCTTCGAACTGCTTTAATTTTTGGATGCTTTAATAAATGTTCAATGAGTTTACCTTTGGATTCAACGGATGCTAATAAATTCTCTTGTTCAATAACTTCCAGCGTAGCCAGGGCCGAAGCACAACACACAGGGTTTCCGCCAAATGTAGTGATATGTCCGAGTATGGGATCATGAGAAAGTGTTTTCATTTTTTCTTCAGAAGCAATGAAAGCACCTATTGGTAAACCGCCACCAAATGCTTTCGCAAGGGTGAGTACATCTGGTGCAATGCCAAAATGTTCAAACGCAAATAACTTGCCTGTGCGACCCATCCCGCATTGAATCTCATCCAGTATAAGGAGGGCACCGGTATCGTCACATCGCTGGCGCACGGCCTGTAAGTAATTTTTATCAGGAATTCGCACACCAGCATCTCCCTGTATGGTTTCCATAATCACACAGGCTGTAAGGGCTGTAATCTGATCGAGATCAGAGATTTTATTATAATCGATGAAGCGAACATCGGGTAATAGCGGACGGAAGGCTTGTTTCTTTACCTCATTGCCCGACACACTTAATGAACCGTGTGTACTTCCGTGATAAGATTTACGGCAGGAAATTATTTCTGTTCGGCCCGTAACCCGTTTAGCTAACTTGAGTGCGGCCTCATTAGCTTCGGTACCTGAGTTAACGAAGTAAACGCAGTTAAGAGAGGCTGGAAGCCGACCGATTATTTTTTTTGCCAGGTCGTTGCTGACGGATTGGATGTATTCGCCATAGACCATCACGTGTAAATGTTTGTCGAGTTGGTTTTTGATGGCTTGAATGACATATGGATGACGGTGACCCAATGCACTAACTCCAATGCCTGAAATCAGGTCCATGTAGCTTTTACCTTCCGGCCCGTATAGATAAACTCCTTCAGCGCGTTCAATAGGTATCAGAAATGGATAAGGCGATGTCTGAGCCAGTGAATGCAGAAAAACCTCCTTAGAATAATCCATAGAGCAAATCTACAACAGGAATTGAAACAGCCATAAAAAAGAAAACCCCCGCAGTTTCCTGCGGAGGCTTTACCAAACACCCTATCTTAAATGTTGTTAATTATTTGAAAGACTCTGTAACATCGGCCTTTAGTTTTTCCTTTGATGATTGGGAATCCCATGATTTCGCAGTTAAGGCAAAAAGAATTCCGGCCAGAATCAGGCTAATCAAAACCAGCATTTGTTTCATTCTGGCATTCACGCTGATGTTTGTCATTCCCTTCATAGCTATTAAAATCTGCGTTTGATTGTTCTTCAAATGTGGTTGCTTATTAATAAACATATTAGCCAATTCCTGATCAAAACTTACATCCGTAAAGTAATTCAGAAACCGTAGTTATATAAGTGAAATTGATTTAACCCAATTTCTCTATTGACTTGATTTTCAGGTTTATGTGAATTTCAAGGCCTTGGTTGGGTATTCCTGATTATTGACGGATTTCTGATTTGTTCTGACTTGAGGCCGCTTTTCTTTCTTAGCCTTCATTTATGATAGAATGAAATTTTTGGAAGGCACATGGATAAAAACACATAGAAAAAAAAGAAAGACGCCCGTTTGAGCGTCTTCCCTATAACAGTTTTACTTTACTTATACTTTGGCTAGCTCTTGAACAAGGTCAATCAACTTGTTTGAATATCCCCATTCGTTATCGTACCAGGCTACTACTTTCACAAATTTATCGTTCAGGGCGATACCTGCTTTCGCATCAAAAATCGAAGTGCGTGCATCGCCAACGAAATCCTGAGATACCACATCATCTTCAGTATAGCCCAGAATTCCTTTCAACTCGCCTTCAGAAGCATCCTTCATGGCTTTTTTGATTTCCTCGTAAGTAGCTGCCTTCTCTAATTTTACGGTAAGGTCAACAACTGATACGTCTGCTACCGGAACGCGGAATGACATACCAGTCAATTTTCCTTTCAACTCCGGAATAACCAGGGCCACCGCTTTAGCAGCACCGGTTGATGATGGAATAATATTAGAGAAACCACCGCGGCCACCTCTCCAGTCTTTAGCGGAAGGACCGTCAACTGTTTTTTGTGTTGCTGTGACTGCGTGTACTGTGCTCATCAATCCTTCGGCAATACCAAACTTATCGTTCAGCACTTTGGCAATAGGAGCCAAACAATTAGTGGTACAAGATGCGTTAGAAACAATTGTATGTAGTGCAGTAAGTTTCTTATGGTTTACCCCCATGACAAAAGTGGGCGTATCATCTTTGGCAGGTGCAGAGAATACAACCTTTTTAGCTCCGGCTGCAATATGCTTTTGGCCATCAGCCTGAGTAAGGAATAAGCCCGTTGATTCAATTACAATCTCAGCGCCTACTTCAGACCACTTCAGGTTGGCAGGGTCTTTCTCAGCGGTGACGCGAATTTTCTTTCCGTTTACAATCAAATGTCCGTCTTTAACTTCAACAGTACCCTTAAATCTTCCATGCGTGGAATCGTACTTTAACATGTAGGCCATGTAATCTGGCTCAACTAAATCATTGATCCCTACAATCTCAATGTCTTTGCGTTCCAAAGCCGCTCTGAATGCAAGGCGACCAATACGACCGAATCCGTTAATTCCAACTTTTGTCATGGTGATTTATAGTTTAAAATTTGCGAAGTCAAAAATAGGCTTCTTGCCTTCCAAAACCAATGATAAGGACTTACGAAAAGCAACTTTTTTAACGGTTACGTTTGCAAATGCAGTTCCTGGATTTATCTTTGCACCTCCATTTTGGAACGGTCCCATCGTCTAGGGGTTAGGACACCAGATTTTCATTCTGGTAACACGGGTTCGATTCCCGTTAGGACTACTTAAGGGACGCATCACTAATTTTTGTGACGTCCCTTTTTTTATTTACCACCCCGGTAGTGAGTTAAGTGAATAATTGCATTAATCCGTGCAGTTTTCTATACGCATAATTTACCCCGATTCTAATTAGCTTTACTTGTCCTAGGATAGGTGCTCCCAGTAACCGGTTGTGCACAGAATGACCGCACCACCTGAACCCCTGATTATTTACAACAACATAACAAAGCAGATGT
>ERZ795044.3247-NODE-3247-length-13727-cov-3.952165_pt1 | contig 13727 bp, 25 predicted proteins | sample MGYA00375128_ERZ795044 | MGnify/ENA primary metagenome ERZ795044 (study PRJEB30173, sample SAMN05720213) | anaerobic digester metagenome | isolation source: active sludge of municipal wastewater-treating anaerobic digesters | place: USA | collected 2014-12-22 ... | reverse complement strand
AAACAAGGAGAAACACCTCAAGTTATTGATAAAGATAGTCTAGAACATTTAATTATTATTCGACATGCGATTGGCTTAGAGCCTACCCAAGAAGGAATAAGTAAAATCCATTTCAGTGATACTGAAGGCGAAGTCGCTATTGAAGAAGGTAAATTTGGTGTTTTGACCATTTTTCCCGAAAACGGCCCAGTTGCCAAAAGATGGACATTTAATGAAAAATTTACCAGAAGACAAGTCTACGACAAACTAAACGAAATAATCCAAAAAGAAAAACTACGATTATCTGTTCTAGAACCACACGGAGATGGTGCTATCGATGTTGTTAGGTTAGATAAATACAATCGTCAGCTTGATAAAAGTTCTTTTGCCTCTTTATGTCAAGATATATTTGAAGGAAATTTAAATCTTGCCTATTTTGGTGATGGTACCAACGATATTCCTGCCTGGAATAATTCTGATGTATATGGTGTAACTTTCAAAAATGCTCCCGATTCTGTTAAGGCCTCGGTAAGCAATAAAGGTTATAAAGGCTATATCAGTAGTTTAAACGGACCCGAGGGTGGTGTCTATTCAGGCGTAGTCTATCTTGCTACCGAAGGTTTTTATGGTGAAAAGCAATCCAAAAACGTCGAACTTTATGGCAAAGAATTTTTGGATGCTTACAAAAAACAAAAAGTCATCTTTGTCTAAAAGTTTTTCAAAAGTAACTTCACGCTTGCATTAATCCCAATCTACTGCTACAATTCTAAAGTCTTTTAAGCTAAAATATAGCTAAATTATTATCAATTATTATAAAAAAATAAAAATATGGCTGCTGCTACTTTTCAAAGAACAAAACCACATGTTAATGTTGGTACTATTGGACACGTTGATCACGGAAAAACCACCCTCTCTGCTGCAATCGCTAAAGTACAAGGAAATCCCAAGTCTTACGCTGATATTGCTAAAGGCGGTACTGTTCGTGACGCTTCCAAAATCGTTACTATCGCTATTTCTCACATCGAATATGAATCCGACAAAAGACACTATGCCCATATTGATTGTCCCGGTCATGCCGACTATGTAAAGAACATGATTACCGGTGCCGCTCAAATGGACGGTGCTATTCTTGTTGTTTCTGCACCCGATGGTCCAATGCCTCAAACCAGAGAACACGTTTTGCTTGCCAACCAAGTCAATGTTCCTGCTATGGTCGTTTATTTAAACAAAGTCGATTTAGTCACTGATCCTGAATTTTTGGATTTAGTTGAAATGGAAATTCGCGATTTATTAACCAAATACGGTTTTCCTGGAAACGAAGTTCCAATTATTCGTGGTTCTGCTCTTAAAGCTCTCGAAGGTGACGCCGAAGGTGTTGAATCCATCAAAAAATTAATGGAAGCTCTTGATACCTACATTCCTGAACCTAAAAGAGAATTAGACAAACCATTCCTTTTACCAATCGAAGATGTATTTTCCATCAAAGGTCGAGGTACAGTTGCTACCGGTAGAATTGAACGTGGTAAAGTCAAAGTTAACGAAGAAGTAGAAATTGTTGGTCTTCGTGACACCAAAAAAGTTGTCGTTACCGGAGTCGAAATGTTCCACAAAATGCTTGATGAAGGTCAAGCTGGCGACAATGTTGGTTTACTCCTTCGTGGTGTTGAAAAGGATGATATTGAAAGAGGACAGGTTATTGCCAAACCAGGAACTATTACTCCTCACACTCAATTCAAAGCTCAAATTTATTTGTTAAAAAAGGAAGAAGGTGGTCGTCATACCCCAGTCTTCACTGGTTATAGACCTCAAGTCTTCATCAGAACTACTGATGTTACCGGTGATATTAAACTTCCCGAAGGTACCGAAATGGTCATGCCAGGCGACAACGCCGATGTTGAAGTCACATTGATCAAACCGGTAGCTATGGAAGCTGGTCAACGATTTGCTATCCGTGAAGGCGGTTTAACCGTCGGTGCTGGTGCTATCACCGAAGTAATAAAGTAATCCTTTATTTTGCACATTAAAACTATGGCCAAAGGTAGTCGCATCCGAATCAAACTTAAATCGTTCGATCATCGAATTATCGATGAGGCAGCTTTAAAGATTGTTGAAGCTGCGGTTACCACTGGAGCTGTAGTTCAAGGTCCAATTCCTTTACCCACTTCTCGCAAAATAATTACTGTTTTAGCTAGTCCTCATACCGACAAAAATGCTAGGGAGCATTTCGAGGTCCTGACTCATAAACGTCTTATCGACATTTCCAACACGAGTCTTCGCACCGTCGATTCTCTTCAGCATCTTGATCTTCCATCAGGTGTCGAAGTTGAGGTAAAAATGTAATATGATTTCCGGATTTATCGCCCAAAAGGGACCAATGACTAGTATTTTCGATAAAGATGCCAAAAGAATTGGTGTCACTACATTGAATTTGTCTCCTGTTACCGTTAGTAAATTGATTGGCGAAAATAAGATCCAGGTTGCCTATGGCAAAAAACATCATAAAGAATTCACACTTACTAGTGAGAATATTCCCAAAATAGGGGATATTATTACTCCTGATTTGGTTTTTACCGAAGGTGATTCAATCATGGTCACTGGCACTTCCAAAGGTCGTGGGTTTGCCGGCGTTATCAAACGCCATGGATTTAAAAAACAACCAATCAAAAATGCCTCCGATCGTATTCGTGCTCCCGGTGCTATTGGTGCCCAAACTCCCAGCAAGGTCGTGCGAGGTAAAAAAATGCCTGGACACTATGGCAACAAAACAAAAAGTGTTGAAGGTTTAAAAATCGTTTCCGTTTCCAAAGAAAAAAATCAAATTATTGTTTCTGGTTCTATTCCTGGAGCTCCAAATTCTTGGATCTTAATCCAAAAAAGATAATATGAAATTACCAATTTATAATTTAAAAGCAGAAAAAACCGGCGAGATTACTCTCCCAAAAGTATTTAGTGTCAGTTGCAGCGATGCTTTAATTTCCCAGGCTATTCGTGTCTTTACAAACAATCAGCGAAAATCACACGCCAAAGCTAAAGATCGTGGAGATATTACCGGTACTTCCGCCAAAATGTGGCCTCAAAAAGGTACTGGTCGTGCTCGCCACAGCACTGCCAAAGCTGCTCAATTCGTTGGTGGTGGTGTTGCTCATGGTCCGACTGGAGATCAAAATTTCAAATTAGAATTACCCAAAAAACAGAAAAAATTAGCCATCAATTCTCTTCTTTCCAAATTTGCCAAAAATAAAGAAATTCTAATTCTTGAAGATTTGTCCAAAATCGAACCAAAAACCAAAATTGCCGACAAGCTTATAGCTTGCCTTTCTACTGACAATGAAGTATTATCAAAAAGCCGTAGAATTGGCATAATTACTAGTGGAGTTATCGAAAATGCCAAACGGGCTTTCAATAATTTACCGGGAATTGAAATCATAAATCTAAATTCCTTAAATATTTACAATTTATCAAATAAAAACTTTTTAATTATTACCAAAGAAGCAGTCAATGATATTAAATAAACCAATTATCACTGAAAAATCACTAGCCGAGCAATCTCATGGCCGCTATACTTTCAAGGTTGCTCTAAATGCCACTAAAGGTCAAATTGCCGCTGCTTTCCATGAATTATTTGGTATAAAACCCCTTGCCGTCAACACTCATAAAATTAAAGGAAAAATCAAAACTGATTGGAAAAAACGTTTTCCAATCAAAAAATCAGACAGAAAAATTGCTGTCATTAGTATTCCAAAAGACAAAAAAATTGATATTCTTTCCATTAAAACAAAATAATTATGAAATTAAAAAAATTATTAACCATTAAAAAGAAAAAAAGCGGTCGTAACAATTCAGGGAGAATTACCGTTCGTCATCAAGGTGGTCAAGAAAAACGCTATCTTCGTGAAATTGATTGGACCAGAAATATGATCGACGTCAAAGCCAAAGTCATAGAAATCGGATACGATCCTGGTCGCACTGCTCCTATTGCCTTAATTTGTTATGAAAATGGCCGTAAATCTTATATTCTTGCTCCATCAAACCTAAAAGTTAACGATGTTATTGTTTCGGCCGATATTGCTCCCATCAAAGATGGTAACTGTATCTGTCTTAAAAATATTCCCGTCGGTGTTCCTATTCACGGACTTGCTTTTGAAAAAGACAAACCAGCCCAAATTATAAAAAGTGCCGGTTCGGCCGCTATAATTCAATCAATTGAAGGCGACAAAGCTATTGTTAAATTACCTTCAGGTGAAATTAGAATTTTCAATGCCAACACCAAAGCTACTATTGGTCAGGTAGGTAATGTCGATCATTCCAATCAAAAAATGACTAAAGCCGGTCAAAGTCGGCATCGTGGTGTTAGACCTGGTGTTCGTGGTGTAGCTCAACATCCAGATTCTCATCCCCATGGTGGTGGTGAAGGTCGATCCAGTATTGGTATGAATCCAAAAACTCCTTGGGGTAAACCGGCTATGGGAAAAAGAACCAGAAAAAAGAAAAAACATTCAAATAGATTAATAGTTTCCAGGAGAAAGAAATAATATGAGCCGAAGTTCAAAAAAAGGACCATTCATCGAACCTAGATTATTGGAAAAAATTGCCAAGAATCCAAACGGTACTATCCGTACTTATTTCCGTTCTTCTCAAATTGCTCCGGAATTTGTCGGTAAAAATTTTGAAATTCATAATGGTCGCAAATTCATTCCTGTCTATATCACCGAAGATATGGTTGGTCATCGACTTGGAGAATTTGCCCCGACTCGGACTTTCAAAGGTCATGGTCGTATTGTTAAAAGAGTTATTGAAAAAACGTAAAATATGGCTGTCAAAAAAGTTACCAAAACTACTCCAAAAACTAAAATCGTCAAAGAAACGAAAAAAGCTCCTGTGCTTATCAATAAACCGGCCGAAATCAAAGAGGCCGTCCATTTTAACAAGGATCTTAAAATATCTCCTCGTAAATTACGATTATTAGTCAAAGATGTCAAAAAAATGAATCCTTTTGATGCTTTGGAGAAATTACCGTTTGTAAATACCAATGCCTCTCGTTTCTTGGTCCGAGATATTAAAAATGCCATTGCTAACGCCAAAAATAACTATCATTTAAATCCTGATACTTTAAAATTCAAGAAATTTATGGTCGATGAGGGTACCAAAATAAAAAGAATGGATAAATCACACGGCTATCATTTTTCTCGCGGTATCATTACCAAAAGACACAGTCGATTAACAATTATCCTCCAAGGAGAGGTCATTTCATAATTATGGGACAAAAAGTCAATCCAATTGCTTTCAGACTAGAAACCGTAAAAAACAGCCCAGAATGGCAATCTAGTTGGTATGCAAACAAGAAAAAATATCCAATTTTTCTTTTAGAAGACAAAAAAATTAGAGATTTCATTCAAAAGAAATTAACCGCTGCCGGCGTTGTTGCCACCCGTATTCAAAGATCAAACAAAAAAATCAAAGTCATTATTGTTGTTTCTCGCCCCGGTTTAGTTATTGGTCGTGGTGGTAAAGAATTAGAAACTCTAAAAAAAGAATTACAAAAATTAATTTCTAAAGCCAATGGTAAATTAAATCTTGAAATCCAGGTTGAAGAATTTAAACATGCCGATCTATCGGCAAAATTAATTGCCGAAAAAATTGCTTTTCAACTTACCAAGAGAATGCCTTATCGTCGAGTTGTTTTATCGGCCATAGAAAGATCAATAGGTGCCGGTGCCAAAGGTATAAAAATTATTCTTGGTGGTCGTATTAACGGTGCCGAAATTTCTCGTCAAGAAAAATTTTCCGAAGGCAAAGTTCCTTTATCCACTATCAAAAATCATATCGATTATTTCGAATGCCCATCTCTAACCCGCTCCGGTTATATTGGCGTTAAAGTTTATTTAAATTTAGGTTAAAACTATGTTACAACCAGGAAGAACCAAATATAGAAAAGCATTCCGAGGCCACATGGGTGGTGCTTCAAAAGGCAATCTCGTGGAATTCGGTGAATATGGTCTAAAAGCTACTCAATGTGGCTGGATTAGTGCTAATTCCCTTGAATCGGCTCGTCGGGCTATTGCTCATGCTACCAAAAGAAACGGAAAAATGTGGTGTCGTATTTTCCCCGATAAACCTTGGACCAAAAAAGAAGGTCATATGGGTGCCGGCAAGGGTGATGTCAAAGGCTATGTTGCTGTCGTCAAACCAGGTCGCATAATTTTTGAAGTTTCCGGAATTACCAAAGAAGAAGCTGCCCGTGCTCTCTATCTTGCCGCCGCCAAATTACCCGTAACATCAATTATTGTTAATCGTTTATAGGGCTAGATTTTATGAAAAAAACTGCTAAAATTTCCTACAGGCAAAAAACAAAAGAAGAACTACAAAAAACTCTCAAAGATGCCAAAAAATTGTTCTTAGAAACTAAATCAAAATTTGCTACCGGAAATCAAAAAGATACCTCGGTTTTTAAAAAGATTCAGTATGAAATTGCCTACATTAAAACTTTATTAAAAGAAAATGACAAATAAAACCGGAAAAATATTTATTGGAGAAGTCGTCTCCGATAAAATGACCAACACAATCGTTGTCCAAATTTCCTATACTAAGGCGCATTCTCTCTATAAAAAAATTGCCACTCACAAGAAAAAACTATATGCCGATAACAATTTAAAAGCCAAAATTGGCGATACTGTCAAAATTCGTGAAACTCGTCCTATTAGTAAATTAAAAAGATTCACTACGGTGGAAATATTAAAATAATATGGTTCAACTTCGATCAATTATCAAACCAGCCGACAATTGTGGAGCCAGATCTCTCATGGTCATGCATATCTACAAAGGTCATTTTCACAAAAAAGCCACTATTGGTGATACTGTTATGGCCGTTGTCAAAGAAGCCATTCCCAACGGTATGTTAAAGAAAAAAGAAAAAGTCAAAGTTGTTATTGTTCGCACCAAAAAAGAATTTGGTCGTAAAGACGGTTCTTATATTCGTTTTTCAGACAATGCCGGCGTTGTTATCGACAATACCGGTGCCCCACGCGGTACTCGTATTTTTGGTCCAATTGCTCGTGAAATTAAAGATTTAGGTTTCAACAAAATTGCTTCCATGGCCAAGGAGGTCTACTAATATGAAAATAATTAAAGGTGATAAAGTTCAAGTTATTCTAGGCAAAGACAAGGGTCGTATTGGTGAAGTTCTTGTCAGTTTTCCCAAAAAAAATTCTGTTATTGTCAAAGATATTAACAAATTCAAAAAACATCTTAAATCCACCAAGGATCAAAAAGGTGGCATTATCGAAAAAGAAAGAGACATTGATGTCTGTAAACTTGCCCTAATCTGTCCTTCTTGTCAAAAACCTACTCGTGTAGGATACAAAATAGATAAATCCAGAGAAAAATATCGTATTTGCAAAAAATGCAAAGCTCTTATTGGTTTGCCCAAAAAATCATGATTGATATAAAAGAAATTTATTCCAAACTTCAAGAAACTCTTGGCAAAAAGAGAAATCATTTTTCTTTTCCCAAACTAGAAAAAGTTGTTCTTAATTATCGTGTTGCCGAAGCTCGTGAGTCTCAAGAAGCTCTAAACACCGCCACTGAAGAAATTATGGCTATTACCGGCCAAAAACCACGTCTCTGTAAATCAAAAAAAGCTGTTTCTTCTTTTAAACTTCGCGCTAACGAACCTTTAGCCCTCAAAGTCACTCTTCGTGGTAATCGTATGTACAATTTTGTTGAAAAATTGTTTAATTTGGTCTTACCTCGTTTAAGAGATTTCAAGGGTATGCCCCTTTCTGCTTTTGACGAAAAAGGTAATTACAATTTAACTATCAAAGATCAAACTTATTTTCCTGAAATTAACTTAGATAAAGCCAATAAAATTAGACCTATTCAAATTACTTTAAATATTTCCGCTTCTTCCAAAGATGAGGCAAAAATGTTATTATCTGCCCTAGGCTTTGCCTTTGAAAAAAAATAATATTATGGCAACACTTGCAAAAGAAGTACGAGAATTAAAAAAACTAAAATATAAAGTAAGGTATCACAATCGATGCCATCTTTGTGGCCGTCCACACGGTTTTATTCGTTTATTTGGTATCTGCCGCCTTTGTTTTAGAAAGCTGGCGCACACTGGCAGTTTACCTGGAGTTAAAAAAGCCAGTTGGTAAAACTATGATTCATTCATTAATAAATGACTATTTAATCAGACTAAAAAATGCTTCTTTAGCTGAAAAAGCTGAAGTTGTTAGTCCATTTTCCAATCATATCAAAGATGTAGCCGGTCTTCTTCAAAAATATGGTTTTATCAAAGAATTTAAAGTTGAGGAAAACAAAATTATTACCCAGGTAAATACTATCAGTCAAGTAAAACTTTTTTCTACTCCGGGACGTAAAATTTATACTAAAGCCACTCAAATTCCATACGGTGCCGACAAAAAATCACTCATTATTATTTCTACCAGTCGAGGAGTCATGGGTCAAAAAGAAGCTGTTAAAGCTCATCTTGGTGGCCAATTGATTGCCGAACTTAACTAAATATGAGCCGTATTGGTAAACAACCCATCATTATTCCTAACGGTGTTACCGCCACTTTAGCCAATAATCAAGTTACTATTACCGGTCCAAAAGGTAGTTTAAACAAGATTCTTGCCGATAAAATTTTTATTGAAATAAAAGACAATACTATTTTTGTAACTCGCAAAACCGACGATAAGCAAACCAGAGCCAATCATGGCACTACTCGAGCTCATCTTAACAATATGATCAAAGGTGTTGTCACCCCCTGGGAAAGAAAATTGGAAATTCGTGGTACCGGTTATAAAGCTCAAGTTAATGGCAACAAAATAAAAATTTGGGCTGGTTATATCAATCCTGTTGAAATGTCTCTTCCAGAAGGTATTTTTGCTCAAGTTGACGAAGAAACAAAAATTACCATCAGTGGTGCCGACAAAGAAAAAGTTGGACAAGTTGCCAGCAATATTAGAAAAATTAGAAAACCGGAACCATACAAAGGTAAAGGTATTAGATACCAAGACGAATTTATTAAGTTAAAAGCGGGCAAGAAAGCCAAGGCATAATTATGATAATTAAAGATCACAAAATTAGAAGATTAAATCGAGTTAGAGCGAAGTTAGCCCAAAATATAGGCATACCTAGACTTTGTGTTTTTCGCAGCAATCAACACATTTGGGCCCAAATTATTGACGATAAACATGGTCGCACTCTCGTTTCTTTTTCCAGCAAAAAACTAAAAATCAGCCAGCCGGCGGAAAAAGTCACCAAAGTTGAACAAGCTTTTAAAGTTGGCGAACAAATTGCTACTTTGGCACTTGAAAAAAAATTACATCATATTAGATTTGACCGTGGGCTTTATCTCTATCATGGTCGAGTCAAAGCCCTTGCCGATGGTGCAAGAAAAGGAGGTTTAAAATTTTAATTATGTCATACGATCCTCAAAAACAAGCTCTAGAAAAACCAGTTTCAGAATTTACCGAAAAAGTAATTCAAATTAAACGCGTTTCCAAAAAAACCAAAGGCGGAAATCAAATTCATTTTACCGCTCTTGTTATTTCTGGTGACAAAAAAAATAGAGTTGGTATAGGTCTTGGTAAAGCCAAATCAGTTGCCGATGCTATTGGAAAGGGTACAAAAAAAGCTCAAAAATCCATGATCAATGTTCCTATTGTCAACGGTACAATTCCCGGTGAAATGAAATTAAAATTCAAAAGTGCTGTTGTTTTAATTCGTCCCGGTAAAATCGGAAGCGGTATTATTGCCGGTGGTCCGGTACGCGCCGTCGTTGAACTTGCGGGTATAAAAGATATCGTAAGCAAAATTATCGGTTCCAAAAATAAATCGTTAAATGTTTGGGCTACTTACAAAGCTCTTTCCAGTTTCAAATAATATGTCTATTCTCAATTCTTTACAATCAATTGTTGACAAGCCGACCCGTCGTCTAGGTCGTGGTTATGGCTCCAAAAAAGGTGGTCATACCAGTGGCCGCGGCAATAAAGGTGACAAAATTCGCGGTTCTACAGGTGCTATGTTTGATGGTACCAAAAACAAAAAAGGTTTTATAAAAAGATTACCTTTTATGAGAGGTAAACATCGTGTATTAGCCAAGATAAAACCAATGCCGATTAATTTTGATTATTTAGAAAAAAATTTCAAGGATGGTGATACTGTTAAATTCGCTTTTCCTGTAAAAATTTTGGCTCAAGGTAAATTGACCAAGAAGTTAACTTTCAAAAATATTCCCATGTCAGTCTCCGCCAAAACCAAATTAACAGCTTTAGGTGCTAAGATAGAGTAATGAACAAACTTATTTCCGCCCTATCAATTTATTGGCAAGCCCTCAAAACCCCCCTCTTACGCAAAAAGATTTTATTTACACTTGGTATTTTAATTTTTTTTCGTCTTATTGCTCACGTTCCTGTTCCGGGTGTTAACCTAAAATTACTCCAACAGTTTTTTGCGCAAAATCAAATATTATCTTTAATTAATATTTTTTCCGGTGGTACATTAGCAAATTTTTCCATTGCTGCCCTTGGTTTGGGACCTTATATCAATGCCTCGGTAATGATGCAGTTACTAGCTTTAGTTATCCCTCAACTGGCTGAACTACAAAAAGAAGGGGAGTATGGTCGAGCCAAAATAAACCAATACACTCGTATCGCTACAATTCCTATTGCCTTAATCCAGGCTTTTAGTATGTATGGCATTCTTCGATCTCAACAAATTATAACTACTTTTTCAATTTTACCTTTGATTGGTCTATTGTTCAGTATGCTCGCCGGTACTATGGTAATGATTTTTTTGGGAGAATTAATTAATTTGTTTGGTGTTGGCAATGGTATTTCAATGATTATTTTTGGTGGTATTATAGCCAATTTACCGGTAAGTTTTTACCAAACCTTTGCTATCACCGATCTATCCAATTCTCAAAATGTTATGAATTTAATAATTTATCTTGGACTTGCTCTGGCAATAGTTCTCGGTATTGTTTTTGTTGAAGAAGCTGTTTTACGGATTCCAATTCATTACGCCAAGAGGGGGCAATCTACTTTTCTCCCTATTAAAGTTGATACTGCTGGTGTTATGCCAATAATATTTGCCGTATCATTAGCCACTATTCCATCTTTAATTGGTCAATTTATTAGTCGTTACCCGGGCGCTGTTGGTATTGTTGGCTCATTTTTAACCAAAAACTTTCGTTCCGATAGCTACATTTACATGATTTTTTACTTTCTCATGGTTATTGGCTTTACTTTTTTCTACACTTCGGTTGTTTTTAAGCCAAAAGATATTGCCGAAGAGCTCAGAAAATCGGGTGCTTTTATCCCTGGTATTCGCCCTGGTATTTCTACTGAAAACAGATTACGATATTTAACCACTCGAGTTATCGCCATTGGCGCTGTCTTTTTGGGTATCATCGCTGTTACCCCCTCTATTCTTCAAAAAGCTACCGGTATTACCACTTTAACTATTGGTGGTACCAGTATCCTTATTATGGTTTCAGTTCTTATTGAACTAACCAGAAAAATTGAAAATGTCATTCAAAGTTATAATTATGACAAATTAACCTATTAAACTATGCCAGAAAAAACTCTAAATCTATTTATAATTGGTCCATCAGGTTGTGGAAAATCAACCCAAGCCAAATTAATTGCCGAAAAATACGGATTAATCCATCTCTCTATGGGACAACTTCTTCGTGATGAAATTGCTGCTAAAAGCCCTCTTGGTCTTGAAGCTCAATCATATGTCGAAAAAGGACAATGGGCTCCCAACGAATTAGTTTTCCGCATATTAACCGCAAATCTAGAAAAAGTTGATAACAAAAATTTTATTGTTGATGGTTTTCCTCGACATATTGATCAAATGAAAGATATGGATAATTACTTGGAAAGTAAAGGAAGAATTGCAAACTTAATTATCCATTTGGATGTTACTGCCCAAGAAATTGCCGATCGCCGCCAAAAAGTTGCACAAGCTGGTGGTACTTTTCAGATCGGTAGAAATGACGAAACGCCGGAAGCAATTGCCGCTCGTCAAAAATCATATGATGATTCCATTACCCCAATTTTTGAATATTTAAATCAAGATTCTCGTTTATTACGTGTTGATGGTAATCGTCCTATCGAACCTATTTTTGCTGATACTTGTTTACGTATTGAAAAGTTATCAATTTAAAAACAATGAAAGAACCAACCGTCAAAGGAATAGTTACAGAAGTTTTGCCCAACACTCTTTTTCGAGTGCAGTTGGAAAATGGCAATTTAATTGTTGCTTATCCGGCAGGTAAACTTAAAATGAACCATATTCGTATTATTGCTGGAGATACTGTTACTTTAGTTCTTAGTCCCGAAGGAGATAAAGGTCGTATTGTTTATCGGGGCTAAATCAAATTTACTCTTTGATATTTAGCCGATTTTAGGTTACAATATCCAAGTCTATTATGAAAGTTAAATCAAGCATTAAAGCTCGTTGTAAAAATTGTAAGGTGGTTATCCGCCGGGGAATTCGACGTATTATTTGTTCAACAAAAAAACATACCCAAAGACAGGGTTAATTTTATATGAGAATCTCAGGTGTAGAAATTCCCGATCACGAAAGAGCCGAAATTGGTTTAACCCGCTTTTTTGGTATTGGTCGTACCAATGTTTTGGAAGTTCTCAAAAAAGCCAAAATTTCTGCCGATACTCGTATCAAAGATCTTTCTCGTGATGATGTTTCTTCATTAATGAAAGTTTTAGAAACCTTCAAAATCGAAGGTGACCTAAAAAAAGAAATCAGAGAAAATATTGATCGTCTAAAAGCTATTAAATCTTATCGCGGTATCAGACATATAGTCGGTTTGCCGGCTCGTGGACAAAGAACCAAGTCCAACTCTCGTACCAGAAAAGGTAAAAAGAAAACAGTTGGTTCGCTTACTAAAGAAGCTTGGGCAAAAATTGAATCAGCTCAGCAACAAAAAGCTAACGCCACCAGTGAAGCTCCAGCCAAAAAATAATTATGGAAGAAAAACAAATAAAAACTAAAACTATTTCTGCAAAGAAAAAAGTCAGCAAAAGTTTTGCCGAGGGTCGTCTTTATGTTAATTCATCTTTTAACAATACAATCATTACTGTTACCGATCCTAAGGGTAATGTTTTAAGCTGGTCATCTGCCGGTCATTGTGGTTTTAAAGGAGCCAAAAAATCCACTCCTTTCGCCGCCTCTACTGCTTTAGAAAAAGCCCTAGAAGTGATTAAACCTATTGGTATAAAAAAGTTGTCAGTTTATTTAAAAGGACCAGGTGTTGGCCGTGATGCTGCTCTCCGATATCTTCGTACCAAAAAAGATTTTGATGTCGAAGAAATTGCTGATATTACACCGCTTCCCCACAATGGACCTCGTCCACCTAAACAGAGGAGAATTTAATTATGTCAAGAATTACCGTTGATTCAAAATGCAGATTATGTCGAGCCGAAGGTATGAAGCTCTATTTGAAAGGATCCCGTTGTGATGGTGCCAAATGTCCCATCGAAAAAAAAGGTGCTGTTAAACCCGGTATGCACGGTATAAAAAGTGGCGGCAAACCCTCGGAATATTGTCATCAGCTTCGTGCCAAGCAAAAAGCTAAAAGACTATACGGCATTCAAGAAACTCAATTTAAAAACTATTTTCAAAAAGCTAAGCTAGAAAAAGGTTTAGTAGGTGACAATTTACAGATTTTGCTTGAAAGACGTTTAGATAATGTTGTTTACAAATCTGGTCTTGCA
>ERZ795044.3242-NODE-3242-length-13738-cov-5.750713_pt1 | contig 13738 bp, 8 predicted proteins | sample MGYA00375128_ERZ795044 | MGnify/ENA primary metagenome ERZ795044 (study PRJEB30173, sample SAMN05720213) | anaerobic digester metagenome | isolation source: active sludge of municipal wastewater-treating anaerobic digesters | place: USA | collected 2014-12-22 ... | reverse complement strand
AGAACCTGTATGGTGGAAGCTCATGGCTCGCGTCTTAGAGACAGCGAAGCTAGCTGGACACAACGCAGTGCATTACGACCACTACGTGCTATCTCGTTTCTACCGCATCGTTCCGAACTTTGTTCATGACACAATGCTACTTCAGTACGAGATAGCTTGTGAACTTCCTAAGAGCCTTGCTTTTGTCAACTCTCTTTACCTACAAAATGAGTATTGGAAGTTCTCGCTCAAAGACGCGAGAAGCGGAAAAGCTCACTACACCGAAGAGTTCGTATATAATTGCAAAGACTGCATAGTTAATAGCCAGGCTTTGGTTGAGATGTTGCCACAAGTGAGCGGAGCTAGACTTGCGCACTACAACTTCAACGTAAGAATCTCTCGTGCTTTCCAGTACATGGCTCTTGGCGGAATGAAGTTTGACGTAGCGAAAAGAGACGCTCGTTTACGTACGTTGCAAGCCGAGGCAGACGCCATGACTGTGGAACTCCATGACCTTGCTAAAGTCAAGCTTAATGTTCGTAGTCCTAAGCAGATGAAAGAGTGGCTTTACGGCACTCTAAAGCTTCCTCCAAAGTTTAAGGTTAAGAAGAACGACGACGGAGAAAGAGAGAAGGTCGAGACTGCGGACTACCTTTCTCTCCTGTGGCTTGCCTACGAGTTTCCACACATCAAAGCTCTTATGGTTGCAGGCCGCCTCAGAAAGACTTTGAAGCGCATCAGTACCCTCACTGGTATTAAGCCGCGCCCTAATGGGTACGTTGGCTATTCTTTTAATTGCGTTGGAACTGTCACCGGGCGTGCTAGTGCGAGCCTGCCGCCAGACGGCCTTGGCATTCAACCGCAAAACCAAGACCGGCGCGATCGTGACCTTTACATCTGTGAACCTCACGAATTCTTAATGAAAGCCGACCTCGAGGGCGCTGACTCTTGGACGGTAGCAGCGTGCCTACAGTCTATGGGTGACTCCACCATGATGGATGACCTGCTCGCCGGGCTAAAACCTGCTCAGGCCATTGGTATTATTTTTACTCAAGGAAAGCACTTAGTTCGCGCCAGCGCAAAAGAGTTAAAAGCGTTCATGCCGGCGTTTAAGGCGAGAATCGCCGAGGACAAAAAACACCGCGGCCCAGGTAGAACTATTTACGACGTGATGAAAGCGGTCTCTCACGGTGGTAACTACGGTATGGCGGCGGCTACTGAGCAGGCGAATATCTTCAAGAAAACCGACGGGGAATTGTACGTTCCTCTCTCCGAGTGCGAAGAACTTAATAAGATTTACTTGCAAAGGTACGTTGGTATCTTAAAATGGCACACTAAACTAACTGGAATTCTCTCTACTCACGGTTACTTAGACTGCTTTAGCGGGCAGCGTCGCGAGTTCTTCGGTCGACGTAGCGCCGACACTGTGCGAGAGATGGCCTCGATGCTACCTCAGAATAACACAGGTTATGTTACTAACTGCACTATTAGTAACCTATACTACCGCAGATATAATCGACGCGCTAACGACCTGACTAAGCTTGTCATGCGTTTAGTCAATCAAGTGCATGATGAGACTGTGTGTCGTTTTGACAGAGACGACCTCGACTTGGTTCGTCGCATATTCGCTCTTGCGTCTGCTAACGAGGTTGAAACCTGGGGAGTAAAATTTTCTATTCCATTTGAAGCTAACTATGGCTTGACTTGGGGAGACTGTACCGAAACACTATGAACATCCTATTCGTTGATACTGAGACAAGTGATAAACTTAATCGCAACCAGCCGCTCTCAAACTTTCGAGTGCAGCCAGGTATTGTACAACTGGCGTATATCGTTTACAGCGGTGATCTTGACGCAGGGTTTACAGAGGGCAAGAGGGTCAAAGAGCTTATAAACCCGCTCCTGTCTCCTGATAAATTCAGGGTCGCAGACGGTGCCCGCAACACCCACGGCATAAGTGATGCTACGCTTGAAACTTGCGGTTCTCGCGGTGATAAGGTACTAGAGCCGTTTTTGAGCGTAGCCAGGCACGCTGACCTTCTCGTTTGTCACAACGTCGACTTCGACCTTTCAATGCTTTGCATTGACATGCACAGGTATTCGCTAATCGGCCTGCCAGTTTTGACTTCAATGAAGACCTGTTGCACGATGAAGAACACAGTAAATCTCTGTTGCCTTCCTCGACGCGGCGGTGGGTTAAAGTTTCCAAAGCTCTTTGAACTGTACCAGATGCTTTTTGGCGAAGACTTCGACGGGGCGCACGACGCTCTTAACGACGTAGCCGCTACCGCCAGGTGCTTCTTTGAGCTTGTTTCACGCAAGACGGCAGGCTTCGAGCTTTAATCTACTTTATTCAAATCTAATAATTTATGCGAGAGAACATTTTTGCCCTTTACCAAGATTTCACAAAACGCACAGAGCCACCGCCGAACTACCACGCGTGGTCTCTTATCGGTGCAATTAGTGCACTTCTTGGCAAAAAATGCTATATTCCACAAGGGCACTTTACAGTATTTCCAAACCTTTACATTGTTCTCGTTGGACAAGCTGCTATGCGTAAAAGCACAGCACTTAATATAGCTAAGAACTTTGTGCGAAAGGTTGAGAAACTTCCAGTAGCGCCAGAGTCTTCGACTCGTGAGGCTCTAATCGACGACATGTCGAAGAATAAGGTTTCTTTCGTCGTGGAAGGCCAAGAAGTTTCTTACTGGCAAAGCTCCGCTTTCGTCGGTGAGCTTGAGCAGTTCTTTGGCGGAAAGCATATTAACCAGCAAATGGTCGGCTTTCTTACTGCCATCTGGGACGAAGCAGTCTTTAAGGAGCGCACCCGCAAGGGTGGAGAAGTCCTTATTCAGAACCCGTACTTTACCTTGCTTGGTTGCTGCACAGATGAGTGGATGAACACTAAACTCTCCCAGGACGTTATTAGCGACGGCTTCTCTCGACGCACTATCTTCGTTCTTGAGTCGAAACTCAACTGTCTTAATCCGTGGCCAGAGGCTAGTGAGGAAGAGAACGCGCTAAAAGAACTTATTCAAAAGGAGATTGTACGCATCTTTAACACGGCGGGTCGCTTCTCATTCTCAGACGAAGCCAGGCGACTTTGGGACAAAATGTACATGGGCGTGCGAGACGAGGCGAGTAAGCACTCTCCTAAGCTCGCTAACTACTTCTCATCCAAGCACATCTTGGTCATGAAAGTCGCCATGTGCCTTAGCGCAGCTTTACGTGAGGACCGAGTTGTAGACTCAGCTACGTTAAAGCTCGCCATGGACTTCCTCGCGGACACCGAGAAACGCTTAGATAAAGTATTCTCTGGCGTGGGTGATAACCCGCTCAAAGCAAAGAGTAACAAAATCTACGAGTTTATAGCAAAACACCCTAACGGGATTTCCCACGCTAGGGTGATTGGCGAGTTCTACGACTCTGTTAACCTGACCGAAGTCAAGGAGGTTCTTGAATTCCTCGTTACTAGTGGTGACGTTACTCTCCAGGTCGGAGAAGCAACTCAAGCGCCTTTGTATCTCCCGAAAGAGCGCGCTGTACAAGCGCAGGATTGTAACCTGCTTGAACTAGCGAGTCGTACAGTCCCGCTTTCTGAGACTGTTTCGGCAGTGCAGAAAGCTTCTGAGCTAACACGTCTAATCGACCCACTGACAGAGCAACTCTTATTTCGTCAGAAAGTGATTGAGTCTGATTTGAAACAGGGTATTCTGTTCCGGGGTAAGCTGACCTTGTAGCTTCAAATTGCTTATACACGTTTGCAGAAGGAGCACCGAGCACAACGGTGCTCTTTTTCGTTTTAGCGTCAGAGATACTACTGATTAGCTCGCTGGCGTTTACGAATGGGTTCTCCTCCAAAAAGTTATTCAGAAGCTCTTTTGCCTCAGTAGCTTTTGTTTGATCTCCCGTCCGGTCGTACTCAGCGAGTCGTTGAGCTATCTTGGTAACAACTGCGGAGCGCTTCGACGAGTAGGCCTGGCCGGCTTTCATCACGCTAACGCTCTGCTTCTGCATGGCAGTCGCACGAGCAGGAGTGAAGCCGAGTAGAATTGACGCTGTGTCGACTTTGTTCAGGTCATCAAGTTTAACCTCGCCAGCGCCGTTATAATACTTATTATCAAAGGCCATGTCCGTCAGTCGCGCGATATACTTCGCGCCAGTAGGACCGCCTGTTCTGATAGCGTTGACGTAACTGCTGACATCACTCGGGTCATTACTAATTTCTCCAACGGCTTTACCTAGGTTACTCACAATGCCACCGCCCGGCCCGACTAGATCGAAGAGGGTCGGAACTCGGTCGGCCTGAAATCTAAATAGCATGTCGCCAAGGCCGAGGCTAGAGCCAGCGTCGATACCGAGCACAGACGGAAGACCGTCCATTGCCAGCGAAGTAATAGTTCCGCCCGCCTGTTCCGAGATGTTGAAATACTTACTAGCCGTCTCAATTCCTTTCCGACGCAAGTACTGTTCTGGGTCTTCATCCGTCACCGAGCCGATGAGAGCAAGCCCGTTGCGAACGAACGGAAGGCCAAGAGTACCAGCCATTAGTCCAAGATGTAACATGGCGACGCCAAGAGCCGCTTTGTCCCTGCTGGTCTTAAGTGTCTTTGCGTAAGCAGCAAGCTGACTGGCGTGGTTAAGGGAGAACGACTGCATTGCAGTTATAGTAAGAATCGCGCCGTGTGCTTGATTCCCTTGCATCGCCTTAATTAAACCTACGCGGTTAGACTTGTCGCCAACAAAGTTGACGTGGTCGGTAAACAAGCATGCTTTACGATACATCTCTTTCACGTCCTTGACTCCAGCACGTTCGCTCTGCAAAAGACTCATGAGGAACGACGTTCTTCTGTTAATCTTTTCTCCGGCAACTCCAAGAGAACGCAATGCGGTACGAAGACCTCGAGACATATCGCCAGCGACCTGTTTTACTTCGTATCCCAGCTTAGACTCTCCATCGACCCAAGTCGAGATATTGTCAAGCGAGCTCTGAACTTCATCGAGTTCAGGAACGAAGTTCTCTAGGGCGTTGGGCATAATAACACCGTCGAGTTCTGCTTGTTTCAGCAGGCCGTCAAAAACTTTATTGCCGGTCGTACCAGTTGCGGTATGTTGCGCAACTAGTGCTAGCGCTTTAATCGTGTCTTGGTACGCGTTAATTCCATGACCCATCTTAACTGCCGCCGGTATGGCGTTAAGGAACAGCTGAGTAGAATTAAGGAAAAATTGACGCGGGCTAAGGCCGAGGTAGTAGTAGAAAATGCCCTCGCGCACCTTACCCCACTCGGCCTGCGGCGTAGTGAAGTACTTTAGCTCATCTCCCATGTACTTCAACTTCTCAGGGTTGCTCTGTATAGCAGGCTGCAACATCTGCAGTTGGTACTCGTTAGTCGTAAGACGACGCTGCGCTTGGTGCGTCTTATACTGCAGGTACTCAAACAAGTTTGGCAAGTAGTCCTTCTTGTCGAAGCCAGGAGTGTTCCAACGGCGCTGTGCGAACTTATCGCCTTTAACAGAGATAAGTTGTTTCAACTCCTCGTCGACTGGTCGGAAGTTCTCAACTAGGTCGTCAAGGAGCTTACCGACATTACCCAGGCCGTCTACTCCTATCGCGGTCTTTTTATACTCTTCCACGATAGCGGCAAGTTCCTTGCGAGTCTTGTCCGCAAAACGCTGCAACTGCGGAGTGTTATAAAACTCAGCGCGGCGCTCGAAGTCTTGCTTGTCCTTCAAGTCATAATGAACAATCTTCTTGTCTTCAATGTACTTCCTGGCTTCCTCGGCAGTATTAAAGCCCTTTAGTTCCTTGGTAGAACTTGCTGCGCTGTTCGCTGGACCGTCGTACACCCAGAGTAGGAAGCGGCCACGTCGAGTCATCGGCATGTAGCCAGCATCTTTCGTCGTAAACTGGTGCTCAGCCCGGTTACGACCAAGAGACGTTGCGGCGTCGAGAAGAAGTTTCTTGAACTTCGGCTTAAAAGAGTCTTGACCAAAGACCTCGTCGACCTTTAGGTTAAATTGAGTCTCAAGAAAACTAGCCTCGACTTGAGCCTTTTGCAAACGCGCAGTAAGTTCAGCTGAGCGTTGCGCTCCACTAGTGCTCTCGCGAGCAGACGTCAGTGCGCTAGTTAAAAGCTCCTTTTCAAACAGCTTTTGACCAAGGTCAGAGCCGATGCGGGTTAAGCCGGTGCACCCTTCTTTTACTTGCTTAATGGAGTGAGTGCTAGAAAGCTGCGAGTAAACAAGCTTGGCCAAGCTAACATTGTCGTTAGCCTGCATAAAGCGCAAAGTCTGCTCGGCGGCTTTTGCGGTGACTTGTGAAAGCCTCTGCGTAAATTCCGCCATCTCGTCGCTTAAACCAAACTTCTCTTTCATTTCCTGCACGGAAACGAGGTCGCTCTGCGTAACAACATCGCTACTTTTCTCTTGCTTCGCGGAGCGTCTAGCAGTATTTTCCTCCAGCACAGAGCTGACTTTAGCGGCGATCTCAGGCTTTGAAGTGAGTTGCCGGATAAGCTTCTCAGTACGAACAACCGCTTGCTCGCGCGAAAGAGTCTGTTTGCCGTCTTGACCTAAAAACTCCATGTAAGAGTAAATAACCGCGCGTTCCTTGCTCTTCGAGGTGTGCAGCTCAAGCCACCCATCCTGCAACTCCGGGTGAACAAAGGCGTTGTATTGAGGATTAAAGAGATACTTATCGTAAAGCTCAACCACAGAGCCAACGCCAGGAAGTTCGCTGAGCGAGTACTGCGTAGCTATTTTTTCCACCGACGCAGCCTGCTGTTTCGCAAGTGCAAGGTCAGGAAGCCCCTCGCCATACGTGAACACGCCGAGACGCTCAAGCTGACGAGCCGCTGACTGCTGTGCTAGCTTGTTTTCGCCGTAAAAAGTCAAGAGCTTTTGGTAGGCTCGGTCTAGTTCGCTTGCGACGTCAGCAGGAAGAGAATTTCTAAGCCCACTGTTAGGGCTAAAGTACTGTCGAAACTTTTCGAGTAGCCGAGAGAGAACGTCTTGCACTCCCTGCGGCAACGCCCGGAAAAGCTCGTTTAGTTTACTGTTGGTACGAGACGCAGTATTAAAAGCGTCGTGAGCCAAAGCCTCAGTAAGGCCGGCGTAGAACTCGCGAGCACACGCTTCGTTGAAGTTCTCCGCTTGTGGGTCGAACTTGCGGCCAGAGGCGTAGTCGAAATCGAAACCCTTAACCCCGACAGCGTCAAAAACACTCTTTAACAGAGCCGCTCGGCCGTCAGAGCCAAGTCCGCTTGCGTACTCAACAGCCTGTTGGTACAAATGTGGGTTAGCCTGCTTAAGTTCGTGAAAAGCGACGTGACTAAATTCGTGACTTGCAGCAGCGAAAGCCGACCTAGCGTTTTGCGCCTTGTTAACAAAGACTCCCTCGGGCGTAGTAACGCCGCGAATTTGCAGGTCACCGGTCGGTTGGAGATTAAAGAGTCTAAATGACTTGTCTCCATTCAGGTCTCTCAAGAAACGTAGTAAAATCGCTTTGTCTACTTTCTCTCCAGCGTCGATCGCACGAACAAAGTCTGCGGGTGTAACTTGTACTCCCGAGGCCACCGAGCGTTCAAGCTGAGTCTTGACTTGGCCAAGTTGACTCTTCAACAGCTGAGCGCGAATCCAGTTGGTCGCGTAATCTTTAGTGACTTTTTGGTCTTTGAACGTACGCAAGAACTTACCACCAAGGTCGTCACCTACGTGCTTAGCGATGTGCCCAGCGAGTTCCGTTGCACGATAAAGAGGAGCTCCTTTAGAGTCTACATTGATGCCTTTAATCTTACTCTCTGGTTCTGGGACTGCAGCAAAGACGCGGTCTCGAAGAAAGTCTTTGCCTGCGATACTGGCTTCACCTTCAATGGCAAATGGAGTTTCTCCGACTTTATTCAAATCTAATAAAGTCTGCGGGGCAACTTCAACGGCCTTGTTACCAGCGAGCTTTCTACTCTCATGGAGTGAGACGATCGGCTCCTTAAACACCACGTCACCTGGTCCTGCCATTCTACGCAGCGCGGTTGCTACGTCATTGATGTTCTTTGGGTTAACATTAACCGCAAGTTTCTCGACGCCGCTCTCTCCACGCAGCACAAGAGCGAAGCCGGAGGTTGATGGGTCGTCAGTGCCATACCCCAACGCTTTCCCCACCCCAGCGTTATAGTCACTGACAACTTTATTCGCATCAACCCCCGGCAGAAAGTAAAGCTTCTGCTCTCCGACCTCAATAGAGTTAAGGCCCTCGAGTTCAGGCACGCGTTTTGCATCCAAGTCACGCGGAAGCGCAACGAGCGGCTTACGGCCTTCCTTAACAAGCTTTGCTTGCTCGTTAAGAGTCACGTCACTTTCTGGCATGAAGTCTTCTGGCTTCATTGACTCCATGGAAACCTTCGCTGCGTTAGCCTCCTCTTTCGACGCTGCCTCTTTACTAAGAGCGACGAGACGAGCAGCTTGGTCGTCTGAGAGAGACGCAACAGGAATCTTTTGCAGCGTAACCAAGTCAAGTTGACCCGGCAACTCAGTAGACGCCACCTTCGCCTCACGCTTTGCATTAGCACTCTCACCGAGTCCGTGCGCTACGTCAAGAGCAGAAAAAGGCAACTGCATTAGTCCATAAGCCAAAGCATCACTTTTCGTTCCAAAGTTTTCCTTGAACTGCTGCGGGTCGATTGCCATGCCGGCTACGTCGCCAGCGGTGCTGCCGAGAAGTGCACCACCAGCCTTTGCTAAAGCTCCACCGCCAAGCTTCCCGGCTACTTTCGCTCCGGCCAGGCCGCCAGCAAGTTGACCTACCCCAGATACGCCAGCACTAAGCGCACTTTGCTTAGAACCAGTGTCAGCATAAGTCCTCGCCGCCTGTGAGCCAGTCAGCCCAGCGGTAGCCAAGCCAGCAATGGTTCTAGAACGTGGAAACAGCGCAGAGGCACCAAGAGCAGCGAGAGTCTCCGGAGCGCTTGACACCAAGCCCTTAACCGCCTTAGTCGTAGCAGTAACACCGACATCGTCAGGCTTAAAGCCGTAGCGACGAAGGCCGCGTTCGACCCTCTTCCCAGCCTGTTCGCCAAGACCCTGCATAAACGCGCTGTACTCGCCGATGCCACGCTGCAACGGTCCAGCGCTCGCGTAGTCACCAAGCTCGCCAGTCTGCTCAAAAACTATACGTGCAAACTCTTGGTCGCTCAGGTTAGCCAAGTCGGGATTGACTGCACGGTAAGCTTTAAGTCTAACGATGTCGGATGTTACTGGCATATTAAGGTTTCTTTACAGTCTGGGTACCTTGTTGACCTACGAGTTGGAGGAGATAGTCATTGATTACCTGCTGAGCATTTTTTCTAGCGTTCTTTTGGTCGCGCGCAGCTCTTTGCAACTCAGCGAGGATAGCCGGGTCAATACCTTGGCCGTAAGTGTTTTTAATCACACTAGGCTCAATCGCGTCGGCATAGCCTTTGTTAACCAGGTCGGTGATGTATTTTCTTTGTTGATTCTGCTCCTCTTCTTGCGCTTTTGCTTGTGCGGCTTGTATTTTTGCGGCTGCCTGCTCTTGAGCAACTGCCTCGCGTGAGGCGCTACGCATGGCCTCGACTCCAGTGGCCCGGTCGAACAAGGACTGTTGACGCTCTCCCTGCTCTGCGTAACGTTGGTCATTTTGCAATGCGGCCAAGAACTGTCGAGCCTCAGCATCGTACGGGGCTCTCTTCATCAGCTCGTTAGTGTAGTAAGCTCTCTCGTTTTCTAGCTTCGCCCGGTCGGTATTAAGCGGATTGTTAACAAGGTCGGAAGCAAAACCCAGCACTCGCTGCACGATGTTGCGCGACGGCTTGTAAGCAGCAATCTCTTGTCGAGGGTAACGCCACTGCAGTTCTTCCATCAGTTGGTCTGCGTTCATGCGCTCAGGAAGAGACTCTATAACGGGCTGCGTGGCCGGTTGCTCTTGGTAAGCATCCACAGGAGGTTGCATGGCCGGCTGCACAGTAGCTTGTACAGGCTGCTGTGCAGGCAACTTGTTGACAATCAGGTCGCTAGGTTGAAACTCGTAAGTTCTCTTCACTGCCGGCTTGTCTACATTCACTTCGGATTCAACCGATGGAACTTGAGAAACTTCCTGAACTGGACTCTGTGAAGCACCACTAGAGGGCGACATGGCTTGCCCAACAGCGCCAAGCGTGGCGTTGCCACGAAGAGCAGACAAACTCCTTTTCAAAGTGTTGACAGCCTTAACAACGGCCTCCATTTCACTACGAGAATGCATTCTGCGGTAAAAAAGGTTTTCTAATGCCGCTACCTTCGGAATAAAAGCACGCTCTGCTACTGCTGGAGCTGCTAACGCAGCGGCGAAACCAAAAGCTTGACCTTCCTTGTAAGCCCTGTCAGCCGGACTGAGGTCACCAACTTCTGCGCGACTACCAAGCTCAGCACCTGGTCTATTAGCAAGAGGAACTCCGCGAGTTAATACAACAGGCATACTAGAGCCTACTTGACTGCCTGGAGTAATAGCAATTCTATAGTCACCAAAACCAATAGAGTGGCCATAGTTTCTATCTATACCTACGCCAGGAGGCAAGATGGAATTTAGTGAGCCGCGCAGACGCTCAAGTATCTCACTCCTAGGGCGGACTGGGCCGTTGTAAGCTTTAATCGCGCCGTAAAGTTGTTCTGCTTCTTGATCAGTCATATTACTCCTTTATCGCCCCAAGCCAAGGCTAAGGCCAATGCCAAAGTTAGTGCCGCTGGAACTACCGCTAGAGCTTCCGCTCGACGCAGTAGTGCCAGAGTAGCTAGAAGTCGTGCCTTTAAGGGCATTGAGCAGATTAGTAAGAAGCGCGCTGTAATTCTGCGTGGTATTAGCCGCGTTAATTTTCTGCGTAACGTCTGTGTTGTACTGATCAAGCATCGTCGCTGCGTTGTCAGCTGCTTGCTGGTTAGCGTACTGTTGGGCAAGAGTACCCTGATTGTAAATATCAGCGTTTTGTCCGCCACGAAAGCCGCCGCTCCGAACGTCGCCAAGCGCAGCCTTAAACTTCGCGTCAGACACGGCATTGTTAGCGTTAACTACTTGCTGCGCGTACTGTGAGCTATCAGAGCCGAGTATCTTATTTAAGGCCGCACTCGACATTGCGATAGTCGACGGCATAGCTTGGCCCGAGAGGGTCAGCGCCTTGATAATTTTCTGCGCGTCGCCACTCCAGACTGGAGCCGAGAAAGAGCTTCCGCTCTGAGCGCCAGAAGACTCTTGTGATTGACTTTGTGAAGCACTTTGAGAACCAAAGCTCATAGAGGTATTTCAAATGTTATACGAGACTTTTTTGCGCCAAACTTCCTTAGCCATCTCTCGTAGGACGGCTCGAAGCGGTTAGTTATACTGTAAAGTTTTGTGACACCCAACTTGGCCATGTCTGGTCGTAGCAGGTCGAGGAGTTCTCTCGTATGTACTCGAGTCGGCTTCGACACGTAGAGGAGCCAAAAAGTAGCCTCCGGCGCACCTCCAATAATAGCGAAAAAGTATGAAATCTTTCCGTCAACGAGTTCTCCGTAATAACGACTGTTGTCGACCAGGTTTTTTGATAGAAGAGAGACAAAAGTCGACTCGCTTGAGCCCGGCTCAAACCAGTCATCGTGTGCACGCTTTTCTTCCAGTAGGGCCGGAATAAGCGGAAGCAACTCTTCGAGTGTCTGTATTCTAGTCAGTTTCATGATACTTTACGCCAACGCTGGCCTGTTACGTCGTAGAAAAAGAGTGCAACTGAGTTAGGGTCGAGAGTATAGTCAGCGCTACCAGCCAGACTAAATCTGTTGGAGGCTAGTGAACTTGTGCTCTCATGTTTAATGGTGATAGCATAGGCACCTACATTCATAAGGGCAACAACTCTCGAGGACAGAAATCCACCCGCAAAACCTGTGAGGTTTACAGCCGCGCTAGGATTTAGCCGAAAAGTAGAGGCGCTAGCTAAGTCGGTTGGAGTTAAATTGTCGGTACTCACAGAGAGTGCTACTGTGCTCTCGGTCGTAGCTAGAGCCTTCCACCTAGAATCTGACTCTCCTTTTCGAAGAGCGTGATCATCTGCGGTAGCCGCAAAAGTTAGTTTAACAAAGCCGGCGTGTAATGTACCTTCAGCTGCCATAAATATATGCGTCTCCGTTTAAGATTAGATTTCCGTCAACTTTAGTTCCACTGAGTCCAAATCCGACTTGATAAGTCTCAATGGTCAAAAAGCCAGGAATGTTTAGTGGAAGTATAAATTGTACAATGCTAGTCTCCTCGACTACTATAGCGTCGACTTTAAGCTCTAACGCAGCTAGAGTAGATGCTATTGACTTTACAGAATCACTCAACTTACTAACAGCCGAGCTTAGTTTTTCTAGCTCACCTGGAGTACTAGAATCGCTAGTTTTTGCTGTTAAGTTGCTTATCGTTTCATTAAACTTACCAACCAACAAGACTAGCTCTTTCTTTAACAACCGGTCGTCAAGAGTAGCTGTTGGTGGAGTGTATGAAATCTTAGTTTTCTGGAGTTCCGTTGTCAGTGACATAGTCGAAGCTGAGCCCAGTAAGCTCGGCGATGAAGTTAGTGTCTGTGTTGCTTATGTTGATTCTAAGCCGAATAAGTTTGCCAACACCAACGTTTCGACAGTAGAAGATTGGCCTGTCAGCATAGCCAGGAGAAATCGGGTCACTCCAAGTTACCGCCTCCATTCGAGACTTCCTGCGACCAAGCTGAATCGTAACCGACGGAGTACCGGCCCCAGAGTATTGTAGTGTAATCTTGTTAATCTCTTTGACTACGTTCAGGCTCTCCATGTAAAGCTCACCAGTTTCTATGGTTATGCTTCTCGCACTTTCGTTAACCATAGAGTAAAAACGAATAGAGTCGTCTAAGACCTTACCGTCGATGGTGATGGAAAGTTTAGAGTAACCACAGTCAACGTATTGCCACTCACCATTTATAGTCTGGGTAGGATCAGACATACTATTTATGGTGTTAGTTATATCGTTGATGGTGTAAACGCCATAAAGCTTGTACAAAGCATTCATAGAGGACACTAGGCCATCAGGGTCTCTGTCGCTCCATTTTTGCTCCTTATAATTGTAAACAATGGACCAGTAGCCTCCGCCCTTCTTCGGGTAAATCCAAGCAATTTCACTCTCTTGTTTATCTACTTTCGTCCTAATGAGAGTATTAACGCTATCAAAGTTACAATCAGAAACAAAGAAGGACCAAATGGCATCTCCGATAGTAGAGATAACGGTACCATCCAGCGAGTAGATGTTATCCTCGCCAATAAAATAGTCTACTTCACGAAGCTGAACCACCGCGCCGTGAAAGAGATTTCCAACGTCTGAGTACAACGGGTTAAACGAGAATTTCCCATTTGCGTACGAGCCGGCCCAAATACCACCGTGGGTATAAATGATAGCAACACCCTTTTGGTTGGTCAAGCCAGTAATTTTTCTATCTTGAGGCTCTAGTTCGAAAGAGTCAGCCTCAGAAGATGTCGAAAAATCAAAACTGGTTGGGTCATACAAGTCGCTCCACCGAAGCGCGATCGGAGTTTCACCAGTCGCCGTACTAAGGTTCGCCACCATCAGGTGGTTATTGCAGATGATAGAGTATCTTGCGCCAAACTCAGTTATTTTACGAGTCTTTCCGAAAGAGACTTCGACGATAGGGCTTCGAGGCTTGGTGACATAGAGCTTATCATACCACGCAACGACAGCGATGTTAGATTCCTGTTTGTATGGGAACGAATAAATCGG
>ERZ795044.3238-NODE-3238-length-13748-cov-5.938071_pt1 | contig 13748 bp, 8 predicted proteins | sample MGYA00375128_ERZ795044 | MGnify/ENA primary metagenome ERZ795044 (study PRJEB30173, sample SAMN05720213) | anaerobic digester metagenome | isolation source: active sludge of municipal wastewater-treating anaerobic digesters | place: USA | collected 2014-12-22 ... | reverse complement strand
GAGATAAGTCCTCGTGACTGGAGTTCAGACGTGTGCTCTTCCGATCTTCCGGGACAAAGCCCGCTTCCGGGTAAAGCTGAGGATATTGCGGACACTCGAAATGCTGAAAGGAAAGCCCTATCCCTTCCTTCTCGAAAAGGGCGTTTTCAAGATACACCTCCGCCGCATACGCCCCCGTAAGATAAGTCTTTGCTCCCAAATCCTTGCAAATTCCCACAAGGCGTTCCGTCGCCTCTCCGTGAAGCTTCAGATCGGAACCCCGGATAATTTTCGTTTTAACGCCGAGCACTTTGACGAAATAAAAAAGCATTTCGTAATTAATATCGTTTAATTTCTCCCAGGGCGTTTCGTAAATCTTTTTCAAAAATTCCGCGTGTTCTTTAAAATAAGGCGCCTTGGAATAAAAACCCGACAAACTCCCCCAGTGTTTTCTCTGCCACGGTTGATGGTTGTCGACTTTGACTTCGGAAAGGTTTTGCTCGCATTTCTGGAAAACGGGGACGGTCAGATATGCCCAGCCCTTCTGAGTCTTGATTTTGTTCCGGTTCTGCCAGCCGTTCTTGTTGAATTGGATATTGTCGAGAATCACAAACGTATCGCACAAAGCGATTTTGTGAAAATAGCGGAGCCACGGAAGATAGTGAAGCTGATGGATCCCAAGAATCATACGAGAAAGCGGTGGCACATGAAGGCTTCTGCCGCCTCGACGGAAACTTCCCGCCCCCGGACCCGGGAAATCCATTCCACGTTTTCAAGACTGCAATGATGCAGTCCGCTCCGGACCTGGGAACGGTAGCAACTTAAAGTTTTTAATTTGATTTCAAGATATTCGCTGATATCGACGTAGAAATTGGGATGGAATTTCTCCCGCTCCAGGCTCCAGGAAAGGGCGGGATATTCGCAGGAAAGAACGATTTTTTGAAATGGTTTCACGTCCGGGAGGCTCGGCCGGCAGGCGGTAAACCCCGCCCGAAACACCGCTTCATGATCCTGATTGTAGGAAATCGCCGGAAGAATCACCATGGTCGGTTTCACCTTGTCTATCGAAAGCCGGCAGTCCTTTTCAAGAAGACTGATCAGTTCCTTCAGAGGCATCGCGTCCAGCTTTAAATGAATTTCGGAATCGTTAAAGACAAGCTCGTAGTCATCGACTCCGAGCGTTTTCATCGCGGCCTCGAATTCCTGATGCCTCTTCTCTCCGGTGACAAAGGAATATTTTTTAACATTGTAATGGTGCACATCCCCGGCGGACACGGCCACCACATAAACTTTGGAACCGCATGCCTTCAATTTGGCAATCGTCCCGGCACACCCGAACGCTTCATCGTCGGGATGAGGCGCAAACACAAGGCAAATTTGCTTCGAAAAAAGTTCATTTTTCATATTAAACCCTCCAAAATAAGAACAACAGGGTCAGGCCCCAATGCAGGGACAGACCCTATGAATGCAGCACATTTTTCAAACAAGGTCTACAACAGGGTCAATCCCCAATGCAGGGACAGGCCCTATGAATGCAGCATATTTTTCAAACAAGGTCTACAACAGGGTCTGTCCCCAGAGGGGACTGACCCTAGATCTTTCGTCCGCCAAAGATCTATGGCAGCCGACGTGGAATCACTTAATGTAGTGAGTATAAACTCTAACTTTAATTATCGTCAAGCCCACTATTTACGTAACAGTGCCGATTCTTTCAATTTTCTCGGTTCGGCAAATTTGCTGAACCCTTTCACTTCAACATCAAAAGACTTTAGCTCGATTACTCAGAATAAGACGCGAATAACAATCGTCTCAGCGGATATTCTTTTTCTTCATCTCTTCATGATAAAGTTCATCCATCTTCTCTATCATCTGCTTCTCGGTAAACCCGTTCAGCACTTTTTCGCGAAGATTCAAGCCTATCCTCCGGGCCCAAGATGGATCTCTTAGAAAACGTATCACCGCTTCGGTAATCGCTTTCGGATCCCCCGGCTTGATTAAAAGTCCCGTCTCTCCGTCCCGAATCAAGTCCACTATCCCGCCGACATTCGTTCCCACTACAGGCTTCCCCAAAAAACCGGCCTCGACAATCACCCGTCCCATCCCTTCATTTAGCGACGGGACAACCAAAACATCCATAACCGACAGGAAATCCGCCGGACTGTCCTGATGTCCCACAAATACCACAGAAGATTCCTCTCCCAATTCCGCCACTCTCGCCTTGATCGATTCTTTTTCCTCTCCGTCTCCGACAAAAAGGAAATGACTCTCGGGCAGCGCCTTCCGAATCTCCGGTATCGCCTCCGTTAAAAAACGCGGCCCTTTAATCGGCGTAAGCCTGCCGATAAACCCGACAATCTTTTTATCGGGCCCAATGCCCAACTGCTGCCGGAGCTCACTTTTCCGGCTTTCATGCGCCTCTTTAAAGCAGTCTTCATTCACGCCGCTTGGGATCACGGCCCATTGTCCGGGTTTCCCGATCCCGAGTTCCAGATGCTCCTTCCGGCAGGTCTCAGTCAGAGCGATCAGCCGAGTTGTGTGCCGGGACAATCGACGCTCCAGAAAAATAAAAAACCGTTCTTTCGCCTTCGAAAAATAACTGTGAAAAACATGCCCGTGCGGCGTATGAATGATAATGGGAATCTTGGCCAAGCGGGCCGCGATCCGACCTAAAAGCCCCGCCTTTGAAGTATGCGCATGAACAATAACGCAACGGGAACGCGCTAACAGCCGAAAGAGTTTCCATGAAGCGACAAAATCGTCCCACAAACTAATCTCCCGGACCAGCTCCGGGAGAATAATGATATCGAACCCCTCCTCAAGCGCCTCTGAAAGGATTTCTCCTTCCTTCTGCCAGCTCGGCCCGGTAATCAACGTAACTTCATATCCTCGCGCTTTCAATCCCCGGAGCGTCGCCAAAGTATTTTCCTGCGCGCCCCCCCGTGTCATGCGGGTAATCACATGCACAACCCGGTTCGCAAAATAATGATCGGACCGCAAAAGCGGTTTCCGCCTTTTTCTGAGAATTGCCCGTTCTTTTTTTGTCGGCCATGAAAAATAGCTGGCTTCACTTTTTTCCTGCGGCCTCCGTTCCAAATTTCCGGACGTCAATTGTTTCAACGCCTTCACCATCATCGCTGTCCCCAGCCACAAGGCCTTCGTGTAAAGGCTCTCTTCATCATCTAAATCCATGACCGGGATCTTCCTCTGCAAAACAATCGCCCCTTCGTCAATCCCTTCGGAAACACAGTGGACCGTCACGCCGATTTCCTTTTCCCCGTGATACAAAGCCCAAAAAATTGATTCTAACCCGCCGTACTTCGGAAGGGCGGACAAATGAAGATTCAAAAACCCGTGTTTGGCCATGGAAAGGACCTGTTTATGAATGCGCCGCGTGTTAGTCAGAACTCCCACGTCCGGATCCAGATGCTCAATCAACCGGACGGTATCGATGCTGTTATGATCATCAACATAGTAGACTTCAATGGGGTAATCGAGCTCCACTTCCTCGATCGAACGATAGACGGAGCTTTTAAATTTTCCCTTCAAAATCCGGCGACACCAATAATGAATTTTAATTTCCGTCGTCTCTAAAACTTTCCGGAAGACGAAGCCGAAACCCCAGTTAAGCAGAAGAGAAAACAGAGACTCTTTCGTTTTTCCAGCCATTCGCCCGCGTTTCTCGACAATCACCGCGACCGGGGGGAACCCGTTTTCGCAAAGCCGCCACGCCATTTGCGCGCCGGACGGGCGCCCTGAACGGGTAAGCAGTATTACTCTTAAGCTCACTTTAACTCCTTGCCGCAAAGAAATTCATACGACTCGCATACATATTGTTTCCAGTTAAAATTCTTCCGCACCCAATCTAAGCCCCGGCTTCCCATTTTTTTTGCTTCATCCGGTTTTGAAAGCAAAAAAACAACTTTCTCGGCAATTTCCAGGCAAGAATCAGGATTGACCAATAGGCCGGTTTCTCCTTCTTGAATCGCCTCCAAAACTCCACCCGATCTTCCTCCGATCACCGGTTTTCCGCAGGCATTTGCCTCGAGAAAAACGATCCCGAATCCTTCTATATGCCCTTCCCTCTCAATCTCCCTGCTTGGCATAATAAAAAGCGCGCACGCATTGTAAAGATAAAGCAACTCTTTCTCCGGCAATCTCCCCAGAAAGCGGACATAATCCACAACGCCCGATTCCCGCGTAATCTTCCGGAGATTCTCCTCATTCGGTCCAATGCCCGAGATACAATAAAGGACATCCGGAAAGCACTTAATAATCTCGGGAAGCGCCCGAATGACCTGATCGTGACCTTTTCGTTCTACCAACCGCCCGGTTGTCAGAAGAATTTTCCGTCCCCAAAGCCCTTTCTCTTCGAGATATTTCCGGGGAACATCAGAGGGATAATATCTCCCAAAATCTACCGCAGGATACAAAACCTTGATCTTATACGCCTCAGCCCCGAAAGAAATCAGCCTTTCACGGACGGCCCGGCTGCAGCAGATGATTGCTTTCGCTCTCCCATAGATCCGGAGATAAAGCCATCTGGCAAGAGAATGACGTTTTACTTTCTCAAATTCGTATCCGTAAGCAAAGATCACATAATCCAGCCGTTTTACGAAAGAAAGCAACCACGAGAGAAGCCCGCCATACGCAATATTCATGGCAAAAATCTTTTTTATCCCATAACGGAAAACCACAAACAGCATACAAAAAAGGATAGGAATCGCCCTGAGATAGCCCCAATGATACCCCGGGACACGAAAGGCCTGATACGGATAGCGAGCGTCAAACTCTTTGTCTCCTTTATCTTTCGGCCCGATCACAAACATTTTCTTCCCCGCTTCAGCGATTTGAATACTTAATTCTCTTGAAATCGTACTGACTCCGTCGGTATGCGGCGGGAAATCAACGCTGACCAGCAAGCACGGTTCTATCTTCTCCGCTGCGGGAGCATCATGAAAAATAACCGCATTTATCCAACGCACGGTTTTTCTGAAAAACGGAAGATCGAAAAGCGACATCACCGCAAGCGCCCCGTTTAATTTGGCCCGAAAAGTGAAGAGAGAATCGCTCGCTTCGATCCCGATCCTTTTAAGAGAATAGATATCGGCATCCACGCCGTTTGTTCCGAACACCTTGGAAAAAGCGACTTCATAGCCGGCTTCCCGGACCGCAACTTTTTCCCGCTCTCCAAAATCCTCGTAAGTCCCGTACGGATAAGAGAAAAAGCGAACCGGTTTCTTGAGGCGCATCTCAATTTCTTTTTTAGAGCCAGCGATTTCCCTTTTCAAGTCTTCGGAGGTAAGGGCCTTCAATCTCAAATGGGTTATCCCGTGAGCTCCAAAAAAAATGCCCCGGTCAGCCATTTCTCCAGCTTCCTCCCAGCTTAAAAGTTCACCTTCGCCGCGATAGACTTCTTCCAGAGAAGAAGTCCTTCTTCCGCTGCCCTCCCCTCCCGCCAGCAGGAAAATTGCCGCAGGGATTCCTTCTTTCGAAAGTCTCGGATAGACTACCCGGTAATTATCAATATATCCGTCATCAAATGTAATCACAACCGACGGCTTTACCGGAAGTCTTTTTTCTTTCAAACAAGCCGCTGCCTCTTCAATAGATATGACATTGTAATGTTTTTTTAAATATGCAAGATGTTTTTCGAATTCCGCAGGCCGGACGTTCATGTCATTGCGCTTCGAAGAATCAACGCTGTGGTAAAGAAGAATGCGAATTTCATTTCTCTTCCCGCCCAATGCGGCCCATAGCGGCAGCCCCGAAACATAACCGGCCACGGCAAGCAGGTGAAGCGCAATCTTCTTCAAAACAACTCTGATCCGCGTCGCTCCCGATGTGCCCATATTCAAAAATTTTTCCTTACCCGCACACACCATCAGGCTTGAGCTAATCAAAAAACGGTTCCCACTTATCCGGGCCATTCCTTGGGCCAAAAGTGACAAACATATTTTTGCCGTCGCCATTAGGCCGGAATTAGAAAAGACCTGATACGCGTCCCTTTGCGTTAGAGATGCATTATCGACTTTGATCCATTTGAAGCCAACACGGGAAAACAGTCGCCGGATAGCTTCTGCACTGAAATTCGCCCTTAAAAAAACGGAGGGTTCTTTTTTCCATCCGCAGTAGCAAAGCAACGATTTAAACCGGGAATAAAACCGGTACAACCAAAGATGAAAAAAAACGTTCGGAGTTCTGGCAATCAAAACACCCGTCGGTGAAAGCCAGTCGCAAACCTTCTCCATCGCTCGAACCGGATCCGGCAGGCAATCGATTACGTTCCACAGAGCGATCACATCAAAATAGCCTTTTGGAAAATCGATCTCTTCCACAGTTCCGTTAAGAATATTCCCGCCAAGTAATTTCTGAGCCGCCGAACTGGCATCCCGGGACGGCTCAATCCCCCAAATTTCCCATTTTTCTTCCCGCGCTATTTTAAGGAAACCTCCATGGCCGCACCCAACATCCAGCAAACGGCCGGTTTGCTTAAACTCCCTGCAATTACCGAGAACGCTCCTATAAAGAGGGATTCTCGCTTCATCAATTTGCTCGACAGAAGGCCCGAAGCTTTTGTAATAATTTTCTTCGTAAAATTCCCTGTTCTTGTCTGCCGAAGGAGGGGGGTCCTGGTAAACTAACCCGCAGTGAGGGCATTTCGAAAAAAAGAGTCCTCTTCTCTCAAAGAGATCGGTTACCTGTTTTTCTCCGCAAAGAATACAAGGCGTCGGAAAAGACTTTTCCACGGAATTCCCTTTATTAAACATCGCTCGTATCCGCCATCCACCAGCCGGTTCGAGCCCAAAAACTCTTCACAAATCTAGAAATAGAATAGAACTCTTCAATTTTGAAAAAAGATAAGGAAAAAACATATGCAAACACTCCTACGGAGAAAAGCCCCATTAACTCCAACAGCTCAAAGAAGCTATATGGCCTGAGCCCCTCCTTGAAAAACAACCATCCGGTCAACATGCACGAAAAAAACAGTGGGCAGATAGAAATGACAAGTTTAAGAATATAAATGGAGAGATCTCTCCATTTCCCCACTAACGGAGTAAGTTTAAGTACAAGCGGGAATAGAACAAAATAATTAATCGCGAGAGACAGTGAAAAACTCAGGGCCAATCCCCGGTAATCCCACCACAGGCAAAAAAAGTAACTGAACCCGTACATGAGCAAAGCTCGGGTAACACATAATAGAATAGCAGGCAATATTCTTCGCATTGTCACCAGGGTCTGGGTCATAAAAAGGTCCGCATAAAACGCAAAGGTTCCCCACCCCAGCAGAGTGAGAGCGTTTGCGATACGGCGGCTCCCCTCAGGATCAATCCCCTGCCCGGAAAAGAAAAACGATGTGATAACCACGGCAAGACCGGACAAAAGAAACCCCGCCGGAATAAGTATGAAAAAAGCGGCGCGAAGCGTCTGGAAAAAAGTTTCTTTCGCCTCACCCGCTTTCCCTTCCCCAACCTGCCTCGCAAGCGAAGGGAAAACGGAAATCAGGACCGTCTGGCTTACAAGAGCCGTCGGAACGACGATAATTCCCTGCGCGATAGCGAGAGAAGAAATCGTCCCCTGCCACATGCCGGAGCCAAACCGGTTCAAAATCACCAGAGGAAGCATTTGAAAAACCCAAATCATCCCCAGCGGAAATAAGATCCCCAAAAGCCGGAAAAGGTCCCTAAACCGGATCCGTATTCCCCCGGAAAAGATTTTATATCGCCTAAACAGGGAAAATGCCTGAACTATTAACGCCGTCAACGCTCCCGCCACCGATGCCCATGCGGCACTGAAAATGCCGCCCACGCGGAACATTAGAAGTGTAAGAGAAATCATCACAAAAGAATCCACAAATCCGGACGAAGCCGCGATCGCATAACGGCCGAAGTAGCTGTTGAGACTTTGAAAAAAAGAACATGACGCGATCAACACGACAACAAAACTCATCACACGAAATAAATTCTCCGTCAAATCCAGCCTCTCCGGCCTGAACCCCGGGACCATCTCCCGGACAATCCACGGAGCGCCCCAGCAAAACACAAGCGCCACTAATCCCGTCAAAAATAAAATCCAGGGAAACATGCCGCTCAAAAATCGCTTCCCCGCATCCTCTCCTTTTTCCGTGGCAATTCGGCTAAACAAAGGAAGGATTCCCAAATAAACAATTCCCTCGAAAAAAACCGCGGTATAGTAAGGAAGATAACTTGCGGCAAAAAAACTATCGGCAACCCAGGAAATGCCGAACATATTTCCGATTAATATTTTCTTGAAGAAATTCAGGAATTTGGCGGCAACAATCAGCAGAAATACTATTGTTCCGGCCTGTAAAATACGATTGAGACTGTGCCGAATTTTAATTTGAGGCATCCAATGACTCCGCCGGGAAAGATTTCGCTATTTTCAAAAAACAGAAAACAATTCCCGCTAAAAACCAGAACGGTATCGCGATTTTGGAAACCGTCCAGCTGACGCAGCTGGCGCCATGAATCAAAAGTCCGGTAAAACCGATCAGCCAACCAAGTACAATTCCTTCATATCTGTCCCATGTCTTAAGTCTCAAATCAAGAACGGCTTCCCGAATTAAAGATAAAATCAGATAAAGAAAAGCCAGTACTCCCAAAATACCTATTTCCGTCAAAATCTGCACATATTGCGATTCATAATACAAACGATGCCGGGACCCGAGCCCGCACCCAAATAATGCGAATCGCTTAAAATTCCACAAAGATTCTTTCCACATCACCCAATTCCCGGCCCAGGAAGAATGAAACGGATCTGAGGAAGTGATGGCTTCGGGTAAATCCCACAACCTCTCGGAAAGCCGTGTGGGAAATAAAAGTCCTGTAAGTATGAAAAGTAGAATCAATAGAAGCAGCCTCTTTTTCTCTCTCACAAACACAAGAGAAACGAGCATTGCCCCACCCAAAGCAAAATAGCTCTTTCTCGAATAAGTCCAAATCAACGGGAAATACGCGAAAAGAATCACCGCAAGAAAAATGATCGACAGGTAGCGCTTCTCCGATTTGAGGAAAACCCCCGTAAAGAACCCTATCCACAAAACCAGAAGCCCCCCGATATGATTGGCGTCCCCGTGAAAAATGCCCCTTTCAAACAGTCTGTAGTAATTAGGGTAGACTGCCCGATCAAGCGGAAAAAAATGCTCCCAATAACCGTATCCGGCAATCGCGAGTCCAAAAAGAAAAAATCCTCCGATCAAAAATGAAAGATCACGTTCGGTTCGCACCAAGCGCGATGTCACAAAAAAAACTAAAAAATATTCCGCCCATTTCAACAAATACAGAACGCTTACAAAAGGCTTATCAATGGTCTTCTGCGCAATCCCGGAAAAAACAGAGATTTCCGCGGCAATCAGGAAAAATAAAAACGCCGTTTCGACCATCGTGGCGCCACAGGAGCCAATTTCCTTCACCGAAGATTTCAGCACCAAAAAAGCCAACAGAAGAATCAGAAAATCTTCAACCTTCAAGTCAATACTCGTAAAGGACACATCGCCGATACAAATACGCGGAATAAAAATGCAGGCAAAAAGCATAAGTACGGCAAGCCATTTGGAAACCGCACCTGTTTTTTTACCCTGCCCGCCGACGAGAGGCAAACGCGCAATGCCTTCCGACAACCATTGAAACACACGACTCCCGGCCACCGGTGACTGAAAAGCACCCGGCTTAAATAGAAATGATAAAACCTTACTGTTTTTAAATAACGCCATCATTATGCGAACTAAAAGTTAGTAACTCATGTTCCAAGAACTCATGTTTTCCAATGTCACCCTTCGCGCACAGGGTCTGTCCCTGCCTTGCGGGACTGACCTGCCCCTAGCACATCACAACAGATCCTTCGCCCGCCACAATGCTTGGCGGACTCAGGATGACAGTGCCCTCCCGCTGTCATCCTTGAGACGACGCTAGCCGCCGAAGGATCTCCCCCCACCTTGTCATCCTGAGCGAGTTCAGCGAGCGAAGGATCTCTCGTTTCAGTAAGCAACCCTCTTTTTGCTTAATGAATAATTCAAAACACGTCCTTCAATCATAAAATCATTGTTAATCAAGAAAATCCTGCTTCCCTTCGTAAGAGTATATTTACCGTACTTCACGACCCCGGAGTCCTTCTCCGCCGTCAGAATATCGACAACCAACTTTACCCAGGGACGTCCCGCAAAAACGGCTTCCTCAACCGCCTTGACCTTCCAGTCCAGTGTGCCATAAACATCTTTACGCTCCACACCCGGTTTCAAGACGTCTTTCATCCAATACAAATCATCCGGCAATATAATCTCGACTTCCGCGTAACTCATCTTATCTTCCCGGTGAATCAAACGGGAAAATTGAATCGGGTTAAAAAAAGTAAAATAAACCGACAGTCCCGCCAGCAACGCCAGCAAAATCAAAAAAACATCAAAAAGATTGAATCGAAACCATTTCCGCTCTGTTTTTTTCGCATTATCCCGCTCCATAAAATTCTCCCTTTTTCATAATTCCATATTTTCCAATATCAAAAGTTTTCGACCGTAATGCTTCGCGCCGCCTCACCCTGAAGAACCTCTTAGCTTATGTCATTCTGAGTCCGCTAAAAGTCGTGCGGACGAAGAATCTCTTTGCCTTAAGCCTCAACTTCTTGATGAAGATTTTCAAAAGAATTACCTCCTTAAAAACAAGATTCTTCGTGCTTCGCACTCAGAATCACAAAAACGCCAAAATTTTCGCCCAATTACTTATTTTATTTCCCACAAACAGAATAAATAAAAGGCACGAGCAACGAGATCTCCGCCTGAAAAACATACATCGGATCGTCTTCGATGTGCACCCGTCTTAAACCGAAACGATTTTCATTCAAACCGTTCAATCTGCGGTCAACCGCGAAACCTGCCTGATATCCCGCATCCGCCGCGCATTTCTGCACTTCGGCGTTATAACTATTGCCGGGGTAAGAAACATACCGAACCTCGATCCCCGCTTCCTCCCGAAGCTTTTTTCCGGATTCCCGCAATTCATAAATCATCTCCGCGGAAGGGAGTTTAGCAAGCATGCGATGAGTCAGTGAATGCGATCCGATTTCAATCAGAGGCCCCTTTCCCAATTCCCGGATATCATCCCACGAGAGCATTTCCTCTCCGCTCCCGCAAGAATCCTCTTGCACTTCCAACTTCGCGCGAAGCTCATCTAAAATGGCCTGTCGCACGGTATCCGGTACTTTTTTCATCTCAGCCTTAATTTCATGACAGGCCCTTAGTTTTTCTTCGCCCTCATCCGGCCATTCGAATACCCGTCCGCTCGGCAAAGAACTCAATTCCACCTCCTTCTTCGGAGTCCTTCCGAATAAATCTTCGACAACCGAAGTCCACATCCGGTTTTTGTTGCCGACGCTTCCGACAGTCGTAAAAATAATGGCCGGGGCCCCGAGTTTTTTAAGAATAGGATAAGCCGTAGTGAAGTTGTCTTTATATCCGTCATCGAAAGTAATCACCGCTACCGGTTTTCGGATTTTCACCCTGCCCACCATAAATTCCATCATCCGGGAGACCGGAATGATCTCAAAATGCCTCCGGACAAATCGGATCTGCCTTTCAAAATTGTCCGGCGACACCGCGGCTTCAAAGCGATTCCGGGGAGGCCGGATTTCATGATAAAGTAAAACAAGGATTTTCTTCCGGATTTTAAACTGCCAGAAAAAAACAAGACGGGTAATCCCCGTTGCATAAAGGGCCAGGGCCAGAATTCTCTTCAAATGCCGCCCCGTAATCATTGGCCGGATTTCTCCCCGCTATCCCCCGCCAAAAGGCGGCGCAGCCATCCTTTTTCCATTTTTTTCTCAAATTCAAGCCGTTTTTCCAGCGTAAATTCCCTGGAAAGGAAAAGCCGGCCTCCTTTTTCCTGCGGCACGCCGATTCTCTCGCCTGCCGCAATCTTGCGGATCGCTTCGATCATGCCTTGGGTCGCAAGCTTAACCAGCTTGCATTCAATACTGCGGACCGTGTCGTCAGGCTGAATATCGGGCCTGGCCGTAAAAACAATATCGCCGCCGTCGATCTTCCGGCTCAAATGATGCACGGTCACTCCGACATGCTCCGCGTCCCCGTGATACAAAGCCCAGAACGTGCATTGCCCCCCGCGGTAGAAAGGAGAAAAACCGGTATGAAGATTGAGCGCGGCCGATTTCGCGGCAGATAAAACAGGATCCTTTATCAACCGGGTGCCGAAGACGGCAATAACATCCGGAGAAAACTTTTCAATCCACTGAATCGCTTCGGCCCCATTCGGATCCGGGCTCATCAAAACAGGAACGCCGTCGGGAAACTCTTTCCCGCCTTCCCCCAAAGGGAAATAACGTTCTTCCGTTTCCCGGTCCCGGAGATCGAAGGGGAGAATCCTTTTTTTCAGAAAAATCCTTTTTACCGCCAGAAGCGGATTCCCTCCGGTCAATCTCAGGAAAGTCAATATCCGGTCACTAAAATGATACCGGTCGTCAACAACAATTCCTTTCACGTCGAAATTTCGGGCCAGTTCACGGCAAAAATAGGAATGCCGCGGTCCGCGTGAAGTTAAAATAACAATCGAAGTTTTCTTTTCCATTACGCGAAGTCTCTGATCGAAAGGTTTTTTAAAGACCTCCCATTCCCCGCTCCTTGCCCTTCCATGCGCAACCATAGTTCAAACGCCAATAAACTGTATAACTGGGCGCCCAGCATTTGTTTTCCGGTTTTATGCGCTTCAAACATCCAGGCAATATATTCCTTCCGCAGATATTGATGCGAACACGCGGTTTCCCCCAGAAGGATTTTTTTCGTTACCGGATAAAGTTCGCCCCTGAACCATTTATCAATCGGGATGGAAAAACCCTGTTTTCTCTGCTTTAGAATATCCGCGGGGAGGACATCTTTCATCGCCTTCTTCAAAATATACTTCGTTGTCCTGCCCCTTGCCTTTAATTGATAAGGAATCCGGCAGGCAAGTTCCATCACTTTATGATCCAGAATCGGGACCCTTACTTCCAGCGAATGGAACATACTCATCCGGTCCACTTTAGTCAGAATATCATCGGGAAGATAAACCTTGCTGTCCATATAAAGCGCTTTATCCACCTTCGAAGACGCCGCCGGAGAATAATAAACAGATTCGATTCTTCCCCAAAAGCTCTCGTTCCCCGCCTCATTTAAAACCCAGGGATGAAACAATTCCTTCCTCATGGCCGGGGGAAGAGGCATTGAACGGCGGGCAAAGCTCTCCACTTCGTTCAAGCGGGCGTCATAAACAAACCGCCTGAGCAGCCCCCGCAATCCCGGTTCGCGGAGAGGGTGCTCCCCTTCTTTTAAAAAAAATCCTTCAACCGGCTTGCGAAAGCCATGAGGGATTCTCCGGTATCCTTCAAGCCACAACTCTTTCAATACCCGGGTCGTATACCCGGCAAATAGCTCATCCCCGCCGTCACCGGATAAAACAACTTTCACGTCACGACGCGCGAATTCCGAAACCAGATAAGTGGGAATCGCCGAAGAATCGGCGAACGGTTCGTCAAAGCTCGCGACAATGCGGGGCAGGAGATTAAACGCGTCGCATTCCACGATTTCCTCATGATGTTCCGTATGGAATAAATCCGCGATTTCCCGCGCGTACGGAAGCTCATTGCATTGTTTATCGTTAAATCCTATGGAATAGGTTTTCACCGGAAGCCCGCTTGCCCGGCTCATCCACGCCACAACCGTACTGGAATCCACTCCGCCGCTTAAAAAAGCGCCGAGAGGGACATCGCTG
>ERZ795044.3234-NODE-3234-length-13760-cov-7.297702_pt1 | contig 13760 bp, 7 predicted proteins | sample MGYA00375128_ERZ795044 | MGnify/ENA primary metagenome ERZ795044 (study PRJEB30173, sample SAMN05720213) | anaerobic digester metagenome | isolation source: active sludge of municipal wastewater-treating anaerobic digesters | place: USA | collected 2014-12-22 ... | reverse complement strand
GGCGTGGCGGGATCGTCCCCGAGTCGCAGGTTGGCGCCGTGATGGATGAGGTGCGGCGCGCGCTCCTCGCGGTGCGCGACGAGTGGGGGCGCGCCGTGGTGACGCGCGTCATCGACCGACGCGACCCGCAGGCACACGCGCTCGGCATTGGCGGGGCCACGGGCGGGGATGTGTACTACGATCTAGCGGACGGGTACGCCTGGCTGTCGGACGCCGAGGGGGCGGTCGTCGGGGATGCGTCGCATGCAACGGGCGGCCACGGCTTTCCCTCGACCTCGAGCGACATGCACTCCGCGTCGTGCAGCTGGTTGCCGGGCGCGACCGGTGCAGCGCGCGCGGGAGTACAGCGCCAACCCGACATTGCGCGCGCCGTGACGCGCTGGTTGGGGATCACGCCGGCGCGGTAACGCCGGAGGCGCCGAGGGCGGGCGCCTCGGCGGGAGGCATGAGGGATGCACGCCGGATGCACGCCGGATGCACGCGGGACAGGGCGGCCGCGAAGCACCGTGCCACCGTCCGGTCACGCGCGCGTTTCGCGATGGGAACTTGGTGCAAAGTCTGCTTGACCCGTTGCACCTGAGCGGGCAGGTTGAGGCGCCTCGTGGCGGCGGGGCCGTCCATGAGCCGCAGTGGCTGCTTCCCGAAGCGGGCGCTGCTGTCCTTCCCTCACACCCGATCGATTCTCATGAAAGTCCTGCGTTCCCTCGCCGCCTTGTTCGCCGCGATTGCCGTGGCGGCTGGGGTGGCCCCGTCGCGCGCCGCGGCACAGGGCGTGACGACGGCATCCATGACAGGGACCGTCGTCGCCAGCAACGGCGTGGCGGTTGCTGGCGGTACCGTCTCTGCCCTGCACGTTCCATCGGGCACCGCCTATCGCGCGACCACGCGCTCGGACGGGCGATTCACGATTCCGGGCATGCGAGTAGGCGGGCCGTATCGCGTGACGGTGCGCGCGCTCGGCTTCCAGCCCCGCACGCGCGAAGACCTTACGTTGTCGCTCGGTGTCTCGACCGACCTGCAGTTCACGCTCGAGCAGGCGGCGACGCAGCTCGAGGCGGTGGCGGTGACGGCGACCGCCGGTCCGTTCAGCTCCACGCGCACCGGCGCCTCCACGGCGGTGGGGAAGGATGCGCTGGAGTCGCTGCCGACGATCACGCGCACCATCGGCGACTTCACGCGCCTCACGCCGCAATCGGTGGGGAGTTCGTTCGGCGGCCAGGACAATCGCCTGAACAACCTGACGGTCGACGGTTCGTTCTTCAACAACTCCTTCGGCCTGCAGGGGCAGCCGGGGGCGCGCACCGGCGTGGCGCCGATCCCGCTCGACGCGATCGAGCAGGTGCAAGTGAACATCGCCCCGTTCGACGTGCGGCAGGGGAACTTCGTGGGCGCCGGGATCAACGCGGTGACCAAGAGCGGGACCAACGAGTTCTCCGGGTCGCTGTACGGCGTGCGCCGCAACGAGGACTACGTGGGGACCAAGGCGGGGGCGCTCCCCTTCAACCCGGGGACGTTCAGCTTCGGCCAGTTTGGCGGACGGCTGGGGGGCCCGATCCTCAGGAACAAGCTCTTCTTCTTCGTCAACTACGAGAACGACGGACTGGAGCAGCCGGGGACGACCTTCCTCGCCAACACCGGGTCGCAGGCGGTGCAGGGGACCACGACGCGCGTCCTCAAGTCGGACATGGACGCGATGCAGGCCTTCCTCAAGAACTCGCTGCAGTACGACGCCGGCGGCTACACGGGGTGGAACCTCAAGGTCCCGTCGCAGCGCCTCATCACCAAGTTCGACTGGAACGCGAACGCGAACAACAAGGTGAGCCTGCGCTACATCCAGCTCGACTCCAAGTCGGACCAGCCGATGTCCAACTCGGGATCGCTCGGCTTCGGAAATCGTCGTGACAACACCAACTCGATGGCGTTCGCCAACTCGGCGTATGCCATCAAGGAGAACATCCGCTCCATCGTGGGCGAGGTGAACTCGCAGTTGGGCGTCAACAAGTCCAACAACTTCATCATCGGCTACACCACCAACGACGAGAGCCGCGAGTACAAGGGCGACATCTTCCCGACGGTCGACATCCTCAAGGATGGCGTGACCTACATGTCGTTCGGATTCGAGCCGTTCACGCCGGCCAACCAGCTGCGCTACAAGACGTTCCAGGTGCAGGACAACTTCTCCATCTACACGGCGAACCACGACCTCACCTTCGGGGCCGCGGCGCAGCACTATCGCTCGGAGAACGTCTTCTATCCGGGGTCGCAGAGCGTGTACGTGTACAACTCGCTCGCCGACTTCTATGCCGACGCGCAGGGCTACGTGGCCAACCCCAACCGCACCACGTCGCCGGTCTCGCTGCGGCGCTTTGAGGTGCGCTACATGAACATCCAGGGGCTCACCGAACCGATGCAGCCGCTCGAGGTCACGTACGCCGGCGCCTATGCGCAGGATGAGTGGCGCGCGACGAGCCGGCTCAAGCTCACCTTCGGGCTCCGCTTCGACGTCCCGATGTTCAAGGAGACGGGCTACACCAATCCGCAGGCGAATGCGCTGTCCTTCCGCGACGAGAGCGGCGCGTCGGTGAAGTACCAGACGCAGAAGCTCCCCGACGCGAACCTCCTCTGGTCGCCGCGCTTCGGCTTCAACTGGGACGTGTTCGGCGACCGCTCGACGCAGGTGCGTGGCGGCACCGGGATCTTCACGGGGAGCCCGCCGTACGTCTGGATCTCCAACCAGATCGGTCAGAACGGGATCCTGACGGGCTTCGAGCAGCTCAACAACACCACGGCCCGCCCGTTCAATCCGAACCCGACGACGTACATGCCCAAGAGCGTCAACGGGACGCCCGCGGCTTCGTACGAGCTCAACTTCACCGACGCGGACTACAAGTTCCCGCAGCTGTGGCGCACCAACGTCGCCGTCGACCAGAAGCTCCCGTACGGCTTCACGGGGACGCTGGAGTTCCTGTACGGCAAGGACGTGAACGGCGCGTACTACATCAACGCCAACCTCCCCGCCGCGCAGGCCGCCTTCACCGGCGCCGACACGCGTCCGCGGTGGACCAACGCGCGCATCAATTCCAACATCACCGCGGCGTACGTCCTCAAGAACCAGGACGTCGGCTACTCGTACAGCATCGGCGGTTCGCTCGAGCGTTCGTTCAGCGGCGGCTTCTTCATGAAGGCAGGCTACAACTACGGCGTGGCGCGCAACACGATCGACCCCGGCTCCATTGCCGGCGGCTCGTACACCGGCAACGCCATGGCGGGCGACCCGAACAACCCGGGCGTCGGCTACGCCTTCACCTCGCCGGGGCACCGCTCGTTCCTGGCCGCGACCTACCGTCGCGAGTACTTCAAGATGGGGGCGACGGCGATCTCCATCTTCGCCGAACGCTTCACGTTAGGCAACACGAGCTACACCTTCTCGGGTGACCTCAACGGCGACGGCGGGACGTCCAACGACCTGATCTACGTTCCCCGCGGCGTGAGCGAGATGAACTTCGAGCAGTTCACCTCAGGGACGCGCACCTTCACGGCGGCCGAGCAGGCGGCGGCCTGGGACCAGTTCATCGCCCAGGATCCGTACCTCAAGACCCGTCGCGGCAAGTACGCCGAGCGTGGGGCGGTCTTCCTCCCGCAGGCGCTGCGCGCCGACATGAGCATCACGCAGGACCTCTTCCGCGACCTCGGGGGCAAGCGCAATACGTTGCAGCTGCGCATGGACATCCTCAACGTGGGGAACCTGATCAACAAGGACTGGGGGCTTGGTGAGCGCCTGGTGACCAACACCCCGCTCATCGCGCGTCCGGTGGGTTCCGATGGCAAGGCGCTCTATCGCCTGCGCAACATCGGGACGAACCTGATCTCGAAGACGTACGAGCAGACGGTGGGGATCGGTGATGTGTATCGGTTCCAGCTCGGGCTGCGGTACAACTTCAACTAGGCGTTCAGTCGTCATCCACGCCCAGGACGAGGGGTCTCCTCCCGCCAGGGAGGGGACCCTTCGTCTTCATGGGGACCCATGCGCGGGGGTGTCGTGCGTCGAGGTCGCTTGACGCAGCGCTCGGGCGGCGAGGAGATTGCGGCGTGTGGGGCGAATACGGCAGCCTGAACGCGACAGCACGAACGAACGGGGTGAACGGAGCGGTGCGACTGGTGCGCGCGTGGCGACGAGTGGGATGGGGAAGGGCTGGCGCGTTGCGGCTCGCGACGTGGTGTCTCGCCGTCACCGGCGGAGTCGCGCTCGGCCTCGCACGGCCCGCCGTCTCCCAGGCGCAACAGGCGCCGCAGGCGCAACGCGCCGAGGTCCTCTCGTCGCGGCGCACGCTGGATGCGTCTGCCGTGGAGGCGTTCGGGCGGGAATTCGTGCGGCGGCTGTCGGCGCGTGATGCCGCGAGGGCGGCGGCCATGGTGGATACCCGGCCACTCGGCGCGCGGATTCGCCAGCTCATGACGGAGGGCGACGCCGCGAGTGCGGTCACGCGGCTCATCGGATTCGATCTCCCGATGGATTCGCTCGCCGCGACGAATCCCGACGAGCTCTTTCGGGGCGCGCTGGCGACGCACCTTGCGCCATGGACTGGCGCTGTCCGGTGTCCGCCGGGGATGTCAGCCTCGATTCCGCATCCAGTCGAGTTCGACCTGCTCGGCGCCGTCATGTTCGACGCCGACCAGGCATTTCTGGCTGTGCGCCGCACCGGGTTTCGCGCGGGGCGTGGCGGAACGCTGGACCGCGAGGGGCTGCAGTATCATCTCGCGCGGCGTTCTGGCGGCGAGTGGCGCGTGGTGTGGAGCCACGAGCTGCAGGCGCTCGTGGCGAGCCAGGTGCGTTTTCTCTGCCGTTCGACGAGTGGTTAGGCGAGTGCGCGTCGTGAGCGCGGCGTCTCGCGTGGTGGCGCTGTCAGTGACGGCGCTCTCGCTCGCGGCGTGTGCGCATCGCGCGCCAGCGGCGGGGACGCAGTGGCTCGGCATCCCCGCGACATCGACCGCTCGCGATACCGCGGTTGCGTTGGTCACCGACTACTTCCTCCGGCTCGAACGGCGGGATTGGCGCGGGGCGTCCCGCCTGCTGGACACGCTCTCGCTTCGCGCGACACTCGACAGGCAGCTGACGGACCGGCGGTTGCTCGCTGCATCCGCGCTACGGCCGGTGCCGACCGCCGACGCAGGGACGGGGAGCACTCCGTCGCTCACCCGCGCGGCCGCGTCGGCGCGCGGCGTGCCGCTGTCGCAACGGCGGGACGTTCTCGCCATACTCGAGGCCCCCCTCATCCAGGAGCTGTCGGATGCGCAGCTGCACGCGCTCCCCGTGCCGACGTTCGCCGCGCTGCTCCTGGAGGGTCGCGATCCGCGTACACGGCATCTCTCGCTGAATCGACTCGCATTCTGCCGCACGGGCGCATCGGTGCGTCCCGAGCCGTGGATGGCTGCGCGTGTCCTGGGGGCGGTGCCGGTCGACGACTCGATCTACTTCGTCGCGTACGTGCAGGCGGCCGGGGGCGAACGGCCGCGCGCGCCGATCGTGCCGGATGCCGTCACGGACGAGCCGCGCGGCGACCTCTCCACGCTCGTCGCGATACGGACGCACGAGGGGTGGCGCCTGCGGCCCCTCGAGAACGACCAGCGGGTTGCGGTCATGCCGCGCTGCCTGCGGGATAGTCGTTAGGCGTCGAACCAAGGATCGGATACTCGGACCGCTGGCGAGGAGGCGTGGATGCGAGGTGAGGACGTGCCGTTGGCACGACGGCGGTGGGGAGCGGCGCGTGCGCGAGGCCGGACGCCGACGCGCTGGAGGCGCAGCGCACGGTGCAGGCACTCTCCGATCGCGTCGTAGAGGACGACTTTGCGGGAGTGGTGGCGTTGCTCGACCTGACGCCGTCCCCGTCAACGACACGCTCGTCTACGTGGTGACGATGCCGGCGGGGGTGAAGGGGCGTCGCATGCCGTCGGCGAGCGGCGTGGACCCGACCTCACTGACGCCACGCCGGAGACGATCCCCGTGCTGCGGGGCCCCTGATGAACGGAGCCCCCGCACCGGCGGTCCCTAGAAGATCTCGAGGTTGATGTACCGCTTCGGGTTCTTCTTGAAGTCGGCCGTCAGAGAATCGACGCGCGTCAGGACCCTGCGCAGGTCGTTGTACAGTCCCGGATCGTTGAGCAGGAGGGCGACGCTCCCGTCTCCCTTCTCGACCTTGGCCAGCACCGCGTTGAGGCGGTCAGTCGTCGCCTTGAGCTCACCGGTGAAGGTGGCCATGTTGGCGCTGGCGGTGCGCAGCGAGCGCACGGTTGAGTCCACCTGCAGCGAGTCGATGGCGGAGGCGCGCGAGCGCACCGTGACGAGCGTCGCCTGCAGCTCGCGCGACTGCAGCGCGGCGATCTCGGCCAGCTGCAACACGAGCTTGTTGGTCGACATCAGTGTCTGCCGCATCTCGCGAATGCCGCCCGAGTCGACGAACTGCTGCTTGGCCGAGCCGAGGATGGCGTTGACCCCTTGCGTGATGGTGTCGGCGCGGGCGGTGAGCATCGCCAGGCCGGCGGCCGGGATGCCTAACGGGACGGTATCGCCCGGGGCATAGGACTCCGACGTCGCCCCGGTGGGGGTGAGGGCGATGGCCATGTCGCCGAAGAAGCCGTTCGGGACGACAGTGGCCGTCGTCCCGCGCGGCACCTTGTACTCGTCGCGCAGGCGATACGTCACCACGACCGTCCCCCTGGGGTCGAGCGAGACATCGTCGACGAAGCCGGCGGTGACGCCGGCGAGCCAGACCGGCTGCCCTTGCTTGAGCCCCGATCCCCACGGGAATCGCGAGTACAGCGGGTAGCCCGACGTCAGCCCCCCGCGCGCCAGCCACAGGGCGCCCACGATGATCACGGCGATGGCCGCCGTGGTGAAGATGCCCACGAGTACTTCGTCGCGCCGTTTCATCCCTGGAGCTGGTTGGCGAGGAGTGAGGCCGTGAGGGCGTCGAGCACGAGAATCGCAACCGAGGTGACGACCACCGCCTTTGCGGTGGAGCGCCCGACGCCTTCGGCGCCGACATCGGTCACGAAGCCCTCATACGAACAAAGAAAGGCGATGGCCGCCCCGAAGATCGTGGCCTTGATCAACGAGTAGGCGATCTGGAAGAACGTGTACGACATGCGCAGCCCTTCGGAGAACTGCTGCCACGACACGTCGGTCGCGGTGAGCGAGGTGAAGCCCGCCATCGTCACGCCGACCGCGTTGGCAAAGATGACGAGCAACGGGAGCATCAGCGTCGCGGCGATGAAGCGCGGGACGATGAGATACGCCACCGGATCGTACGACAGCGTCTCCAGCGCATCGATCTGCTCGGTCACGCGCATCGTCCCGATCTCGGCGGTCATGCGCGCCCCCACGCGCCCGGTGAGCACCAGCCCCGTGAGGAGCGGCCCCAACTCGAGGATGATCATCTGGCGCGAGATCAGCCCGACCACCGACAGCTGCACGCCGGGGAAGAGCTGGTAGCGCGTCTGCAGCGCGATGACCGACCCGATGAAGGCCGCGACGATCACCGTGAGCGGGAGCGAGTCGACGCCAATGCGCCGCATCTGCGCGAACGTCAGCGGCAGGTAGGTGCGCCACTCGGTCGCGAAGGCGCGCAGCATGTCGCGCAGGAAGTAGGTGCGCTCGCCGACGTCGGCGAGCAGGCCCTGCCCCAGGTGCCCGATCGAGCGGAAGACGCGAATCCCCGTCCGCTGCACCACCGGGAACTCCTCGGTGGGGCGATGCGTGCCGTGCATCGGGGAGGTGATCACGTGCGCACTCGCATGAGCATGATGAATCCGATGATGCCGAAGACGACGTTCGGGACCCAGGCCGCCATCTCGGGTGAGAAGACGCCCTTGCCACCGACCGCCTTGGTCAGCTGGATCATGATGAGGAAGACGACGGTCGTGCCGAGCGAGAGCCCGATGCCGTAGGCCGCGCCGCCGCGGTGGTTGCTGGTGGCGAGCGGCGCGCCGAACAGGGCGATGATGAGGCAGGTGACCGGGATCGCGATCTTGAGCGCGCGGTCGACGCGCAGGACGTTCACGTCGCTCCCCGAGCGCTCGAGCGCGGTGATGTAGCGTCCCAGCTCCTCATAGCCCATGTCGCCCGGTGCCTTGGACGACGCCATGAGCTGCACCGGCGTCTCGACCATGTGCTTGTCCTGCATCGACTCGAACTTGAACGCGACGTCGCGCCCCGCGCCCGGGATCACGTGCAGCGTCCCGTCGGTGATCTTCCACCCGGTCGGCGTGAACGAGGCCTCGCGTCCGGCGATGACGTACGTGGGGTACTTGTCGGACCCCTCGTTCCCCTTCCGTTCGACCTCGATCCCTTCCATGTACCGCCGCTCCACGTTGAGGAGCGACGCCTTGTACACGCGCCCCAACTCGGCGGCGAAGGTGAAGTTGAAGCGCTCGTTGCCGCTGGTGAAGCGCGTCTCCTGCAGCAACTCGCTCCGTCGCTTGTTGGTCGAGGGGGCCACCTCGCCCAGGGCGAGGGCGAGCCCCGTCGCGACCAGCGCGCCGAAGAAGATCGGGAGGGTCAGGCGGTGAAACGAGATCCCCGACGCCTTGGCGGCCGTGATCTCGGCGTGGCGCGTGAAGGCACCGATGGAGAAGACGGTGGCGAAGAGCACGGCCGCCGGCATCACCATGAACATCGAGTCGGGGATCCAGTACAGGTAGCTCATCGCAATCGCCTTGGGGGTCAGATTGCGGTTGAAGTACTTGTCGATGTTGTCGGTGAGGTCGAAGATCGTGACGATCAGCGGGAAGCCTAACGCGGTGCTGAAGAAGATCTTCGTCCACTCACCCGCGACATAGCGGTCGAGCGGGCGCAGGAGCCAGCGCATCATGCGGCCCCGCCCCGGCGGCGCCGGAAGAGCCCCTTGAGCGCATCGACGATCTCGGAGAGGTCGCCGCCACGCGATGTCGCCGTCTCGCGCCCCATGCGCGACAGGAGGACGATCGCCACGAGCGTGAAGAGGATGTTGGCCGACCACATGGCCCAGAACGGGGTGAGGATCGTGCGATCGGCCAGCGACTCGCCGGCGATAAGGCCCACGTAGTAGAGTCCGAAGACACCAAGGCTCACGCCGATCACGAGCCCCACGCCGCCGCGCGGAAAGCGCAGCGCGATCGGCGCCCCCAAAAGGACGAAGATCACGCACGCCATCGAGATCGCGAACTTCTTCTGGATCTCCACGGCGAACTGGTTCATCTGCGAGCGCGCCGTGAGCATCTGGCTGCGCGCCGTCTCCATGACGACGTTGGCGGGCTGCGCCAGTCCGCCACCGGCCGAGGGGGCGATGCGCCCCGGATCGACGATCGCCGGGCTGGTCCCCGCCGCGGCGGCCGCGGCGCTGTCGCCTGGGGGAGGACCGCCGGCCGCGGCGCGCAGCATCGCCTCATCGCGTCGACGCGCGCTGTCGGCGGTCACCCGGCCCAGCGAGTCGAGCGCCGGGAGCGCGGGTTGCGGCACCGGCGCCACCGCGCTGTCGCGCTTGACCGTGTCGCGCGCCGCCCCGGTACGGACGGTGTCGACCTTCTGCACGGGCGGCTTCGGGTCCTGCGCCTTCTGCTCGGGGGCCTTCTGCACGGGGGGCGCCGCCCCCTTCTGCGGCGGTGCCTGCTGCCCTTGCTGCGCCTGTTGCCCTTGCTGCGCTTGCTGCCCCTGTTGCATCTGGCGGACCGGCGCCGCCTGGGCTTCGCGCGGCGTCACCAACGCCAGCGCCGCCGGAATCACCCCGGACTGCTGCGCCATGACGGCGCCGCCGGCCGCCACGCGGCGCACGTAGGCGATCGCGTCGCAGTACGAACGGCCGAGCGAGCGTACCCGCGACCTCCCCGCCGAGCCGCCGGGGGCGTCGGTCGGGTACGAGTTGGTGAGCATGACCGTCGCGCGCGGGTCCTTCTTGGCCGCATCGGCGGCGCGCTTGAAGTCGTCGAACGAGCGGAAGTAGTCACGCTCGAAGCGCGCCACTTCGCTCTGCAGCTCGCACACCGACATCTCGCGATCGCTCTTGTACGTGTCGCTCGAGTCGCGCTCGAAGGCGTTGGCCACCCCCGGGACGCGAATGAGGTCGACCTTGAAGTACAGGCGTTGCAGCTGTGAGGGGGTGTCCTTCGGCACTTCCTGCATGAAGCCCGAGTACAGCTTGAGCTGCAGGTCCGAGCCATCCTCGGTGAAGGCCATCATCCCGCTGTCGGCGTAGATGGTCCGGCGGCGCATCGGGTCGCTGAGGTCGTAGATCGTGACCTCGCGCATCCCGTTGGTCTCGCGGTTGAGGTGGTTGGTTCGCAGGAAGTAGCTGTTGGGCGCGACTTCGTTGATGATCTGTTCCTTGATGGCGAACGTCGGCTTCTTGCGGGCGATGTCGCCCTGCAGCGTGCGAAGCCGGTGGTTGGTGCGCGGGAGGACCTGGTCGTTGAAGACGATCATCGAGATCGACAGCAGGGCCCCGCCGATGACGACGGGGACCAGGAGCCGCCCCATGCTCACCCCGTTGGCCTTGAGCGCCGTGATCTCGTTCTCCGACGCCAGGCGCGAGAAGGCGTAGAGCACCGCCACCAGCACCGCCATCGGGAGCGTCATGGCGACCGTGAACGGCAGCGACAGGAGGAAGAACTCCATGATCACCGTCCACGGGAGTCCCTTGCCCACGAGATTCCCGAGCTGCTTGGCCACATAGTTCAGCAGCATCAGGGAGGTGAGCGCCGAGAGGGCGAAGACCAGGGGGCCGACGTGCTCTCGAAGGACGTACTTGTGGATTATCTTCACGCGCGCGGCTGGTTCTCCGGTCGATGAACGGAACCCGGGACGTGGGCCCCCGTACTACAGGCGATCTTGCGAATGGTCGACGGCTCCCGGCGGCGCTCGGCGCCGACGAATCGGCGACCATCGGTGCGATGGCTTGCCGTCAGATCCCGAGGGGGATTCCTCCGGTTCCCGTCATCGCAAAAGTCGGCGTAATATAGCCCCTCGCCCACCCGGCAGAGCTTGGCTTCCGAACGAGGAACGACCGGCTGATACCCTCCCGCCCTGCAATGGTGCGCGGTGCGATCCTCCTCCTCCTCACCCTCGCGGGCTGGGGAAGGCCGGGGCACGCCCAGTCGCCCCGGCGCGATTCGGCGCGGGTGGCGGTCCCGGAGCGGGATTCGCTGCGCGGTGGGCGCGGCGCCCCGGGCGACACCCTGGCCCAGGCCAAGGCCCGGCGCGACTCGCTCGCCCGGCTCGATTCGCTGGCGGCGCGGATGCGTCCCTTCCTCAAGTCGGCGGCCGACCTCAACATCGCCCTCACCGCCCGCCTCGAGACCAAGGCCGAGCGAACACAGAATGACCGCTGCTCGGCGAGCCAGCTCTTCTCGGTGGGTTTCACCTGTCGCTCGGCCTTCACCCCGGCGTTCGACGCCCAGTTCGGACTCCGGACCAACGGGGGGATCGCCGACCGGGTCAAGCTCGACGTCGACTACGACACGCAGCGCGAGTTCGACGGCTCCAACCAGATCTCGATCGCGTATCGCGGCACCCCCACGTCGCGGCTGCAGAAGCTGGAGGTGGGGAACGTCTTCTTCGAGCCACCGGCGTCGCGCTTCATCTCGGCCGGCATCCCCAGCGGCAACTTCGGCGTGCAGGCGGTGGGGAAGTTCGGCAACATGCAGCTGACGGCGATCGCCGCGCAGCAGAAGGGGAACGTGGTGCGTGACCAGGTCTTCTCCATCGGGCGGCGTACCACGCAGGCGCAGGAGCGGGAGATCGAGGACTACCAGGTCGAGCCGCGGCGCTTCTTCTTCACCGTCGACCCGCAGCGCTTCGGGCTGGCCTACCCCAACATCGACATCCTGAATGCCCGCCAGATGCAATCGCTGGCGGCCGCCCTCCCCGAGACGCAGCGCCCGGCCCGCCTCCTCGTCTACCGCCTCATCCTGGGCGGGCAGCCTCCCAACCCCAACGGGCCGCGTTTCCAGCTGCTCGGTGACCCGCTGTCGCGGCCCGGGCAAGTGTATGAACTGCTGCGGGAGAACATCGACTACTACGTCGATCCGTCGCTGCTCTGGATCGCCCTCGTCCGCCCGCTGGCGCTCAACAACGAGCGGCTGGTGGTGGCCTACTCGCTCAAGGTGGGCGGGCGCGACACCGTCATCGCCAATCTCGGCGGGACCCCCGACCTCGAGTTCACCAACGAGCGCCCGCAGTACGCCAACCTCCTCTGGGATCCGCAGGTCACGCCGCAGCACCCGGCCTTTCGCCAGGAGATCCGCAGCGTCTACCGGTTAGGCGGCGAGGACGTGCGGCGCGAGAGCGTGCAGGTGCGCATCGTCGCCGGGACGAGCGCCGACCAGGAGAAGCCCCCCGGCGGGAGCGCGGGGAGTTACCTGCAGCTCTTCGGCCTCGCGCAGCTGGCCAACGCGACGACGTTCGACTGGGAAAACCGGATCTGGCCGCGTCCCAACGACCCGAATTTTCTGGTCGCCAACCTCCCGGGCGCCCGGATCTTCCGCGACCAGTTCATCGTCTTTCCGTCGTTGGAGCCGTTCTCGCGCCGCGGGCTCGCTCGCCCCGGCGAAGTCGCCGCCAACGACACGATCTATCGCACCCCGTCGGAGTACCTGTACTCGCCGCAGCGTCCGCAGTCGTACTATCGGCTGCGCGTGAAGTACCAGACCGACGGCGGCGGGGCGATGGGGACCATCGCCCTCAACGCGGTGCAGATCCGTCCGGGGAGCGAGCGCCTGACGATGGATGGGCGCCCCCTGGTGAAGGGGGTCGACTACGACATCGACTACGAACTCGGGCGGGTGCAGCTGCTCTCGGCCGATACGCTGATCGCCCGCGAGCGGCGCGTGGTGGCGCGGTACGAGGAGAATCCGCTGTTTGCGACCGTCCCCACCTCGGTCGTCGGCCTCAGCTCCCAGTGGAAGCTGCGCGACGGCCAGGTGAACCTCATCGCCATCTCGCAGACGCAGCGCAGCACCTTCAACCGCCCTCCGCTCGGCTTCGAGCCGCAGGCGTCGGTGGTGGCGGGGATGTCGGCCAACTTCGGCTGGGCACTCCCCTCGCTCTCGCGGGCGCTGGATGGGCTCCCGGCCAACCGCGGCTCCCCGCGCGCCGTGCCTAACGGCGCGCCGGCGCGACTCGACGTGCAGGCCGAGTTCGCGGTGAGCCGGCCCCGGCAGAGTTCGTCGCAGCAGGCGTACGTGGAGAGCTTCGAGGGGGACGGCGGGACGAACATCAACCTGCTGCAGGCGCAGTGGCAGTTCTCGTCGCAGCCCGCGCTGGGGAAGGCGCTCGCTGCCCGATTCGACCCGTCCACCTTCGACACCACGCGCGCGACGACGATGGCCTACCAGAACGCTGGCCTCGGGCGCGACGGCAAGCTGGTGCAGTTCACCTTTCGAGACATGGACCCGCAGGCCACCCTCGCCGGGGTCGGCTTTGCCTCCGCCGAGCCGATGCTCTGGCTCACCCTGTACCCGTTAGGCATCGGGGGGCTGTACGACGCCGCGGGCGATCGCTACCGCTGGCAGACGGGGAAGCGCATCGCCGGGCGCCGCTGGCGCTCGATCCACACGGTGTTGGGGTCGACGAGCGGCGGGGCGGGGATCGACCTGTCGCGCGGCGAGCAGCTCGAGTTCTGGACGCTGGTCGACACCGCAGGGATCCGGCGGCAGCGCAACCCGACCCTTGTCCTCGACTTCGGAGACGTCTCCGAGAACTCGGTCACCTTTGCCCCCGAGACGCTCTCGGT